>Ga0114978_10001650_pt1 | contig 18723 bp, 19 predicted proteins | sample S_140212_EF_Meta_FD_87027 | JGI IMG/M metagenome (GOLD analysis project Ga0114978, IMG submission 87027) | Freshwater microbial communities from Lake Simoncouche, Canada to study carbon cycling - S_140212_EF_MetaG | ecosystem: Environmental > Aquatic > Freshwater > Lake | place: Lake... | reverse complement strand
TCTTTCCATTCATTGGTTGCTTTATCCAAATAACGAGGAGTTGAAGCAACACGAAACTTTGCTACCGCCGCACCTGATGGTGTGAAACGTAGCTCTGGATCGTCTACTAAGTTGCCGATCATTGTGATTGTTGTATCTCCTGCTGCCATTTTTTTCTCTTTCTCTCGTAGCTACTCGTGGGTGCCGTGCTTGGTTCTGATATTTATTCTGGACGAATTAACTTAGTACGTAGTACTGATTCGTTTAGGTTTAGCTGACGATCAAGTTCTTTAATCGCTGCTGGTTCGCAGTGCATATCTACAACTGCGTAAATTCCTTCAGACTTCTTAAGGATTTCGAATGACATACGGCGCTTGCCCCAAACATCGAGCTTGTCGATTGTGCCGCCGCTGTCTTTGATGATCTTGAGATATGTCTCAAGTGATGGTGTAACTGTTCTTTCTTCTAACTCTGGATCAAGAATGACCATTAGTTCGTAGTGACGCATGCGTTAACCCGACCTCCTCTGGACTAAGACGGCCACGGCATTTCCGTGACAGGAGGGTTAGTGCTCTCATTTACCTAAAGATAAGCCAGCGAACTGACATAAATAAAGAGGTGAAACAAGAGGCTAAGGGTAACTCTTGCCTGCCTCAAAGAGAAAATCGGCCAATTTGCCCTGTGAATCAGGCTTGTTTGGGTGCCTGAGCGCCAGAGCTCGGCGGACCAAAACGGCTATCAGTAATACCGTGGCTGCGATGCGGGCCAGGCTGATTAAGGCGTAGCCGGTGACGGGCAACCCAAATCTGGCACCTGTCACGGTAGCTAGGTGTTGCCAAATTGCAACATGATAAATAACTTCAGCAACCTGCCAGATCCAGAATGCGGGTAGGTCGCGCTTATCAATTAGTGCAATTAACGCAAGCGGGGCCAACCACAGAACATATTGCGGCGAATAAACCTTGCTGACACAGGTAACGGCTGCGATCACGATAAATGCAATTTGGGCAAGGGAGGGAATGTAGTCAAGTGAGAATAAGAAAATTCCTAGAGCTGCGACACAAGCTAGCAGTAATAAAATCGAAAGGTAATTTAAGTTGGTTAATCCAATACCTAACGCTGAGAGCGCATACCAAAGTGAACCCCAGTCAGCTACTCGTTCGATATTTAATTTATAGAAATACCACCAACCGTCAAAAGTTGTTAGTGCGACTGGCAAATTGATTGCTAGCCAGGTAACAAAAGTTATTGCTAAATATTTCAGGGCGCCTTTGAGATTCGTATTTCGATAGAAAATATATATCGCAACTGGAATTAGGAAAACTGGAATAAACTTTGTCGCAATTGAGATTCCGATTGCTAGCGCACTTAAATCAAATTGCTTACGGTCAAACCAATAAATCGAAAGTAGCATGGTTGCAATTGCCCAGAGATCCCAATTTATATAAAGCGATGCAACCACTGCTGGCGTGAAGGAAAGTAAGTAACCGAACTGCGGACGAATGCGCGTAGTGATTACAGCTATGCCAATAAATAGAAGTGCTAGAAGTGCGGCATTTAATAAATAGTAAGTAGTTGTTACGTGCGCAATCTGCGCCGTTACATACATAACCAAACCGGTAATTACTGGATACTCGACTGGTTGTTCGCCACTAAATGCCCAAGCTCCACTACCAATAGAGCGATTACCTAACAGGCTTGGTAAATCAGAGTAACAAGCGTGAATATATTGGCCTGGAGTGGCCCAGTTAAAGCCAATGCAAGGTGAGAATTTGGCAAATGAAATAGCGCTAGCTATAAACGCGAATAAAATAATCGTACGCGTTTTCAAGTTTTTAACTTTTTACTTCTTCTTTGCGCCCTGAACGCCACCAGAAGTAAATACCACTGGATCTAGGCCGCCGATATTTGAAGGCGCCGGGAACTCAAGAACAGGTTCGCCCTTAAGCGCGCCTTTCATAAAGGCTGTCCAGATTCGGGCCGGGAAACTTCCGCCAGTAACTGAAGTAAGTCCGCCGATTCCTTTTAAAGATTGTGTTGCATCATCGCGGAAAAGTGCAACCGACGCTGCAATCTGCGGCGTGTAGGCGCTAAACCAAGCTGAGGCATTCGATTGGCTAGTACCTGTCTTACCTGCGACTGGTCGCCCAAGCTTTAGCGCCGCAAAGCCAGATCCGTTAGTTACTACATTCTTTAGCGCGTAAGTTAAATCTGCCATTACATCGGCAGCGAAAACTTCCTGGGTTTGCGGTTTATATTCATAAAGCACGCCTTTATTTGAACCGAGAACTTGGCTAACTAAATATGGTTTCGCATATATTCCATTAGCGGCAAAAGTTGCATAGGCGCTTGCGACATCAAGCACGTGCGGGCTTGCTACACCTAATACAACTGAAGGAGTTGGCATCATTGCAACAGATTCAGGAATACCAGCACGTCTTGCTGCTTCAACTACATTGTCTGGGCCGACTTTTATTCCAAGTGGTACGAAAACAGTATTTACTGAATGCGCAGTCGCACTTAGAAGTGAAATTTGCCCCCAGCCCTCAAATCCATAATTAGCAACTTCATATGGCTTGCCCGCATCATCAAAAGTTTGTGGGCTGTCACCGTTCCACATTGACGTTAATGGGATTCCTTGCTCGAGACCGGCAATAAGTGCGAATGGTTTAAAAGTTGATCCAGCCTGTGCAATCGCTTGCGTTGCATCGTTTAGTTGACGCGCTAAATAGTCTTTTCCGCCATACATCGCAATGATCTCACCGGTTCCAGGGCGAATCGCGACTAAACCAATATGCAAGTTATCTGGGGCTTTGGTAGGTGCTTGTTTGTTAACCGCATCAACGGCTGACTGTTGTGCCTGTTGAGATAGCGTTGTTTTTACAACCAAGCCACCAACCATAATTTGATCTTCGGTAAAGCCAAATTTAATTAACTCTTTACGTACCGCTTCAATAATGTGTCCTTTAGGACCACTGAGTGATCCGGAAGTTGCTCGAGGTGCAATATAAGGAACCTTTAAACTGCCGGCTTTTTTCTCGGTTAACCAACCTTTTTCGACCATTCCTTTTACAACATAGGAAAACCGATTTTTCAGACGTGGACCGTTATCTTTATTAAAAGCTGGGTCATATAAACCAGGTGAACGCAGAATCGAGGCTAGCACTACCGCTTGTGAAACTGTAAGTTGATCTACGGTGCGATTAAAATATTGTTGCGCAGCCGTTTGCACGCCGTAAGAGCCGCGGCCGAAATAAATAGTATTTAAATAATTTTCTAAAATTTGATCTTTAGATAGTTGGTTTTCTAACTTAATCGCAATCACTAACTCTTTGATTTTGCGCTGAATGGTTCGCTCTGAAGTTAAGAATGCAGTTTTTGAATACTGCTGTGTGATAGTTGAACCACCCTGTAGTGATCCGCCCAGCAAATTATTTTTTAGAGCGCGCAAAATTCCAATTGGGCTAAAAGCTCTATTGGTGTAGTAATCACGGTCTTCGGCAGCCATTACTGCCTCGCGCAGATGTAACGGAATTTTGGTCAGCGAAACAATGGTTCGGTTTTGAGCACCTATGCGGCCAATCTCTTGACCGTTGGAATATTGAATGATGGTGGCTTGACTATTTACATATGCATTTGGATCTGGAATTGAAACCGTGAAGTAAGCAATTGCAAATAAGGTCGAACCTGCGACAAACCCAAAGCCGCCCAGGAAGATGGCAGCCCTGATAAATAATCGCTTTGAGAGCTTAAATGCCATGGTTTAAGGCTACCTGTTATGCCCAGTCACTATCTTCAAGCGTTCGGGTGTAACGGGGTGGTTTGCGTTCCACGCCATCACCCAGGACAAATGAGACGCAGAGGTGATTCCAAGAACAATCGCGGCAAACTTCAACGATGTAAACCCGAAATTCGCCATACTCTTTTTCCATTTGGCGTAGCTCGTCGGCATTTTTAATGCGGCCTGAGTATTGGCCGAGTTGATCACCAAAGGTGTACATCAGCTCAACCATTGAAACATGTTTACAAACCGGACATGGGCGAGTGGTTTTAACGCCATGGAATTTGGCTGCACGCATCAAATATGGATCAGCATCGCAAACATTGACCGTGCCTCTAAAGAGCGCTGCCAAAGTGGCACGCTTATCGAGTGAATAGTCGATGAACGAGCGTTGCGATTTCATTAAAGGTAAGAATAAAGGGTCTGAAGTAACTACGCTTGCCAATATGAACTTCTGGCAGTTGCTTCGGCATCCGCGGTTATCGCGCCTGCTACTAGTGCGCTGGATTGGCCAAGCAACCGACGGCATCTTTCAAGGGGCGCTCGCAACATTTGTACTTTTTTCGCCTGAACGCCAAGCAAGTGCATTAAATGCCGCTTTAGCATTTGCAGTTGTCCTGCTTCCTTACTCAATTATTGGGCCGTTTGTTGGAACAGTGCTTGATCGAGTATCTCGGCAGCGAGCTCTATTTATTTCTAACCTATCTCGCGCATTAGATTTAGTTTTGATCGCACTTTTAGTTTTTACTGGAAGAACCGGGTTAGAACTTACAGTTTTAGTTCTGATTGCATTTGGTTTGAACCGATTGATTCTGGCTGCCACATCTGCCGGCTTACCGTTATTAGTTGATCAACCTAATTTAATTTCGGCCAACGCCATGGCCGTGACAGGTGGTTCGGTTTTCTTAGTTTTAGGAGGCGGTTTAGGGCTGGGGCTACGCAAAATACTTGACTCGCTCGCAACTGCTAATCATGTAGATGCTTATTTAATTATTGCCTCAAGTTGTGGTTACGCGTTGGCTTCACTCACAGCAATACGTTTACACAAGTTAGAAATTGGTCCATTGGAGGCAGAACGTAAACCAGCTTCGCTCACTCAAGGTTTTGTTGAATTACGCGAAGGTTGGCAATTTCTTGGCGCTCACGTTGATGCAATGCGCGGAATCATTGCGAATGGTTTTCAACGTGGCGGTTTAACCGCATTGACACTCGTTGGTTTGATGTTAGAGCGAAATACTTTCAATGATCCAAATCAACCAGAAGCTGGTCTATCCGGTTTAGCTTTAGCTTTCTCCATTGCCGGCATTGGAATTGTTTTGGGTGCGCTAATTGCGCCGTTTGGTGTGAAGAAATACGGTCGCCACACTTGGATGAGAACCATGATGCTTTTAAGTGTTATTGGTCCGCTACCACTAGCAATCTGGGGTACCGAAGCGACTTTGTTCTTTGCTGCTTTTCTAACTAGTTTGTTTGGACAAAGTTTCAAAGTTACTAATGATGCACTCGTGCAATCAAAAATTAATGACTACTACCGTGGCCGGGTTTTTGCGGTTTATGATGTTTTAGTTAATGCTGCAATTGTTAGTGGTGGTGTAATTGCTGCGCTTTTATTATCTGACTCTGGCCAAGGTTGGCAAGTACCTACTTTGGTTTCAGCCATCTACTTAATTACAGCGTTAAGACTTTTGCGACGCGGAAAATTCCTGCCACCAAACAAGTAAATGTTTAGTTGCCTCTTCTTCACCTAGTGGGCCACGCTCTAATCGCAATTCAAGTAAGAAGTCGAGTGCTTTTCCAACCGTTGCCGATGGTTTTAAGTTAAGCAACTGCATAACTGCGGCACCATCTAAATCAGGGCGAATTTTATTTAACTCTTCTGCTTCCATTAGTCGTGCGATTCGCGCCTCTAGTGATTCATAAGCGCTAGCAAGCCGTTCGGCTTTGCGCACATTACGGGTGGTGCAATCGGCCCTAGTTAATACATGTAAATGAACCAGTAAATCACCGGAATCACGCACATAACGGCGCACAGCCGAATCGGTCCACTCGCCATCACCGTACCCATGAAAGCGCAAATGCAGCGCCGTAAGGGTTTCCACTGATTCCACTACTTCGCTAGAAAAGCGTAATTTTTTAAGTCGCTCCCGCGCTAAGCGAGCACCAACAACTTCGTGATGGTGGAAAGAAACTCCGCCACCTTCGATAAGTGCGCGGGTTTTTGGTTTTCCGATGTCATGTAACAAAGCAGCTAACCTGATTATTAAGTTAGGTCCGCCTAAACGTTCTTCTTGCGCGATTGCTTGTTCAAGCACGGTAATTGAATGCTCATAAACATCTTTGTGGTGGTGGTGCTCGTCGATTTCCAATTTAAGTTTTGGAATTTCTGGAATTACTAAGGCTGCTAATCCAGTATCAACCATGATCGAAATACCACTTCGAGGATTATTCGACATTAATAATTTGGTAAATTCATCACGCACACGCTCTGCTGAAACAATGGAAATTCTTGCAGCCATATCTTTCATCGCAGCTAAAGTTGATGCTTCGATATCGAAATTTAATTGGCTAGCAAAACGAGCAGCACGCATCATTCGTAGTGGATCATCAGAGAAAGATTGTTCTGGTGTTACCGGCGTGCGCAGAATTTGTTTTGCTAAATCAGCTAATCCATTAAATGGATCTATAAACTCAGGGGTAGCAGTTGTTAATTCAAGTGCCATGCAGTTAACCGTGAAATCTCGCCGTGATAAATCACCTGCGATATTGTCGCCGAACTCAACTTCAGGCTTACGACTTTCTGGATCGTATTTATCGCTGCGATATGTTGTTACTTCAACAGTTGTGTCACCGCGTTTTGCTGCGACGGTTCCAAATTCGATTCCGGTATCCCAAACATTTTCGCCCCAGATTTTTAAAATCTTTTTGCTTTCAAGCGGCAGCGCATCGGTCGTGAAATCTAAATCGTTTCCTAAGCGGCCTAAAATTGCATCGCGAACCGGTCCGCCAACTAGCGCCAGCTTGTATCCAGCCGATTTATAGGCAGCGGCCAGCGAACTGGCTAGGGGGGCGCGTTCGATAAGCGAGCGAATAGCTATCTCGCCTGCGGCACCTAATGGACTCGTCACAATAGGTAAGGCTAGAGGACTACCCTTGCTCCATGACCCCGGCACCTAGTGCGGGCAGCGAAGGTACGAAGAAAAAGCGGCGACGTAGGCGTCCCGGCAATCGCGCCCCACAAGCATTAACTGTTACGACCCCAACTGATGGCAATCCGCCTGCACCAAAAGCGCCAGCTAATAGTTCAAGTAGCACGCCAAATAAAAAGAGCCCTGAGCGTCGTCCTTATGCAAAACGCGTCGATGAAGTTAGCGCGGGCGGTTTAGTTATCGATTTCTCCGGAACGCGTGGGCTTTTAATTGGTCGCATTGACCACAAAGACGCTTCTCGTGAACGTTTGCTTTGGTCACTACCCAAGGGTCATATTGAGGCTGGTGAAACCCCAGAGCAAGCGGCTATTCGTGAAGTGCAGGAAGAAACTGGCATAACTTCAGAGATCACAAAATCTATTGGTGTGATTGATTTCTGGTTTATGGCTGGCGGCAAAAGAATTCATAAGACAGTGCATCATTTTATTTTTAAAGAAGTTTCTGGTGAGCTAACTCCACAAATTACTGAAGTCGATGAGGTTTCCTGGTTTCCGCTCTCAGAAATTGTAGAACGCTTGGCATATCCGGATGAAAAGAAATTAATTGCTAAAAGTGGCGAGATCTCGTTATGAAACGTATCTGGTTAGTTCTAGCGTTGATCCTTGGATTGCAATTTACATATCAGCCCGCCCAGGCTGCTGATGCAAAAGTAATTAGATTAGTTACTGAGCCAAATCGTAATTTTAGTGGTTATTTCTATAACGATGATTTAACTACTCGTTTAGCGCCAACTGGCGATCTAGGAAAATTGGTTTTCTATCCCGCTAATCGTCCTCGAATTTGGGTTGTTGATACCGCGTTTATTGACGATGTAATTGCAATGACGTTTGAATATAAAATTGGTTTGGAAAGTGGCGAAAAGATTTCCGGTGTTGGTTCTGATGTAGCGGTTAATTGGTTAAATCAATTTTCTTTCATTTGTAGCAACGATCAAGTGGTGGTTTTGCCATATGGAAATCCGGCCTACCGATTAATCAAGAATTACGCACCCGGCGAGTTGAATTTCTATTATTCAAATGCGAATAAGCGATTGTCCAGTTTTCTGACTCGCGCTGTTATTAGCGATAAATCAGGTAAATACAGCACGGGTTCTTTAAAAAGTGATAATTCTTTGCGGAAAGATTACGCTGAAAATCGAAGAGCGTTAACGAATTTAAATCGCGTGGTTGATGCCCCTGAACTAACAACTCTACGGCTACAAATGGCTCGATTGTTGAATCCGAATATTGATAAAGAGTTTCGTAATCGCCTACTAAAGAGCGCAGATAAGGAGGTTTCCCGCTCGGCTAGAAAATTAAGAGTTATCTCTGGTAGATATCGTTTAACGTCAGTTGAAGTTAAATTACCAATTACGATAGTTAATAATTTCAGTACGCCGGTAAAAGTTTCTTTGGAACTATTACCTCGTAATTCTAGAATTCAAATAGTAGGTGTTTCTGATGTGAGTATTGAGCCATATTCAAAAAAACAACTGTCATTACCAGCTAATTTAATTACTCCCGGAACTGTTACGGTTGCAGCTCGTTTAACTGATGCAAAAGGTGTTCCAATTACTAAGTATTCGCAGTTGAATTTAAATCTTTCGATAGTTGATTCTCGCGTTGCCTGGTTCACTTCTAGCGCTGCAGTTCTACTTTTCGTAGCAGCAACTTTACAAACTGTTCGTCGTGTGCGGCGGAGTAAGAAATGAAAACAGTAGATTTATATCGTGCATCTAGCGTTATGGCTATCGGCACCATAATTTCCCGAATTACTGGTTTTATTCGTGGCGTTCTACTAGTAGCAGCTCTGGGTACCGCACTTCTTGCCGATGGTTATAACGTCGCAAACACGATGCCCAACATTATTTACAATTTAGTTGTTGGTGGTGCACTAACAGCAATCTTTGTACCGCAGTTGATTCGCTCTTTTTCTGATGACGATGGTGGGGTTGGTTTTGCTTCCCGTTTAGTTACAACCATTAGCGTGAGTCTTCTTGCTTTAACGGCCTTAGGAATGATTTTCGCACCAGCTTTGGTCCGTCTTTACGCACCAGAATTCACTACAGCTGGCTTTGAAAACGAGTATTCGGTAACCGTGGCATTTATGCGTTATTGCTTGCCACAAATCTTCTTTTTGGTTCTCTATGCAATGCTTGGCCAAGTAGCTAATGCTAGAGGCATTTTTGCGCCTTTAATGTGGGCTCCGATTTTAAATAACTTAGTCGGGGTATTTTTATTAGGTGGTTTTTTGTATTTAGTTCCCAGCGTAAGTGCCGACACAATTACCGATACCCAAGTAGCGGTTCTTGGTTGGGGGACCACGCTTGGTGCTGTAATTCAGGCGCTAGTTCTAATCCCAATTGTTTTGCGGAGTAAATTCAAATTACGGTTTCAGTTTGGTTTTAATGGCTTAAGCAAATCTTTTAAGTTAGCTGGCTGGACTTTTGTTTACGTAATTATTTCGCAGCTGGGTTATTTAGTGACAGTCAATGTAGCTACGAGCGCCGCTGTTCGAAGCGCCCAAGAGGGAATCGCTCGTGGCGTTGGTTTTACTCCTTACAGCAATGCTTACTTAATCATGTTGTTGCCTTACTCGATCGTGACAATTTCAATAATTACCGCATTGTTACCACATCTATCCAGGTTGGTAATCGCTCAGGATTTCACCGAAGTGAAAGCACAATTAGTAAGAGCCATTAGGTTGGTCGGAGTTATTACGATTCCTAGTGCAGTTGGTTTAGCTTTCTTTGGCCCGCTTATAACTGAGGTGCTTTTCTTTGGAATTAGTCGCAGTGACTCTTCCTACATGGGTTACGTTTTATCAGCACTTAGTTTGGGTTTAGTAGCATTTTCAATAAATATCATTTTAGTTCGCGGCTTTAATGCTTTTGAAGATACCAAAACCCAAGTGGTTTCAATATTTATTATTAATTTGATCGCTGTTGCACTTTCTTATTTAGCCTTAAATACAGTTCGCAATGATTATGTAACTATTTGTTTAGGTTTAGCATTCTCAATTAGTTACCTTGTCGGCCTGATAATTACCATTAAATTGATTCAAAAACACGTTGGGAAAATTCATTTCTCTCAATTCATGGGACAGCACTCAAAATTGATCTTTGCAGCTGTTGTTGCGATGGGGCCAATGTTTGCGCTCACTCGGATCTTTGATTGGCACGGGCCACTAACGCTGTTTTTAGTCTTATTGGTAAGTGCTTCTGGTTATTTCCTGGTTGCGAAATTGTTGCGGGTAGCCGAGATTTCTTTGATTACTGGGTTGTTGCGCTCTTCACGTGCCGCAGCGGGAAATAAGGAATAAATTGGGCTCAAGAAAGGTTATGGTGAAGCCATGAGTGAAGTAGAGAATTTAGTAATTGTTGGATCGGGTCCATCGGGCTATACCGCCGCTATTTATGCCGCGCGTGCTCAATTAAATCCAATTATTTATGAAGGTTCCGTAACTGCTGGCGGTGCGCTGATGAACACCACTGAAGTTGAAAACTTCCCAGGTTTTGTTGATGGCATCATGGGTCCAGATTTAATGGATGCAATGCGAAAGCAAGCGAAACGTTTTGGTGCCAATCTAGTTACCGACGATATTGTCGAGATGGATTTGTCGGGGCCGATTAAAGTTCTCAAAGATGGTTCTGGAAATACCGTAAAAGCTAAGTCAGTTATTTTGGCAATGGGTTCGGCTTATCGCGAAATTGGTTTAGAGAATGAAAAACGTCTTTCCGGTCGCGGGGTTTCATGGTGTGCTACTTGTGATGGCTTCTTCTTCCGTGATCAAACTATTGCTGTTGTTGGTGGTGGCGACTCAGCTGTTGAAGAAGCAACATTCCTGACTAAATTCGCTAGCAAAGTTGTTTTGATTCACCGTCGCGATTCACTACGCGCTTCAAAGATTATGGCTGAACGCGCACTTTCTAATCCAAAAATCGAAATGCTTTGGAATACTGAAGTGATCGATGTATTAGGTGCTGAAAAAGTAGAAGCGCTTTCACTCAAAAACACAGTTACTGGCGAAGTTTCAAAACGAGACTTCACTGGTTTATTTGTTGCGATTGGTCATGATCCACGTAATGAGTTAATTAAAGGCCAGGTAACTCTTGATGCCGAAGGTTATGTAGTTGTAGAAAACGGATCAACCCGTACAAACCTAACCGGCGTATTTGCTTGCGGAGATTTGGTTGACCACACCTACCGACAGGCTATTACTGCCGCGGGCACAGGCTGCCAATCGGCGCTAGATGCTGAAAAATTCTTATCGCACCACTAAAGTACCTACATATACTAAGGAATTGGCAATAAGTAATTAGCCAGAAGTAAACACAAGGAGCAAAAAATGAGCGCAGCAACCCCTGTCACAACTGCAACTTTCGCAGATGTAGTACTTAAGAGCAGCACCCCGGTATTAGTTGATTTTTGGGCTGAATGGTGTGGGCCTTGCCGCGCGGTAGGACCAATCCTTGATGAGATTGCTAATGAGCATGGCGACAAGATCAAGATCGTTAAGTTAAATACTGACGAAGAATCAGCTATTGCAATTAAATATGGAATTACCTCAATTCCCACCCTTAACGTTTTTGTTAACGGTGAGGTAGTTAAAACTATTATTGGTGCCAAGCCAAAGCCTGCTCTGCTTAAAGAACTCGAAGGTTTTATCTAAGCCGCTATTTTCTTAGATCTGTAACCATCATGAAAGAGCTAACGCCAGATGAGGTTCGTTCCTTTCAACAGGGTCGCGGATTAACTGTTACCGGTTTGATTGACGATGTAACTTCACGCGCACTCGAAGAAGCACGATGGAAACTTGGTGATCGCTCACTCCACATTACAACGCCAGGGTTAATGCATGGCGATGATGTAGCAACTCTGCAAAACCGATTAGTCGAAATGGGTTTTGATTGTGGTCGAGTTGATGGAATTTATGGTCCACGTACTTCTAGCGCGGTAAGTGAATTTCAAAAATCTGTTGGGGTAACTGTTGATGGTAAATGCGGCCCAGCCACAATTATTGCGTTGTTGCGATTAACCACAATTGTTAGTGGTGGTGCACCGGTTCGATTACGTGAAGATGTTTCAAATAAAAATCGTGGGCCGGCGCTGGCAGATAAAGTAATTGTGTTAGATCCAAGTAATGGTGGCGAAAGTCGCGGCGTAAGCGGTTTTGGTATTGAAGAAGCCGAAATTGTTTATGACATTGCACAACGTTTAGAAGGTCGTTTACTGGCTCTTGGCGTTAGTGTTTTTTTAACTCGCGGAAAAGATAATTGCCCATCCCAACAAGAACGGGTTGATTTAGCAAATAAAACTTCAGCGGATTTAGTTATCTCTTTCCACGCCGATCGTTATCCAACCCAAAACGCACATGGCATAGCTACTTATTACTACGGCAGTGACATGCACTCGCTTCATTCAGTTGTTGGTGAAAGATTCGCCTCGTTGGTACAGCGCGAAATATGTGCTCGTACTGATTTAGTTAACTGTCATTCCCATGCCAAAGTTTGGGATTTATTGCGCTTGACCAAAGCTCCCACAGTTCGGGTTGATTTGGGATATCTAACAAATCCGGGCGATGCCGAACGGTTAGGCCGTGCTGATTTCCGCGATGTAATTGCCGAATCAATAGTTATTGCGATTCAACGTCTTTATTTAGCATCCGAAGATGACGCCAAGACTGGAATGTTGCGACTTTCTGACCTGCGTAAAGCTGGCCTTCGCGGTAATTAAACTGCGCGTATTCATGACTCTTTATGGGATGATTCGCAGATGTCCGATCTAACAACGCGGTTTCATACGGGGAATCCTCAGAACCTAGAGGAGCGTTTTGCGCACCGTGCCACTGGCATGGTCGCAAGTGAAATTCGTTCGTTATTCGCTGTTGCGTCCCGACCTGAGATTGTTTCACTAGCTGGCGGAATGCCAAATCTTTCTGCACTGCCAATGGAAATGATGGCATCGGTTGTATCTGATTTAATTTTAACTCAAGGGCAAGAAGCGTTGCAGTACGGCAGTGGGCAAGGCCATCCAAAATTACGTGAGCAAATCTGTGAAGTTATGGCGCTTGAAGGTATTCGCGCTAATCCAGATGATGTTGTTGTAACAACTGGCTCACAACAAGCACTTGATTTAATTTCTCGTATTTTTATTGATCCAGGCGATGTGATTTTGGCTGAAGCTCCTTCATATGTTGGCGCACTCGGTACTTTCCGCCAATACGAAGCTTCGGTTGTGCACGTTGAAACAGATAACGATGGCATGGTTCCAGAATCGCTACGACAAGCCATTAAAACCCTGCGTGCAGCCGGTCGTAAAATTAAGTTTTTATACTTAATTCCAAATTACCAAAATCCTTCTGGTGTTTTATTGCCAGCCAACCGCCGCACTGAAATTCTTCAAATTTGCCGAGTAGAGCAGATTTTTGTGGTGGAAGATAATCCTTATGGCCTATTAGGTTTTGATAAGCCCTCACCAAATGCGATGCGTGCTGAAGATTCTGAAAATGTTATCTATCTCGGATCTTTCTCAAAAACTATTTCTCCTGGATTGCGTGTCGGCTGGGCGCTAGTTCCGCAGTCACTAAAAGATAAATTAGTTGTAGCTAGCGAATCTTCAATTCTCTGCCCATCTAATTTCACGCAAATGACAATTTCTAATTACTTAGCAAATCAGCCTTGGCGCGACCAGATTGCTTCATTCTGCGAGCAGTACAAGATGCGCCGCGATGCGATGCTTGAATCCCTTGATGAATACTTCCCAAAGAGCGCTACTTGGACCAAACCAGGTGGCGGCTTCTATGTTTGGGTTACTTTGCCGCCAGAAATTGATACGAAAGCGATGATGCCAAAAGCTATTGTGGCAAAAGTTGCCTACGTTCCTGGCACTGCGTTTTATGCCGATGGTTTCGGAACTTGGTCGATGCGACTTTCTTACTGTCACCCAACTCCAGAACGAATTCGCGAGGGTGTTAAGGCTCTGGCTGGTGTTGTTAACCAAGAGATTTCCCGCCGCGGCGGTAATTTAGAACTTAACTCTTAATCTCTTTAATTATTCGTTGTAAATCTTCGCCGCCGGAATATTCGATCACAATCTTTCCTTTGCTGGCTGAACCTTCGATTTTTACACGGGTATCAAGGTGATCGCCTAGTTCTTCAGCTATCTCATTTAGTTCTGGGTTGCCTTTACGCGTTTTACGTTTGGTAGATTTTTTTCCACTTCCACCAGTTGCAATAATTTCTTCAACGGAACGTACCGATAAATTCTCGGCCACAATTCGGTTAGCGAGTTTTTCAATTTCAGCAGCATCAGATAAACCTAGAAGCGCGCGTGCATGGCCAGCTGAAATGATTCCAAGTGCAACTCTTTTTTGAACTGCTTGTGGAAGTGTTAACAAACGCATGGTGTTTGAAAGATGTGGGCGCGAGCGACCTAGTTTGGTTGCTAATTCTTCGTGAGTGCAGTTGAAATCGCTAAGTAGTTGAGCGTATGCAGCGCCTTCTTCTAGTGGATTTAATTGGCTGCGGTGAATATTTTCAATAAGAGCTTCGCGTAGTAATTCATTATCTGGAGTTTGTCTAATAATTACTGGAATTGTTTTTAAACCGACTGCTTTAGCTGCACGATAGCGACGTTCGCCCATGATTAATTCATAGCGTCCACCACTTACTTCGCGAACTACTGGTGGTTGTAGGATTCCGATCTCTTTAATCGAAACCATTAACTCTTTTAGTGCAGCTTCATCAAAAACGGTACGTGGTTGTTTTGGGTTAGGTGAAATTAAATTGATATCGATTTCATTCTGTTGTGCAACTTCTCTTCCACCAACTGTTAAAGATGTTGGAATAAGTGCATCTAAGTTTGTGCCAAGGCCACCGCGTTTTGCCATTACTTCTTCTCCGCTATCTCTCTTGCAACTTGCATGTACGCAACCGCGCCTGGTGATACTGGGTCATAGGTCATAATTGTTTGGTTATATGAAGGTGCTTCAGATATTCGCACAGTTCTTGGAATTGGAATATTAATTAGTTCATTTGGGAAATGTTGACGCACGCTATCTGCAACATCATTAGCAAGTTTCGTGCGGCTATCAAACATCGTTAAAATAATGGTTGATAAGTTTAAGTTGGGGTTTAATCGTTTCTTAACTAGTGAATAGGTTTCTAGCAATTGAGTTAGTCCTTCGAGGGCGTAGTACTCGCATTGAATGGGGATTAATAATTCTTTTGCTGCAGCGAATGCATTAATAGTTAATAGACCTAAACTTGGCGGGCAATCAATAAATATGTAGTCATATCCGGCGCCGGCTTCGACTTTAAATTTTATTAAATCTTCAATGGCATCCTTTAGACGCATTTCCCGCGCAACCATTGGAACCAAATTGATTTCTGCTTGCGCTAAACCAGTATTAGATGGAATACATTCCAGGTGCGCAAAACCAACAACTTTTTGAACAACATCTTGAATTTCAGCAGAGCCCATCAAGATTTCAAAAACTCCAGGGCTCTCTTTATGTTCAACTCCAAGGGCGGTGCTGGCATTGCCTTGTGGGTCTAGATCGATAACTAGAACTCTTAAGCCACCCATGGCGAGGGCGGCGGCGATGTTTACCGTGCTGGTGGTCTTGCCGACCCCACCTTTTTGGTTGGCCACCACGAAAACTCGGGTATTTGCCGGGGCTGGCATGGGTTCTTTTAGTTTGCGGATTCCGATTACTGTTTTACTGACACGCTCTGTTTCACGTGAATCCTTCTCGCGTGAATCAACAGTGCTCATGACGGTAGTTAACTACCTTTACGCTTACTTAGCCACCTTCACGATGCGTGCAAGCTCAAGTCCAGGCAGATTTACCTCAATTACCTCGGCGTTGGGCACGGTTTTTGCCTCTTCCGCTGCTGACTCCCCCTTCATGGCCAAAAGTGCGCCACCTGGTTTGATCATATGAGAGGTAATTTTCTTTAACTTTTCCAGCGGGGCAACAGCTCGAGCGGTCACATAATTGGCGCTCTTTTTCACATTCTCAGATTTTCCACGTATTACAGCCACATTTTCAATACCTAGGAGCGCAACTGCCTCTTCTAGGAAATCTACCCGGCGTTGAAGTGGCTCAATCAGGGTAATTTTTAGATCAGGTCTGGCCAAGGCAATAACTAAGCCAGGCAAGCCCGCCCCTGAACCAATATCAAATAGCAGAGAACCTTCTGGAATTAGGCTTGAGACGGGAATGCAGTTGAAGATATGGCGTTCCCAGATCCGCTCCCCTTCGCGAGGGCCGATTAAACCGCGTTCAATTCCTGGGCCAACTAGGAATTCGGCATACTTTTTGATCTCGTTTTGGCGGGCAGGGAAATAGCGCTCAATTAGCTCTTCTTGGGAGAAGGCTGTTTCACGTGAAACTTCCATTGCTATTTCGTCCCTGGTTGTTTAATTCGGGAAGATAACTACAAAGCGATCTGGATCTTCGCCCTCAGATTCGCTGCTTAGGCCAAGGTCTTGGATCGTGTCATGGATGACTTTGCGCTCAAAGGCATTCATAGGCTTTAGGCGGATTTCTTCGCCAGTTGATTTCGCCTTCTCAGCCATTTCTTCGGCTAGTTTCTTCAGCTCGGATTTACGACCTGAGCGGAAACCTTCAATATCAAGCATTAAACGGCTGCGATCACCGGTTGAAGTCTGCACAGCAAGGCGAGTTAGCTCTTGTAGGGCATCTAATACTTCGCCACCGTTGCCAACTAGGTGATTTAGCTTTCCACCAACAATGGCAACTGCTGCTCGGTCATTTTCCACATCAATATCAATATCGCCATCAAGGTCGGCGATATCGAGTAAGCCTTCTAGGTAGTCAGCGGCAATATCGCCCTCTTCTTCTAGTTTGGCAATTGTCTTTGGGCTTTTTTGACCTGGTTTTAACGCCTTTTCGGTGGTCTCTTCTACAACTGTCTCTGCCTCGCTCATAATTGATATTTCCTGTCCTATTTGTAGGTTTTTAATAGTATTTGTGGCTTTTGCCCTATTTACTTCTTCTTCTTTTTCTTTTTATTTGGTTGCTGGCGTTGACCTTTAATTTCCGGATCGATTACAGATCCTTCTGCGCCATCAATATTTTCAATTGCTGCACTTGGATTTTTAGCTGAGCGCTTTTTTTGCAACTCTTCATAAGCTGGTGAACCAGGTGTTGGGTTTCTTTTAATTACATAGAACTGTTGTCCCCATGTCCAAAGGTTTGTTGTTGACCAATAAATCAAAACACCAATTGGAAAGTTCACACCGGAGACCGCAAAAATAACTGGGAATAAATACAACATGATTTTCTGCTGTTGCAACATCATATTGTTTGAGGAATCCATTTTAGGCATTCCTTTAACCATTAATTGGCGTTGTGTTGTAAATGTTGTGAGCGACATGAACGCGATCAAAATTACCGTAACAATTTTTACGTTCCCGCTAGTTGTTCCCAAGAAAGTTTCGGAAATTGGTGCACCAAAGAATTTTGCTTGGGCGGCGTTAACAACATCTTGTTGAGTCAGCACCCCGTGAGCTATTGGTGGATTTTTTCCAATTCCATTAAGTACGGTAAATAGCGCAAAGAAAATTGGTGCTTGTGCCAAAATTGGGAAACATGACGCAAGTGGATTGGTCTTGTGCTCTTTGTAGAGTTTCATCATTTCTTCGGATTGTTTTTGACGATCATCCTTGTACTTCTTTTGAATCTCTTTAAGGTGTGGTTGTAGCGCAGTTAGTGCGCGCTGACTTTTAATCTGCTTAACAAAGAGTGGGATTAAAATAATACGGATTAAAATAACTAGACCAATAATAGCTACCGACCATGAGACACCACTTGCTGCACCAAAGATTGGTGACAGAAGACTATGGATTGTTTTAATAACCCAGGAAACTACAATATATAAGGGGTTTAGGATGGTATTCATAGATATAGCACCGGTGCTCTCTCGTGTGTTTTTTGCGTATTTGTTGGTACGCCTTTTACAAAATCAACTCCGCCATTTGACCAAGGATTGCATCGAATAATTCGCCACACCCCCATTGCGATTCCTCTAATTCCGTAGTTCGCAATTGCGATCTCAGTGTAGGAAGAACAGGATGGGTAATATTTACAACGCGGACCTAAAAGTGGCGAGATGAATCTTTGATAAAAATGAATTGGTGCGATTAATATGCTTTTCAAGATTTCACCGCATTTTTTTGATCAGCTTTTTTAGCTAATTTTGAAATCAGATCAGTTGCTTCGGTTTTCAGATCTGCGACGTTCGACGCAGGTAGTGCTCGGATTACGAAAAGTGAACCTGCCGGAAGTGAAGTCAGGTTGGCGGCGACTAGGTGGCGGATTTTGCGAGCCACGCTGTGGCGTACAACTGAATTTCCAACACTTTTATTAATTATCAATCCGCAACGAGCAGGTTGGTCAGAGTTTGAGAGATGGAGGTATCCAACAAGGCTGTTAGTCGTTGAACGAAGTCCGCTTTTTGTAGCTTTAGCGAAATCTGCGCTGTTAGAAATACGAGCCGTTTTGGCCAGCATTAGAAAAATTAAACCTAGGTCTAAGTTTCGTTAGCAATTAAGCCGAAAGGCGTGTGCGTCCCTTTGCACGGCGTGCTGCTAAAACAGCGCGACCTGCACGTGTGGCCATACGGGCACGGAAACCGTGCTTCTTGGCGCGACGACGAACGTTTGGCTGGAAGGTGCGCTTTGTCATGGGGACTCCTTGAAAATCTAACGGGGCTTTGCGTAGCTGCAAAGCGTGCTCAGGTAAGGAGGT
>Ga0114978_10001648_pt1 | contig 18729 bp, 13 predicted proteins | sample S_140212_EF_Meta_FD_87027 | JGI IMG/M metagenome (GOLD analysis project Ga0114978, IMG submission 87027) | Freshwater microbial communities from Lake Simoncouche, Canada to study carbon cycling - S_140212_EF_MetaG | ecosystem: Environmental > Aquatic > Freshwater > Lake | place: Lake... | reverse complement strand
TCTTGTTTTTCTTCTTGTTTTTCTTCTTGTTTTTCTTCTTGTTTTTCTTCTTGTTTTTCTTCTTGTTTTTCTTGTTTGTCTGTATCTAAATCATCGACCAAGTCCAACATGGCTTGGTTGGTTTTATCTTCTTCCTTCTCCATTGCCGTGGACCCTTGACGTAATATGATGCGCGCTTTCAGTTTATAGACTTTCGACCTTTCAAACATCATGTCTTTCTCTTTTTCCACACGTATGAACGCTTGTTCCAATTCGTCGTCATTGCCAATTTCGTCCGTCAATACTTTTGCCAATTTCGCGTAATTCTCCATGGACGATTTCGAAACCGTCGTTGTTTTGCGAAACACGCAATACCTGTTCAAAAACGAAATCTGTTTTTCCGCCGACGACATATTCGGCGCCAATTTATAGATTCCGTGTTTTGTTGCCGGATTCAGTTTCAGTTCTTCTTCCATCATTTGAAACAGCTCGCCGAATAAACCCGACCCATGTGGCAATCCCATGTTTTTAGCATCTTCATCCGAAATCAATTCGAATCCATAGTTCTCCAGGATACGCAATAAATACCTGAAATTGACCAGATATTCACACGACGTTTTCTGAATCGTTTCTTGATAGACATGTATCTTGTAACCAATCGATGTCTCGTCGTCAGAAAACCCGTCATACGAATACTTCTTCACAATCTCGCATATTTTCTTATTTCGCCCATTTCGGTCGGGCAAAACAAACGCCACGCCCTCGTCTTCCTTTTTCCGTTTCAATAAATCAAACACGGCGTTCCCGTCATACCCCGTGCATATAAAATAGCCATGCAACCGCGTATTTTCCGACAAGTTTCGCATAAATTGATGCAATGTCGTCGGGTTCTCAAAGAAATAATGCAGAGCGAATTGGCACGAACTGATATTGAACCCGTTCTGTACAATACCGTATCGATTGTATACGCCTTTTCCCAGCACCATCTCGTCTTTCGCCCCTTGCCCGAAAAGAGCCGCGGCCACCATACGCTCTTTACTCGTACGGTCCCCTGCAAACGCATCGCCGTTCCTCACATTGAGCCCACTATTTCCCTGTAGGAAAATACAATAAGGCACGTTCTGTCTGCGTCTGCATTCTTCCAAATACCGTACACACGCACCGTTCGACGTGTCTGTGATATTATTCGACGCGAGGTCGATTCCCATGACGAAATCCAGTTTGGATTGGACCCATTTCGACAAATCGCCGGCTTTTCCTACAGCGTAATCGATGAGCGTGTCTTTCGGATTCGCCACGCCAACTATCAGCTTCTTTTTCACAAATAAATTGTGGAAATTGCGCATGGGGACCGTTCGACTGTCGGCAAGGGCGTCGCCGTAGTAAACGTCGTCCACATTCTCGTGTTCTGGAATACCGACCCCCGATGTAATCATTTCCTCTGTAATCTCGTTATGAATCGAATGCCAGTTCGAATTGGCCACGTGATATGCATTGCCATATTCTGGCAACCCGGCGAGAAGCCGTTGTGTCTTGTCGTATCTCACACGAATCGGAATCCAGTTCCAGCCCGGTTCCGCGTTTTTATCGTACCTGAATTCGACAATCGAGTTTTCCTCGAAATAATCGGGCGTTTCCGATTCTTCCACCGGCTGTGTCAGCAGAATGCGCTCAGCCGTTTTCACAAACACATTGCATTTCCACGCATTGGGGTCGTAGGGTTCGGTCGGTTCAAACAGATGCGGTTCATACGTCGATTCGTTGTCTACATCCGTCGGTTTGGGCATGCGTTCGTGCAGGATTTCATTGAATGCATTCTCCAGCAGATGCTTTTTCGGGTCAAACCCGCACATGAGTTTCAGTGTCTTGTATTCTAACATGCTGTTGGCCGTCTGCAAATTGTCGCCTTCTTTGAAGATGGTATGCACTTTATCTTTGCCGTATTTGTCTTTCTCGATTCCGACCATGAAATCGACCGTGTTGTATTTGACCGGTTTCCATTTGAACGAGGCTTCCCACGTGTATTTGCGCAAAGGTCCTTCCATGCCCGATGCGATACTTCCAACAGGTAAATCTGTCGGTGTGAAGATGAGACCATCCGTGTTGTATTCATAGACGCCATCTGCAATCTGTTTGAGAACTTTATTACAGGCTTCGAAAATCGTCTTTTCCGAGTAAAAGTTTTTGTATTCGACGCGGAAAGGGCATGCATCTATCGATTCCGACGAGGTCACCGGTTTCATTTTCAAATGATTCACAAATTCGACGAGGACAGACAACCGCGGGTGTTTTTTCGGCGCGTCGGGTTCTTCTGCAGATTGTTTGAAGAACGGGTGTTTCATGAAATTGCGGCCATTCAGAAAATACAAATCGAACGCCTTGTACAAATGAATGGCATCGCCCGTTTTGGAGAACTTGACGTGTTCTCCGTCGACCAAGGTCATAAAGAGCTGTTTGTTCTCCGTCTTTTTCCCGGTAAACTGCACATTCATGTTGAAATCCAACAGGTAAATTCGGCCAGATTCGTTGATAAAGAGCATCTTGCGTTCTCCGTCTGCCTTTTCAGTGACCATGTAATTCCTGCGAATATTGGGCACTTTCGTCTCTTTCGCCTGATGGAGAACATTCACCATTTGAAGAGTGGACGACGACGGCCCGATGAAATCGCTGTTTCGTATGCCGCGTTTCTCATATGCATCGCCGTGAACCATCTGCAAATATCCCTGTAGGACTGTTTCGCGTTCCGATTGCATAATGGGGAACGGAGTGCCTTGAATGGCGGACATGACAATGCGAATTATTTTACGGAGCGAATCCATGAGTTTATCCGCTGAAGTGTAAGGGGTCGTTTTTCCAACACGGTCATTTATGATTTCCATCTCGATTTCGTATTTGGGTATGTCTTCGAAAACTCGCGCGTCTTGTATCGTGTAATTAATCATGTCGATTTTTTTCTTGTAGCGATTGGTCGTCGTTTGATTGGATTTGATGATACTGAGGTCCATGGCAACCGGAAAATCGGGGTGTTCGAACCGGACGCGGTTCATCATTCTGAACTTTTTCTTCTTGTTTGTCCAATTATCGATAATGTCTTTTGCCACACGAGAACTCAATGGGTAATCGGCTTCTATTTTGTAGTCCGCGCGAAGCCCCATGTCTTGAAAATCCACCGGTTTCTGGTATTTGCCGTCGGCACCAATCGTCGACAGTTTTTGCGTGAATTTGAGTTTATTCGTTTTGGTAGAAGGCATCTGTTGGACCTTTTCGAGATGATTGGTCGCGCAGTATTCGGCAATCAAATCTGCGCCGGTGATTTCTGCGCGAATATTGGAGATTTTTTCTTGGCCGGTTTTAGGGTCAGTGTATTCCGAATAGATGCGCAACATTTGTACGCCGTCTTCGTTCTTGGATGCGAATCCGACCGATTTCAACTGTTTGATGACATTGTCGTAATCGATTTTGGAGAACCCCTGCCCTTTTCCCGGTTTCTGGAACCGGAATTCAAATTCGTGCATTTTATTTTCACGGCGAATGGCAGGGTCGGCGTCTAAATATTGCTGCAATCTTTGATGTAAATCTTCTTTTGCCTGTTTCTTCATTGCCTTTTCTTCGTGTACAGACATGAAGATTTTCGTATAGAATATAGCCAGATATATTCTATACGCTTTGTATCAATTTTCCATTTTCCGTTTTTATTCGCTTTGCTTTTGCACACGATAAAGATGTCGCATTACCATGTCCATGCCATATGTGCGGCAATGGCTGCGTATCGCTGCTGTTTGTTGGATTTTTCACTATTAACAGGTATTCCTAATATTTTTTCAAAGTTCTCAATATCCTGCAACTTATATTGCGAGATTCCCAACAATGGTTTGTCAAATTGTTCTAAACAGCAATGTGTGTTGTAAAATGTTTCGTTATTGTCATTGTTTTCATTTTCGATTTTCAAGATGTATTTCGTGTACTTCATTGACGTATCGTCTTTGTATATCCAACAGATGGCCTTTTGTTTTTCCGATTCGTCTTTATTATTTCCAGATAAGAATTTTAAATACGTGTGTTTGATTTTATCGACGATATAAATATCGATGCCGTAATATACTGCATACCCGGCCAATGCAAGTGGAGAGGTCGTTTTATCGCACATGAATTCGCTGCATGTTTCTTGGATTCGTGCGTTCGTGAATTTGATGTTGGATTCTTTGAGTTGTTTTGGAAATTTCAGAAAGTTCTCCATGATTTTGTATTTTTCCTCCAACATGCGATTGCCGTATCGATTCTCGATATTCATATATTCCATTTCTCCGTATACGTGTACGAAGATAGACCAAAAAAGAGTGTCGGGTTTCCTGGTACGAAACCATTCGTTCTTTTTTTCTTTGTCCAACAGTGGTTTTGATTCTTTTTCCAACAGTGGTTTTGATTCATCTTCTTTCCCATTATCTTTTTCCAATTCTCTTTCTCTTTCCCTTTCCATTTTGGTTGTATCAAAGAAAAATGGCGAAAAAAACGATTGAATTTCTACCGGATTATCAAATTTCTTATATCCATAAAAAATTTGATGTATTTTAAAATCGTAATGATTCATTCACTTATATACAGTTATGACATCTTCTCTAGGTGGTTTATCATTTTCAATAAAATAATTGGTCTTAAAATCCTCTTTTTGACATTCGAGCGGCGTCAATATCGACTCCTGTTCGCGGACATAATCCATATATTTTTGCAAGACTTCCATTGCACTCGGTTCCAAAAAGGTCAGATTGATGTAGACGCCACTTTTATTCTCATTAATACGAACCCCCGAATGTTTGCGAATCAGTTTTAGCACCTCAATTTGATTCGGTTTCGAAAACCGTTCAATTTGGTGTTTCATGTATTCGATTTGTTTTTGGTGCTCTTGTACCTGTGTTGGATTTGGATTATCCATTCGTATGATAGGTATTCATTATCCAACACATGTGTTTATATATGTTTATGGTAAACGCATTGATTTCACATTGGCCGTATTGTTCTGTTGTGCGTATCGTAATGCGCGAGACATCGGAATGATGCCTCCATTTCCATAATTGAACATGTTCTCGTATTGTGTCAAGTAAATGTCATTTTTCCAAAACAACATCGGCGTAATTTGAATTCCCTGGTTGAATATCATGTTCATTGCGCTATAATTCGTCGTCATCATATACACCGATTTCGTATTCCCCGCCACATCCGTCGATTGTGGTAATACTTCGTCGATTTGTCTTGCATTGGTGACATACTCGCTGTTCCCGGGCAGAATCTTGAGATTGTTGTTGGAAGCGCCATTGATGTCCGAATAGACATAGACTTGCATTGAATTCGACGGGAAGTCCATATGAATCAGATTGTTCAATTTCGGCGAGTCGGCCGCATAAAACGAATTGTCATTTCGCGTGTCCATCAACAAGACAATTTTCCCCATCAATTTATCAATCGGCGTAGTTGATGTGACTCGACCTTTATACGTATTATTAACCGTGTTTTCAATAATCCGGGCAACACTGTCATACATGGTAGGCCCCGTAATTTTATTTTTGTCGTATTTCACGCACAACTGTATGAAAAGGGGGTCGCCGTTATTCGGACACACATTCGTAAAAGCGGTCTGATTCACCATATCCAACACATCCTGCAGCGCCAATTTATTCGACCCAGGCACGCTGGGGTGATTCGACATGGCGACGACGGGACACTCGCTATTCGTAAAATTGGGATTCGTCGTCGCAATCGGCGAAAACAATTGTGTAGGAGAGGCCCAATAAATTTCAAAGACGAGAAATCTGCATCCGCGACTCAATACATAAGTCAACATATCTAAACTCATATAATTGCCGTCGAAGGCCGGGTGAAACGCCGCTTTGATGCAATATTGTCGCAATTGAAGGGCTTTCGCTGGGTCGGTGAATCCATTGACGCTCGTTATACCATTCACATTGAACGTGCGGAGGTTCATTTTCGTCGAATTGGCGATTTGCAGTTCATTGACGGTTTGTGTTTGAAAGGATTCCGACGCTGATTGCGAGAACTTGTTCAATTGATATATATCAAATCTCTGTAGGATAAGACGAAACAAAATATAAAAGAAAATCAAACAGATGATGCTGATGATGAATTTTCTGTAAAGTTCCATTATTATATATATGCAAACAAGAAAATGAATATGGATGGAAGAAATGGATGGAAGAAATGGACGGATAAGAAAATAAATTTATAACAAGATAAAAGAACAAGATATTTATATAACATATAATTAAATGGCAGGTGGATTACTAAATATTATTTCAAACGGAAACGCCAATATTATATTAACCGGAAATCCTGTGAAAACATTTTTCAAAGTGACCTACATGAAATATACGAACTTTGGATTGCAAAAATTCCGTATCGATTATGACGGTTTAAGAGATTTGCGTTTGACCCAACCGTCGACCTTCACGTTTAAATTTCCAAGATACGCCGAATTGCTTATGGACACCTATCTCGTCATTGCCATTCCGAATATATGGAGCCCGATTTACAATCCTTGTGCACAAACCAACGAAAAATGGGTGCCGTATGAATTCCGTTGGATAAATGACCTTGGCACCAATATGATTCAGGAAGTCCTCATTACGTGCGGTTCTCAGACACTGCAACGATACTCCGGCGATTATTTGACGGCATTGGTCGAACGCGATTTCAGTGCAGAGAAAAAAGAACTTTTCAACCGCATGACAGGCAATATCATCGAATTGAACAATCCGGCGAATGCATTCACACGACAAAACACATATCCATCGGCCTATCATTCCGCATCAAGAAACGGTGCAGAGCCGTCCATTCGAGGTCGCAATCTCTACATCCCCATTCACACATGGTTTACTTTGGACCACCGATGCGCTTTCCCCATGATTGCACTACAATACAGCGATTTGAATATATCGATTACCATGCGACCGATTCAGGACCTCTTCAAAGTCCGCGACGTGTTTGATTCGACCAACAATTATCCCTATGTCCAGCCCGATTTCAATCAACCGCAGTTCAATATGTACACATTTTTGCAAACGCCGCCTCCCGATATTAGTATTGCAGATGCATATGAGAATGTGAACAATGGATGGAATGCAGACATTCATTTGCTCTCGACCTACTGCTTTTTATCTGCCGACGAAGCCCGCAAATTCGCTTCGGAAGACCAAGTATATTTAGTAAAAGATGTGTTTGAATACAATTTTCAGAACATGACAGGTAGTCAAAAAGTGAAACTGACATCATCTGCCATGGTCTCCAGTTGGATGTGGTATTTACAACGCAACGACGTCAATATGCGAAACGAATGGTCGAATTATACGAATTGGCCGTATACCACGATTCCCGTCGATATTATTCCGGCGCCATATGATGCCAATCTTTCATACGGACCCGGAATTAATCCCGATTTAACCAACACCGGCATCTTTTATTCCGGCGATTTCAGCGAAGTCAATCAAAAAGAGATTTTGCAGACAATGGCCATTGTTCTCAACGGCGATTATCGCGAGAACATTTTAGAAAGCGGCGTCTATAATTACGTGGAAAAATATGTGAGATGTGGCGGTGCAGCAAGAGATGGGCTTTATTGCTACAACTTCTGTTTGAATACGAGCCCCTATGAATACCAGCCATCGGGCGCAATCAATATGAGCAAATTCAAAACGATTGAATTGGAAGTCACGACGTATATACCTCCTGTGGACATTGGAACATCGACCTTCACTGTCGTTTACGATTCAACGGGACGTCCCATTGGAACGACCAAACAAAATTGGAGATTGTTCGAATACAATTACAACATGAAGGTGTTTGAAGAACGATACAACATCATCTCTTTTATTGGCGGAAATTGCGGAATGATGTTTACTAGATAGAGTAAGGTAGGGTAAACAAACAAAAGTATAGGAATAGTATAGATACATATTTCAACATGACAGAACCAACTGAATGGAAAAAGAAAAGGAATAATAAGAATAAAAAAGAGAATTTTGTTGGAGAACAACATCAAAAAATAACGCCGAACATCCAACACCACTTATTTACAGGAGCCCCTGAGATTCTTTTATCTAGCCATCCAACAGGGTTGATTGAAGGGTATACTACCGACGCATCCAAGATAAAAAAGGACGGCGGATTGTCTTTTGATTTGTTCTTAGATGATGAGGAATATTATAAACAATGCGACGGATTTGCCGATTCGAAATCGAATAAAAAGGCGCAGATATTTTTCAAATTGGTTACGGAAGTCATTTCTCTTCTCTTGTCGCCGTTTTATAAAAGCGACAAGTTTCTGTATAATGTGTTGCAGTCGATGATTCTTTCGAAATATTTAGAAGAGTGTGAAACAAGTGCCGAGAACAAAGAGACGCCGACCGATAGTAAAGCAGATGCAACGGGTCTATGGATAAAAGGCATGCCGTCGTTACAAATTTCCAATGCGAAAGCGGAAGAAAACGAAAAAGCAATGAAAAAAAGAGGCGATGATGACGATGATGATAATGATGACGATGATGATGATGATGACAATGATAATGACGATGAAGAAAAAGGTGAAAAAAAAGGTGAAAAAAAAGAAGGTTTCACTCCTGGACCAAATACGAGCGACGCTTATTTAATTGACATACACCAAATCGAAGACCCCAAAAAATTTTATAATAAAAACAAAGCGAATGTCGACGAATTTCAATCCAAAAATAATTGGATTACAAAAGAAGACCTTCCGCGAATTTATCAATATTTCCAAGATGAATATATTGACTTTATCAACGACGAAAATTATGATTTTACCAATTCAGACTTCACTGCATTTATTACGAAATTCTCTGATAGTTTATCACAAGATTCGGTCATAGAAAAAATCAAGAAATCGACATTACGCGATGAATGGAAAAAAATGGAAAAACAAATTACAGGCCCCGTTACTTCTAGTTTCAACTTTGCAAGAAAGAAACAGTTGGCGACTCCAGAAATCGTTGAAACTACCCCTCCTTTACTTCCGGATAATTCTTGTACGACTCGTATAGAACAAGACCCGACTACAGTAAAACGCATCAAAGAGGATGTCAGTATCATAAAAAATATGTTGTATGAGATTCTGCTGATTCCAGTTGCATTATTCGTTTCGTACAGTTTTTTTAATGTATTATTTTTCAAGAAAGTCGATATAGTTCAAGGAGGTAATAATACGGTCAATTTATGTGAAGATGTGAAATTCAATGATTGGGACGAAACCTATAAATATTACACGAATAACTTTTCGATTTTCATTCAATACATTTTCAAACCGGTTCAATTGTTTCATTATTACTTGATGCAAATAAAAAAATATGAATGGTATACATTTTTTGAAAATCATTTTCCCTATCTCGCCTATTTTTTGACATTTGTTCTCATTTACATGGGTTTTGTCTACGTGTTTCCAGAAATTAAAAATGCTTTGAATATATTTCAGATAAGCGGTTCAAATGTTTCGGGGACATCCATTCTCCAATACATTTGCATGGCAATTGTCATGTTCAATTATGTTCGCGACTTGTGGAATACTTGGAATGACAAAGATAATAAAAAAGAGGATTTGAACAAAGGAGGAGGTGATTCAAATAAAGGAGGAGGAAATAGCGATGTCATCATAAATACGGGCAGCACATTATTTCAATCGATTCCTATCATTCTCTATTGGCTATTAAAAGGCGCCTCTTCCTTTTTCGTGATGGGACCATTTTCCTACTTGATTTTGATGGCCTACATTGTCAGTCTTGGTATTTTTGGCATTCAATATAATTCAGGTACGATTTCGATGAATATTAGTAATATCAACGATTATATTTTCACGTCTTTATTACAAAGCAAGGACAACAAGGGTATTAAAGACGGTGACCTCATTGGTCTACTAAAAACCGTATGTAAGTTTGTTTTCATGTATATTTTTCAAATCATTACCATTGTCTTGATTATACTAGCGATGACAAAGTTGCAAGATATGAATAGTGACCATTTATCAAGTACATTGATGATTATACTTGGTTGTATCATTGGAATCATATGTATATGGAGCGGCTTTAACTCTACATCATATGATGAGAACATAACAAAAAAATACAATGAGAATGATGGTTCCGAACGTATAATCATTGATAATGTATGTCCAAAAAACGAGAAGGATACTATATAGAACAAATTGAATCTGAAAATATAAATCCATAGTTGGTCATTATGTTTTGAATTTCACACAAATTCATGACAGGTTCGAGAACATTACACGCATAATCCTTAAATTCTATGTGATTTTTATTCATAAACAAATCACATATATTCCGTATTTCGTCGTCTCTTACACAAACATTAGTTAGTGTTTGTGTTTGTATTTCCATAGTTACATCTTCTATAATGCGTGCATCCTGTCCAACTCTTACTGCATCAAGTACGTCATACAAACGACTAGCGTCATTCATTCCCGATTCCTCCGTTATATGATAATAGTCCGTCAATCCATTGACAACAAGTGTTTCCACCAACTTTTCACGCGTCATCCCCAATTCATCCAACACGGATTCTGAATGATACATCGTGGCGCAATGCGAGAACAAGTTCATGTTTCGCAGTACGCGCGGACAGCCCAACAGGACCATATCCATGTCGTCGCTCATACATGCCCAAGCAATCCCCTGTTGGACATAATTGACGCAGATAAGGTCGGCTTCGCCTTCCGCTTGGATATACGGGAACCCGAATGCGACCACTAATTCTTTTGCTTTTTCCAAATGCTCGGTTTTGATTCGCACTAGTTTCTTACAGAGATTGTGCATTTCATTCGAGGATTCTTCATTCTCATTTTCTAGTTGAAGTTGGTCGTATCTTGATTCTGCATTTTTCTTTTCAACATAGCGTTTTTTCAACAATTCGCGTTTTTCCGGCGGCGGTTTTCCATCAAACACGATAATTGGCGTTATTTTGTAATGATAAAACAAGGCCAGAAACAGGTACAAGTTCTCCATATATATATTCATATCGCAATTCACAATCGCGTGATTGGTTTCGTCTGTTTTGTTTGTATGATTCATAATGACCTTTGCGGATTCTCCTAGAAATTTGTACAAATAAATACTAATATCGACGGTAATTCTTTTTCCCGAAAATTCGGATAAATGGATTTGTTGAAAAGATTTTTTCGTGCAATGTTTTTTCAAATAATGGTTCAAGTATTTGATTCCCATGTTTTTTTGATTTGTTTTTTGATTTGATTTGTTTTTACACTAAAATAAATGTGTATATTGTAACATCAATTTTTACTGAAAGCATAATATATATGAGCGATATTGATTCGGCAGATTCAAAATCGCAACATGCCGCCATACATTATACTATGAAAAATGAAAATGTTCTCCAACACAGTCCTTCAACACAGGCTCTTCGGTACGAGAATGAAACGGTCGAATCGACCGGTGTTCATTGGGATGAGAGTAATTTAGAGACCTTGTCCGAATGGGTGCAAATCGGCTCGTTGCAAATCGAGACGCTGGACCTGGCCATCAAAAAATACCGGTCCATCATTCGTCGAAATGTTCTCCTCGGAATGATATTGTCGACGGCCTCGGGGTCGGTCAGTATTACGCAGCTGTCTTCCTCGAAACAGACGTTTATTTTGAACGTCTTTTTCACGGTGATGAGTTTTTCGATTGCGATTCTTACAGGGCTCATCAAGATTTATCAAATCCAGGAACGGCTCGAGGAGTACATTCAGCTCAAACAGGAATGGATTGCGTTCTGTGTGAACATCACGAGCGAAATCCAATTGCCGGTTTCACAGCGTCGCGATGCGTTGAAAATCATCAAAGAATACAAGGGCAAGTATTTGGATTTGTTGAAAATCGATGTGGACATTGAAACTAAAATCAAAGAGAAGGCGCTTGAGAACTTGTACGACGACCAAAAACTGCAGTATATGGAGGAACATGCGAATTATGTGAAACTCAAAAACGATGTGAAAAACGGGTGGATAGAAGATACGGCGGATACGGCGTCGCATTGCGAGAAGAATATGGAGACTCCGAAAATATGTTTTCAGACCTATTTTGACAATTGGTTCTCGAATTTTTGTAAAAACAAGTTCGATGGGCGCAAGACGTCTTTGTCGAACATTTTATTGACCATTGTCATGGAAGAAGAGAAGACGGAACGCGACAAACGGACCGCGCAATTATTGAAAACGCTGAGCGACCGCAAAGAAACCGAAAAACTGAAACATCAGCAAGAACATATCACGATGAATATACCCAACCATTTATCTCCAACAGAGTTATATTCGCAATCGATTTGAGAACTTGTTCAAGAATATGTTTCAAGAACTTGTTCAAGAATATGTTTCAAGAACTTGTTTATTCGTATCACTCTTTTTATCAATATAAAACGAGCGATTTTACTTCCCTTTGCAACACTCACACACGAAATTCAAACAAAATATCCACCGGTTTACACAACAAGAAATTGCGACTATCTGTTCACTCGGCGTTATATCGGTTGGTGCTATATTCGTCATCGGTTCGTCTCTTATCATAATCTCCGATGTTGTAACTGGTTCATTTTCGCTCGATTCGGGTATATATTCCGACTCAGACATTATATATAATTTCAATATTTTATTTACGATATGCGCAATCCTGTAAAATACAATACATATATTATATAATTTCAATATTTTATTTACGATATGCGCAATCCTGTAAAATACAATACATATATTATATAATATAGCATTTTATCAGATGTCGCAACTACAACAAACCATTTTCCAACAGAAACGTGCCAATATTCCCGACGACGAGAAAAGCGCTCAATTGGCCCTGTTGGATTTTTTAGAGACCCTTCTTCCTACAGTGGATGAAATTGTCATCAAAACGCCCCTCCAAGGCAAACTCGATTTCTCTATTCTCTCCGAATGCAAATTCGACAACATTCGCGAAATCCAGTTGTGCCCCGGTCAAGTCACTGAAATTGTGCATTTGCCGAGAACCATTACAACCTTACATGTGGGAAATAACTTACTACAATCTTTAGCGGATTTACCTGAATCCCTCGTTGTTCTCGATGCACCGTCAAACGGGTTCCGTAGACTGGACCTGTCGTATCTCCGTCATTTGAAATCGGCGCAAGTTTCCGACAATGAATTGGAAGAGCTGATGTTGCCCGTCTCCATTGAAACCGTACATTGCGAGAACAATCGGTTGAAAGTTCTCGATGTAAACGGACTGGACAACTTGCGCGATTTGCATTGCTCCGGCAATCCGTTATTGGCCATCCACAATGCATCTTCGAGTGTACGTATCGATATGGAAAACAATCCGGTGTTGGAGATAGAAAAACGAATCAACAAAGGAAAACGCTCTACATCTGCCTCATCCTCCTCCTCTTTATCCAACAGGGGTCTGCCGATTCCTTTGTACGACGCCGTTCACAAATATATGGAAAAAAAGAATCAATACGAAACCAAACTCTACGCCGTTCTACGAAAAAACGCGGATTCCATGGTAAACATGAAACGGTCGGAACGTCGGCAACACTTACGCGAACTCAGGATGCGAGCGCCGTGTATCAAATGTGGTCGTCCAGTGAGCACCATTTTTTCCAACAAGAATCATGTCTACCGTGCTCGGTGCGGAGACCGCAAATATCCGTGTGAATTGGATGTCGAAATACATCGTGAGCAATGTCAAGATTTGATATATAGCGTGGGCATTGTGCGCGATGCGTCCGAAGAAATCCAGCAAAAATTGGTTGAACTGAAAATGGACTCTGTCTTCAATTACAAATCTGACAAAAAAGTATCGGATGAATTGGAAACGTATAAAAAAGAGTTAGAATCGGATACATTGATTTACACTTCTGCTAAACAGGACTACGATGACCTCTATCTTTCGGAAGAGCGAAAAACGAAAATCGATGAATTGCGTAAAGAAATCTTTGCAATCAATACTCGTATGCAAGAGATTCTGCAAACGAAACGCGAAAGTATGGCGGGTATGTCAAATCGGGACCTGGTTCTACAGGACGCGATTCAATTGTATGTCGACGAATTGAAACCGAAACAAGTGGAATTACAGCAAACTATGTATGAATGGATGGAATTTTCATGGAAGTTGGTTCAAAACCATAGTCGATTATCAAAACGCGATTATGTGTTGGATGATGGGAAAGTTGTCAAATATACGTGGTAGGTTTTTGTTTATTTCTTTGCTCTTCTTGTCTTTCCACTTCTTCTCTTTCCTCCAAAATTCTTTCCTCTCATTGTCTTTCCTCTCAAATTCTTTCCTCTCATTGTCTTTCCTCCCCAGAATTTCCAAAATGGCTTCTTCGGTAGTTTATCTTCTAATTCCTTCAACTCTGCTTTCTTAACTTTAATCTGGTCTTCTATCTCTTTTATTTGTTGTTCACTTAGCGGTGTATCAACCGGTTTTTCAGGTGTAGTTATTAGTTCTTCTGTTGGTATTATTTCTTCTGGTGTTTGTCCATTATTATTCATGATATATAGTATCCTTAGAAATATTAGATTCTTATAACAATTATAAATGTACAATTATAATTGTATTTGTATTTGCATTCACATACATCGAAATCAAATGTCTAAAGAAATCGTATTTTTCTCAGACCCTTTTCTCCTTCTCGATTTTTTAGGAGCGGTTCCTCCGAACTCCAATTCTTTCAAACTTGAGACGGAAATCATTGAATCGTCGCCATAATCACTACGAGCGTCTTGAGTTACGGATACAGGTTCCGATGCGTGAATATCGACAGTACGTGTCTTCAACCCGGATAAAATATTATCAATATCCGTATTTTGAGGACCACGCATCTCGGCTCTTTGAATCGGTTTCGATGGTGCATTCGGGTTTTCATATGGTTTCGATATATCCATTCCGCCTTGATTCAACATGGCGCCTCTCGCCATGGATATATCAGGTCTTTGACTTTGATTTTGACTTTGTGGAGGAATGGGTGGTCGACGCATGTTTGGGAAATCGCGCGTATCAACCGCTGCAGGAGGAGGACCCATGTTCATAACAGGGCCTTGCATCCCCTGCATCCCTTGCATCCCTTGCCCTTTCTCATTGAACAAATTATTGGCCATTGCAAACCCCGGCGAATTCTGCGACATCACATTCGCCGTAGCCGAAGTAAACATTCGCATGATTTCCGGATTCTGTTTCGCAATATCTGCAAACCCCGGCGCAGCCGTCGACAACGCCTTGTTGGTGAAATTGACCATTGCCGCGCTAAATCCAAGACGCAAGACCAACGATAATTCCGGCGCCAATTTACCCCCCTTGTATTTATCATACAGTTCGGTGAATATCTCTTCATACGAATCAATGTCCTCGCTCACTTGTTCTCCCCAACCGTCTAAATTAATGTCAAACGGGTTAAAGGCCGAATTCGCATACTCCAACGAATTGATTGCCGTCATAAACCACCACCCCTGCAATTTCACACTGTCTTTCTTCCTCTTGTCTTCCAATGCCGTCTCATATTCGTCTTCGACTTCTTCAAAGGTCGATTCCATTGTAAAATTCGAATTGTGTTTGATTTGCCCCTTCTCATACCATTCGTCCAACTTCTTCAACATCGCGCGTTTCTTTCGCCTCTTTTCGCGTTCATCCATCGGAGGTCTTACAGCGGTCATTGGTACATCATTCGCCATTTTGGAGAACCCGTCCCACGTTCGGCTATTCCCCATCGTGTTTACCGTGGCGTGACCCAAATTCGACGACGACGCCGAATCTTGCGACCTTTCTTTTTCCTTTTCCTTGTTTTTATCTCCACCTAAACCGAAAAAATTGGCAAATCCATTCCCGATTCCGCCTAAATTCAATGATTTGGTGTCGGTGCTCGAATTAGACAGTTCGTTCAACTCGTTCTCCAATTTGTCCAATTCGCCTAAATCAATATTCATTGGCCCACTGTTGGGCTTCTTTTTTTCGTTCATCAACAATTCAATCCCAGGACCAAGGCCGGATGAGCCGCTACTGTAATTCGTTGTATCGTCGTCCAAATTGATAGAAATGGGTTCCAAATCACTCAGTGAAATATCAATGGACTCCATGTTTCCGATATTTTAAATATATACTCTTTATTTCTAAGTTCTCCGCACCCTATTATATTTTTCATCACAACAATATCCACGAAAATCAAAATAAATAATCTATCGTCTATTATCTATCTATAACTCCATGAATTTATTGGAACATGTTCTCTACATCAATCTCGAATATCGCACCGACCGTCGAGAACATACCGAAAAAGAGTTTGAAAAACTGAATCATCCTACAGATGCAAATATGAATATCGAAAGAATCGTCGCCACGAAAACCCAACATGGCGCTGTTGGATGTTCTCTCAGTCATATTCGCTGTTTGGAATACGCTAAAAGTATGAATTGGCCCTATGTTCTCATTTGCGAAGACGATATTACGTTTATGAATCCCGAACTCTTTACATCTAAATTGTCGGAATTTGCCAAGTCTGGCATCCAATGGGACGTATTGGTCATTGCGGGGAACACGGCTCCGCCGTTTGGCGATGCGACGTCGTTTTGTATTCGCACCTATAATGTGCAGTCGACCACCGGCTATATTGTCCAACAGGGGTATTATGAGACGTTAATTGCGAATTTTCGGGAGGGAGTGCGGCGGTTAATGGCGGACCCTGAAAACAAACGGGAATATGCGATTGACATGTATTGGAAACGGCTGCAGCAATCGGGGAATTGGTATACGTTGATTCCGCTGTCGGTATATCAGTACTCTACGTATAGCGACGTGGAGAACCGGGAGGTGGATTACAAACATCTCATGTTGGATTTAGACAAAAAATGGTTGTTCTCGGAACAGAAAAAAAAGGGGAACATGCCCCTGCATTTTATTTGATTTTTATATTTTTGATTTTATTTGATTTTTATATTTTTGATTTTATTTGATTTTTATATTTTTGATTTTATTTGATTTTTATATTTTTAAACATATTTCAAGAAATCAACTGTGTCTTCTTCTGGATTGTACTTTCCAACAGGTTCTCCTTGGAGACTGTAGACGATATACTTTGCATCCATCAAATATTCATTGTCTTCGAATTCGATGGTCTGCATAACCGTCTCAATGACTTCTTCGAGAATCGGAGTGGAAACCAACTCCTCTTCCACTTCAATTTCTGGAATCACGATTTTCAAGGATACTTTTTCTTTTTCTTTTTCCAATTCTTTCTTTGTTGGCTTCTTCTTCGTATCCTTCTTTACTTCAACAACTACTTCTTCTTCGGAAACAACAACTTCTTCTTCGACAATTGCCTTTCCTTTGGCTTTTGTAGCTTTTGCTTTTTCCTTGGGTTCAGCTTTTGCCTTTGGCTCAGCTTTTGCTTTTGGTTCAGCTTTTGCTTTTGGTTCAGCTTTTGCCTTTGCTTTTGGTTCAGCTTTTGCCTTTGCTTTTTCCTTGGGTTCAGCTGTATCCGTGGTCGATTCCTCTTCAGCAGGAGCAGTCACCTTCTTGGCCCTCGGTTTGCGAGCCTTCTTTTCCGGGACGACATCCCCCGAATCAGCAGCAAGCTGCGCCTTTTGTAACGCCTTGATGTTTTCTTGTACCGTCTTCAAATTATCCTTCTCAAGAACGGTTTCGTACAACACCGTCTGGTTCTCGACCGTGTCGAACAATAGTAGATGGTCAGACAGGATACGTTTGTAGGTGTCTTGGTCAATGAGACCAGCATTCATGGCATTGGTCATTACGGAAAATCCGAGAACCATGAACTGAGTGAATTTGGCAGACAATTTAGCAGCGGGCATTTTGTTGGTTGTTTGGTTGGTTGTTTGTTTAGATACTTGTTTGATAGGTGTGAAATAAACATACCCGGAAAAAAAACATCAATTTTTTGTACAATGGTAATATCTTTCTAATTTTGCAATGAGGTCATCTACGTCTTCTTTTGTCGGCGTATCTGGACATTCTAATTTCGCATTTTCATGCATATGATTATGTATACTGCGATAATCATTCATTGATTTTTTGCGACTGGGTTCTATACCGGTCAACAGCAATATCATGTATTCTAAACATCGCCAAAAATGAATTGAATCCAACAGATAATTGTTGTATTCCGAAATCACGCAGTATTTTTGGTCAATCTTTTTGTGATGCATTGAATGATGCTCATGCGAACACAATATGCCGGTTTGTTGTAGAAATGAGATGATATAATGGTTTTCGCAGTTTCGCATATGCGAAAATCGATGAAATATGTTGGACAGAATCGAAAAAAAGGCAAATGATAGAAACAGATACGGGTATTTCACTAGTATGGATTTGTTCGTGAAATACAATATCAATAAAATGGACAAGGTGACAGGTAAACTCACCGTCATATGCTCGAAATAGGAATATGCAAGCATACTTCGCGGGAAGTAATGATGCAATTCGTTGTCTTTTGCTATACCCGAGAGAATGGGTACATCGATACAGTAATCTAAATACGTATCTTCCCCCCAATGTAATATACCGCCCATTATATCGGCGATGAAAAATCCTATTAGTATTTGTAGGAATAGATTCATCTAGAAAACTTGTATATAAAAAAATACAAATTGCATATTTTTATTTTTTATTTTGATTTTATTTTTTATTTTGATTTTATTTTTTATTTTGATTTTATTTTTTATTTTGATTTTATTTTTTA
>Ga0114978_10001646_pt1 | contig 18742 bp, 20 predicted proteins | sample S_140212_EF_Meta_FD_87027 | JGI IMG/M metagenome (GOLD analysis project Ga0114978, IMG submission 87027) | Freshwater microbial communities from Lake Simoncouche, Canada to study carbon cycling - S_140212_EF_MetaG | ecosystem: Environmental > Aquatic > Freshwater > Lake | place: Lake... | reverse complement strand
TATCTGTTACGATATAAGCGTTTTCATCTAAGTTACCAAGTTGCATTTTAGTAATACTAACAGGAGAACCACCTCCGCCACCTGCACTATTAGCAGCTTGCCACTTATTTAAAGAAGAATTCCAAGTAAGAACTTGTCCTTGACTTGGCGTCTTAGCAGTAAAGTAATCAACGTCATCTAGTTTATGAAGTTTGACTTCACCAGATCCAGGAGATGACCATCCACCGCCACCCATTGCTGCAGAGTAAGCGATTCTAGAAACTCTTCTATCAAGTTGTTCTCTGTATTGCTCGAATTCTTTTTTAATCGGAGTGATATCTGCTGCTAAACCATCAGCGCCTCTTTCACCCTGTTCACCTTTAGGTCCTACGTCACCCTTATCACCCTTATCGCCCTTATCACCTTTTACACCATCCTGTCCACGTATTCCCCTTTCTCCTTGCGCTCCCGCGACTCCTTGCGGTCCAACTGCGCCTGTCTCACCCTTTTCTCCTCGAGGTCCCGTATCACCCTTCGGTCCTCGCGATCCTTGTTTGCCATCAATTCCATCTGAGCCGTTTTTTCCATTAGCTCCTTTGATTCCCTGAACACCTTGCGGTCCAATTGGTCCGCGATTACCTTGTTCACCACGAGGTCCGACATCGCCTGTTTCTCCTTTATCACCACGTTCGCCTTGTATGCCCTGTTCACCTTGTAAACCAATATCGCCTTGTTCACCTTTTGGTCCACGTGATCCAACAGCGCCAATAGAACCACGTTCACCCTTAAGTCCACGTGGTCCAACTGGTCCTTCAATTATTTCTAGTTTTTCAAATAGAGATACTTCGCGAGTTGTGATATCCTCGCGAATTTTCTGGAGTTGCTCTTTTGTATTCTGTTTAGATAACTCTAAAGCCGCAGCAAGTATTTTTGCGGTTTCTACATTGTTCATGACACATCCTGTATATTATCTCCACTTTCAAAATTCACTTTTTCCATTAATTTCGACATGTTTTTCACAAGTTGTAGTTCTTCTTCCGTCGGCTCTATATCTAAATCACATTGAAAATCAAGTCCTTCAGTTTTTGATGATGGAAGTTTTCTTGGTTGAGGAGCAGGTCCACCAGGAGGTTGATTTTGTTGTTGCGGTTGAGGTGGTGGAGTAGAACCACCAGCTGCTGGTTGAATTGGCATTTCCTCAACTGGAGGATTGTTTAATTCATCCACTTCATTTTGCTTATCAATCTCTTTCATCTCTTCTTCAGACTGTCTTAGAACATTCTTACGAATCCATTCTTTAGAGTAATACTTACCAACGTAAACGTCGGCAACCTGAAGTATGTTTAATCGCTGTGTGACCATTTCTTGTTCTTTAATTTCTGAGTAATAGTTGTCTTCAAGGAAATCATAAACAATACTATTCTTAATATTTTTCCATTCAGCTTTAGACATAACTCCAGTAAGAACTAACTGAGTTTCTAAGATATGGTCGAATAGATGCGAAAATCTTGCACGAATTCGAGTAATGAATTTAGCGAATTTAATTTCATCGCGACTAATTTCAGACGATCTACCCATGTTAAACGTATTATCAGCTTGCGTTCTTGAAGAAGGAACATTCAATGACTGATAAAGTTTTTTCTGGAAATATTCGACGTCTTGTAACTCACCAAGATTTTGACCGCCAGGCAATGTAGTGATTTCTGTTCCACGACCACCTTCTCTACGTGGCAACCAATAATCCTCTAACATCGTCATGAATTTACGATCATCGCGAACTTCGCCTGTTGTAGCATCATAGACTAAACGATTTTTATGTTTAATCATCATGTCACGTAGATACTGTTCAGCTTTTAGTTTTGGTAAATTACCAACGTCAATGTAAAATATTCTCCGCTCAGGTGCGCGAGCGATACGATAAATTACCGTAGCATCTTCTAACATACGCAACTGATTCAATGGTTTAATTGCCTTATGTAAATATGACAACACCATCTTATTACGTTCATCTAATATACCAGAGTGAACATAACAAATACTATCGGCAGATATCTTAACGCCTTGTGTAGTGGTGCCAGTATTTGTAATGCCGTTTTGATTGTAGATATAGTATTCTTGAAACACGGGAGCAGTTGGCTGAGCACCATTTAATGCTGGGCGCTTAGTCATAGCAACACGCATTTTTCTAATACGTCTTGGATCTACATATCGTAATTCTTTGATACCATCACGTGGACGCTTTTCGTCAATCATCATATGGTAATATACTCTACCGTCAATATACCAACGACGGAAAATATCATAAGCCATATTGCCAAAATCAAGCATATCGAGAATCTTATCGAATTCTTCGAATATTCTTTTCTTGACACGTTCTGGTTGTTTTAATTTATCTAAATTAAGTTTGACTGGTAAATTAATTTCATCAGTAACAATAGCTTCATTAATAACGTCATCGATTGCACGTTCAATTTCAGCTTGTCCAGACATGGAACGATAGCGAGTGATAAGATCCGCTTCGTTTTTTATTGATGAATCCAAGTCAACATATGTCCCATACGATCCACCAGGAGCAAACTCAATTGCTCCATCTTCGTTGGGTTTCGGAGCGAAAGAAGGTATCTGTTGATCCTTCTTTATTTCGTCCTCAATTTTGCCTACACGAAAACCAAATAATTCAAATGCCATTTCGTTATCCTCAAAAAACTAGATCCGCTAGATTATACTATTTAGCGGACCTAGCATCACCGTAAATCTATTTAAATCTAGATATTCAATACGCCAGTCGTAGAAGGCGCAGCGACTCTCCAGTAATCATAAGCGAATTCGACAGTAAACTCTTCGATTTGGTCAGTGGTTTCCCAGTTTACATCGATAGATGAAACAGTTACAGGGAAAATATTAACAAATTCATAAGTTCTTACAGGAACACCAACTTTGTCGTATTGAGTGACAGTAGCAGTTGTTCTGTATGACTGTGAAGTGGATAGTTGTGTTTCACGTAGATTTGCCTGATGACGATTGATTGCGTTACTCCATGTTTCCATAGCGTGACGAACTTGAAAATCTTCATCATTCAAAATCGTAGGTGTCCAGTTTGCAAAAGTTCTGTTGCCTGCTAGTTTGATCTTACGACCAAAGTAAGGAACTTCAACAACTCCCAGAGTGCTTTCTGGAAGTTGTGCAGCCTTACATGTAAAACTGATTCTGGCTCCGACGTTGGGAACACCAGAGGGTGTATCGATGATTACGCTGAACAGCGAAGCACGAGCACCACCTAGTGGTAAACCAGCAGCAGCGAACTCAGAGACGTTAAATGCCATATGTTTCTCCTTTTAGTCTGTTATTCGCTCGTTAGAACTGTCCAACAACTTCGCTGAACTCAACACCAGTTCTTACAGCTACAAAGTTCAACTGTATGAAGTTGATTGAACGTGCAGGTTTGATATAGATATCGCCCCTAAATTCATTACGGTCAATAACCTCTGGTGTATTGTTTGTCTCATCACAGACAACACGGAAGTCGTATATTCCACGACGTCCTTGAACGTCACGTAGGAATGGTTCAACAAGATTTCTAAATTGTGCACGGGTAAACTCATCATTGAATTCGAACAGAGTAAACTTAGCGGCAGTTGCGATTGCTTTTTCGAGAACGATAAACAATCTACGAACATTGATACGATCAAACGCTGATGGTTTAGCCAATAGAGTTTTATCGCCATATAAGATAGTGCCTTGTCCTGGGAATGTTACAACAGGATTGATACCGCTCTTATACATTTGGTCACGTTCACCTTTAGTTGCATTGAATGCCAACTTGATGATATTCTTTACTTGACCACGATTAAACCCAGCTGGTGAAAACCACGGATCACGTTCTGAATCTGTGCGAACCATTAAACCAGCGGTATCGCCATTCATCGGAACATAACGATATAGATCGTTATATTTGTCGTAGATATACTTGTAATTACCGTCGAGCACAGCATAAGAAGAAGAAGGTAATAAATTACGATAATCAATCATATCGTCGATTTCAGCTCCAGCATAACCAGAGTTGTTTACAACGTCAGCTCTACGTGGTGAAAGAACTGCGATACAGTCTTTACGCACTTCAGCGATATTATTGATAATGTGAACAGCAACTGTTTGATTTCCAGCACTACCTAAGATGAATGATACGTCAACAGTTTCTGGATTCTGAAACAAATTAAATCCGTTGATGTAATCAGCAGCTCTAGGTGAAGCACCATCTCTACCATTAAAGAAATTGGTATTTAATGGAATAGTTTGAGTGCCAGTTCCAAAATTAACACCAGCAGCATTTTTACCGATATTTGTAATACCAGTCAATGCTGAAGTCCACCAAATCCAAGCTGAATTTTGGTTGATTACATTCTTGTAGTAATTACCAGTGCCGTCTGCAGTTTTTGCATCAGCAGCTTTTGAAACAGAGTTGAACTTTTCAAGAACTGTATTACCAGTTCCAGTGATACCACCTTTTAAGTCGGCAACTACAATATGCATTTCATCATTCGAACCGCCAGCAACTGTTACGTATGCTGATGTTCCTGGAGATGCGTTGAAGTAATTAAAGAATTCCCAACGACGAGTTACGCTCGTCTGAGAAGCAATAGTATTACCAACGTATTTGCTTTGTAAAGTCATTGACGTTGCGTTTGTAACAGCGCCAACTTGAACTTGAATACGATCAGCGCCAGCAAGCAAGATATCGCCAACTGTTAATTGATTGGTAAACGCTGTGCCAGTTCCAGTAACAGTTAAACTGTTATTAGTAAAAGCTAAAGTTCCACTCAATGTGCTTTGATACGTATTCGATGAACGGCAAACTGAAACGCGAAGATTATTACCCAATGCTCCTGGATACTTCGCAACCCAATTACCTACAGATGAAATTCCAGCTGTGTAATTGTTTTCGTAATCAGTTTCATTCTTGATTAATGTATTCAACCCATTTGCTGAGTTGGTTATAGCATTACGACCATTGTTTGTTGTGCCTGCAGCGTTGATAATTCGATTAACATATAGTTTGTTACCATAACTCAAAAAACTAGCTGCTGTAAAAAAATCATCAGCTGTATTTGCGTTTGGCTTACCATAAGTTTGAACGAGAGTATCCTCAGAGTCAATTAAAACTCTGTGCCCAACAGGACCCCAACTAAAATGCCCAGCAATGCCGCCTTCTGTCGTGCTTACTGCAGGAATCACTGTAGTAAGATCAATCTCACTAACATTTACTCCTGGCGAAACTTGGAATGGCATATCATTCTCCTTCCATTATTGAATAAGGTTACAATTTATCTTTTATTTATAAAAACATCATATTCAACATTTACCCAAACATCGGATCATAAAGTGAGAATTCACTCCTACCAATAGACTCACCCTCAGTAGTATTTCCATCGTCAATGAAACCAACAGGTAATAAATCAGCTTCCAATTCCCGCATTTGTTCTTCCGCCATTCTTTTTCTAATATCTACATCTGTCAATTCTCTAAAGTATGGTTGTTTTGCTAGCCAAGCAAACATAACTAAGGTCATCACCATGTCATCATTACATCCTTCTTCAGCTTGATACGAACCGTTCTTAGCGATAAATGTGGAAAGTTCGCTAATAGTATCAAAATCTGTAATAATTAATTTGTTACCTTCAACTATATCTTTCAGGTTAGAGCAGCCAATCCGCTTTACCTGTTTGGTCATTTTTACGCCATAACTTGACTTATTGCCAAATCCAGTTGCAATCCGTTGACCACCACGACCTTTCAAGGAAGTGCTAAGCAACATTTCGTATTCAAAGTCAATATGGATAGTATCCACGACCTGTTGGCCAATATCATTTGTTTCTACTAAGATATATGCATCATTATATATCTTTGCGTGATGCACAACAATCTCAGGATATAGTAATGGAGCCAAAGTGTTTGTTCTAAATTTAGCCACCATCACAAAAGGTGTAGTCGTAACGTCTATCACACAAAAAGCCGAATAGTCTAACTCAGCGCCATGGCTGGTGTCCACACATAAAACATATATGTGCCCAGGAATAGGTTCTTGATAATAATCCAAGTTCCACTTATTTGTTTGTGGGCGAACAAACGCCATTTCCCGCAACTTAACTGGATGGATAAGTGTGTTAGTGCTACCTAGGAATTCACATTCAAACTCTTGTCTAAATTGAGCTTCGCTGGTGTTTCGAATGGTTTGCTTTTTCCATTCCTCATCACGTCCAGGAATTTTACTCCAGTGGGTTTCAATATTAACATAGTCACTTCTATTCTGAGTAGAATCTATCCACATCTTATAGAAGTGGTTCATACCATTAGGAGTTGAAACGATAAAAATCTTTGACGTCTTACCCGAACTGATTGTAGGATAAACTGACGAAAAGAAGTCTTCAGCCAGATTACGCTGAACGAACGCGAATTCGTCTAGGAAAATAATATTATAGGATCCGCCTCGAATCGCACTGGAAGAAGTAGCTGCGGCAATAATCTTTGATCCATTTTCAAGTTCAATATTACCTTTGTTCCATGTGATAATACCTTGTTGTATCCACTTGGGTAGATACTCATACGTCATTTTAATCTTGGCTAATAAATCGTTGGCTAGTCTACCTTTGTTAGCCAAAATAGCCACGTTTTGGTTATCGTTGAAAAGCGCACACCAAAGAAGATAACCTGTAACAGTGGTTGACTTTCCAGACTGCCGTGGGAGTTTACAAATAACAAATCGATTCTGAGCAAACTTTTCAACCATATCCTCCTGAAAATCCCACATTTCAAAAGGCACTAATCCCTTATCTACATTAATGATTTTAATATAGGTCTTGATAAAATAAAGAGGATCCTTTGCACATTTAATGTATTCTTCTAGCTGTTCTCTGGTGTAGTCAATCTTGACCCCAGACGCTTTTAGATTAGGATTAGCTAGATAACTTTCAGCCATAATATTTTATAAAGTTCTTTACTTTCTGATTAATATATGATATAATGAGTAATGTCACGAAGGGTAATATTAAGTATTACGATTGTTAATCATTTTCTGTAATTCACTAGTTGATCCAATGAATAGTGCGTTTTGAATATTAGTGGATGACTTTTCTTCTTTATCACCTTTGATTTCTTTAAGTGATTTACGAAGATTAACCAAATCTTTATTTGCTTCAATAAGAGTTTTAATCATCTGACCAACCACCTCATATGCTCTAGGTGAGTCGCTCGCTCGAGCTAGAGTAATGATATCAGTTAATACGCCCTGTCCATTATTTATGATAGAATGGATGTTGTTTCTTGCGACCTCAAAGTCTGCATCAGTAGAATCTTCTACGGTAACAAGAGATTGTTCAGCTTGTATAATAGGTGCTGAATCCGGAAGATTGAATATTTCTTCCATGTTGTGTTCTAAGTTTGTTTTCATGAGTAATCATAATTTCCTGTTAGTGGATCTTGAGCTGACATCACTTCATCGTTACCTGTCGCTGGATTGTATTTTAAACCGTCACTATATGTAAATACATCGTCACATATACCATAATTCGTATTAGCATTTATAGATCTATAGTTGATTGAAGCTGAACTATTTGTAGTCGGTTCGCCGTTAGCCAATAATCCTGGAGTGATAACAATACGTTCACTTCTACCAGTTCTTGCTATATCTTCATCGCTAATTTTAGGAACAATACCATTTAAAACAGCCGTAATTGGTCGACCGTTTCCACTATCAACTTCCGTATTTGCGCTAGTAACAACATTAAGATCAACAGAAGTGCGCTTGATAATACCAGCATGACTGATAGGTCCAAAGAAAAAGCCTTTCATAGTAAATCTTAGATCATAAATTAATGCTCTTCTTGAAATAAAATCGCCTTCGTAATTATCATCGATATTGATTGAACTCAATACCGTAGGCACGTCCATACTAATACCCATATCAGGAATTAGGTTAATTGTATTTGTCCATTCTGGTCCAAAAAATGGAACAATCTGTTCTAGTATTTGTGCTCCGTCATCAGCGTTCTTTACGAAAATAGACAAAGCCATATCTATATTATACGGCACAGGAACATATTGATATTTCAGTTTATTCTTATCATTAGCCATCGCAGCAACATTTCTAGTCGTATGCGTTAATCTACGAGTGCCGTCATACATCATACCTGTCAATTCAAATCCTATACGAGGAAGTTGAATAGCGACCTGTTGATCTAAATCCGGATCTTGACGAATTCTTACAAGAAATTTTTCTTTTGGTCCGTATGCAATAGGAACAGCGAGAGTTTGCACTGGTGAGCCACTAGCATCCAAACGATGCACGACTAAATCATTGAACATATTTCCAAACGCTATTATGTAGCGTCTGATTGTTTGATTGTAAAATTGATGTCCGAACATTAGTATCTATCCACTTCACTGAAAGGATTTTGATTACTGAAATCTATAATCGTTGACGCTTGTTGAGTAAAATATTCATTGTTAGCTGTTATAGCTGTAGACTCTATTCTGTATTCTTGTAAGATAAAACCGTCATCTTCATTATTTAATACACCACCACCATCTTCCAATGTAACCTGATATAACAATATATCTTGAGTGTAACGAAGTTCGATTGCATCGATTGCAGTATTACCAGTGTTAAGACGTTTAGCGCCAATACGATCAAACAACTCACAGGTTAAATCGTATGTATATAATTTACCGTGTTGATAAAATATCGCCTCATGCTCAACGAATTTAATTTCATAGAGCTTACTTGTTAATGGAAAAAATATAACATCACCCTCCAGTGGACGAGATGAAGTCACAGCGTATCCATTAGCAGTTGCTGTTTCCAACATAATACCATCAGAATTCGCATATACGCCAGTATTTGCTGTTTCCATCTGATAATTAAATCCGACCTCGTCTATTAACTTTTCAGTTCGGATTTGATTCCATCGTTTTCTTGCAACGGTAAATGTTATTTGATCGCGGATCTGTAAATCAAATTTAGAAAGGAAATCCCCTTCACCCTCAAATCCTTGAGTATTTTTGATATACATTTCGATATCAATAGCCTGATCGTATGTAGATAACCGATCCTCGCCTAATAAAATATCTTCATCCACCACAGTTCTAGGCATATATTTTACGTCTTGTCCATATATCTTAATGGATTCAACGATAAGGTCGTCCGCTACATCTTGTTCTCTAGTGTAGTTAAATGGGCGAAAATATTTGTTTGTAGTCACAATTAGCCAATCATGTCATATACTGGAAGTGAATATGAACCTGTTGTAAGTTCTTCAATTCGCTTGATTTCAGCGTCAGCTTCATCCCAAATTTTCTGACCATTAAATGTGATATTGCCAGGCAGTGCCATTCCTTCAAATTTCTTTAGATTTTCACCCCATTGGCGTTTAATCAATGCTGTAGCATACATAGCTAAGAACCGATCCGTCCAAATATCAGGATATTCATCAGGACTTACAGTTCTGTAACAATCTACAACAATAAATTTTCCTGGCTGAACATCGTCACTCCAATCTAAATCTACAAATAACTTATTCATGTGTTTGTTGTATCTAATAGGTTTTTTACCATTAAATACTTCTTGCAAAGTTTCGATGTGACGCATAGCCATTACGTATGGCGCCATCGAAGCGAATGAAAAGTCGTATAGATCATTCAAGTGAATTTGATATCTCACATTAAAGATATTTGAACTTGTAATAGAATCGTTGATGTCAAATATTGATGTGACACCAATAATTGAGTCTGGCAAAGTTACATACTTATTTGTGATATCCTGCTCTGTCAACTGATATTGTAAATATACTTTTTCTACTCCATCGTGGTGATATTCTCTAAAGTAGATTAATGCGTCATTAATTCTATCTTCGACCTGCTCATCGTCTACATTTATATCTATAACGGGAGCGCCAAGTCTGCGAAGGCAGTAATCTTTAAATGTTTGTCTAGATGATGGTAGAGCCATATTTTCCTCACAATTTCGTTATGACTCTATTTATATAATAAAATATTGAATAAATAGTGTATCTAAAAACACCATGGGAAGAACGCTATGTCGTATAAAAAAGTTTCAGTTCAAATTAAACCATCAAAAACCGTAGCATGGGCGCCAATTAATACTGAATGGGATAATTATAAGAAAACTAATTATATCGACACTGGAAAAATCACTTTAATAACCAGACGTTTCTTTAATGCTAGTGACGAAATAGTTCGTCCTCCGAATTCTATTTCAGATTGCACCAAAGTTGAAACGGTCACTGTTTTTAATAATAAAGCCAGTTTTGATGAATATCAAGCTGATTCTACAAGATTATCATCGTTAACAGAACAAACAAGATCTTATAATAGAACAAATTCTATAGTTGAATTTATCACCGAATCTGAATAGTAGAGTAAGTTTTAATTTCTTCTATGAGCAAACGCTTAAGTTGAATTGGATCATTTGATTCTGGAATAGATATACTAAGATTATCCAATTTATCTTTAAACGACTGGTCGGAAATGACTTTCTTAAATATTGGATAATATTTGTTTGGTGATTCATGTTGATAATTAACGAATATGCCATGCCAAGTAGATATTTCTAATCCATCAATACTTTCGCTAATCGATGGAACATTTTTAAATATCGGTAATCTATCAGGAGAAGTTACTGCGATAGGAAATATTTTTCCAGAACGTATGATAGGAAGAGCTGTAGATATAGTAGACATTCCAAAAGGTATATCTCCAGTTGCAATAGAAATCATTGCAATAGATGCAACCTTGTGAGTGATAATTAATGTATCTTTTCCGAATAATTTTTGCAAATGAAATATCGTAACTGGACTAGCACTAGCAAACATAAATTTATCAGATTTTCTATTCATAGAAAGTAATGTATTTAAATTTTTAATTTGTGTGCTAGGATGTGTTAATATCACACTATACACTTTTGTTGTTAGTATTACAGGCGTAAAATGTTTTATAGCGTCATAATTTACTTCAACATTTTTTAATAATGGTGCGTATACTAAAGGTCCATTAGAACCAAATAACAATGTATTTTCTTCATTTTTATTTGCAACATAATTCGTTCCTACTACGCCATCACCTCCGACTTTATAAACAGGGATTATTGTATTGCCTTGTTTGTTTGCAGTTTCTATCATTAATCGTGCTATGTTATCAATATTGCCGCCAGGAGCAAATGGTATAACTAGATTTATCTTTTCGCCAAAACATAATGTAGAAACGAATATCAATACAACAAATAATTTCATAAATTATTATCTTTACAAAATTGAACAACATCATTATATGAAGGTGCAATTATTCTCATCGATAAGATATATCTTGGCTCTTCAAATGCAATTAATGCGTGTGGATTAGATACATCTAATACGTATAGTTCACCAGGAGGATATTTAATTTTAATGAATTTTTTTGTTAATTGATTGTGAATACCGTTCTGTAATAATAACAAACTTTCGTCATCACGTATTACTGTGTTTATTACACACGTTCTACTTCCACTAATTTTAGTATTATCTGTATGCCAATCGTAAAATGAATATGAAGGGAATCGATATAATCCAGAAAGAGCAACAGTAAAATTTTTAGCGAAAATAGATAATATATTAGATTGCTGAATCAATAAATCAGGCAATACAATTCTAGAAATACCCATATTAGCGGGAGCAATTTTAGGATCTACCCAATCAGTTTCTTTAGCTTCTCTTATCACGTTATCAAATTCTGACAATATGTCACATTTAGTTCGCAGTTTATAAATCATATAAATGTTCCTAATTTGTATATTTTAGAATAGTTAGTTGCTAATGACTGTATCACATTATTGTTGATTGATAAAAATTTATTATCTATTTTAGAAAAATGTTCATTTAAAATACCATTCCATTTTTTAAATGCCGACTGATATTCTGGTATTAAATTGCACCAAGAATCTTTTTCATTATACAATACTGAAGTCGGCTTATCTATCTGAAATCTATTATAATCATAATCTGGACAACAAATAATATTGGCTATTTTTGTATATTTTTCAAAATTATCATGATCAAACTTATTATCTAAATTTTGTATGAAATGTCGTTTATCTTTATTTTGTTGAAACCATTCAAACATCCTATGTGCCATTTCTATTAATAATACAGGCATATCAGGTGCCCAAAAAAAGTATACAACATTATTTCCAGAAACTTGAGCCGCTTTATCATTGAATCTAAAAAAACAATCGTTTTCTCTTCTGCATAATAATGGTTTATCTACTCCATAGATAGATGCGATTTTCTTATCGCTTAATTTGATTTCGCTTTCGGTGCGCGATCCCATTCGAATAATACTGGGTAAACTGATGAAATGATTAGATGGTAAATTTTCTATAATCTTATCATTGACTGTTATTAGTTTGTCAGAAAAATCATATATCGTAATTTTAGTTTTTGGTGAACGCCTTTCAATCATTTTTATATCATCTAGCATAAACGCTTCCCATTCAGTCAAATAATTTGATGGGTGTTTATTATTTAAATTTGGCGTATGTATATGTTTATTGCCATCATAAATTGCTTTTGATGGCCACTTAATTACAACTTCATCAAGAAATATATTATGCGTTAGATAGGTATTAAGAATAGTCCAACTGTCAGTTCCTCCGCTGTAATTTAATATCAAATAATCATTTTCATCGCGAAGTTGTTCTGCTCTAAGTTTATATAGATCATTTAATTTTGCATTAATAGTCGTTGTGGTATTTTGCCAAACTAAATCAAAATATATAAATTTTATATCTTGTTTTGATTTTGTTGCATATATACACGCTTCTATTTTATTTAAAAATATCTTATTACCGACTCGATAAAATCCACTATTCATTTAAATTTCTTCTACCATAACTTTAACAATTTCATTTGTTGGCCAAGACAGTTGATGTAAATTTTTATCTCGCCTAAATTCTTCGAATGATTCATTATCTATAAATGTTACAACAGATTTAATCGTTTTAGAACAATCTGACTCTCCGCTCAAAATAACACCATATTCATCATAAAATGTAATTTCAGTATCTATTATTTTACCAGTGTCAATATAATTAATTTTTCTATAATTAATCCATTCTAAATTTGGTTTTTCCCATGGTGTATCTAGAGAAATTCTCTTTTTAATCATTGTTCTTTTAATTGGCATTTCAAATCCTGAATAACTACTGCATAATTAATTTCTTCAACCATAAATTCAACTATCTCATTTTTTGCCCATGATAATTGATGCTTATTTTTATCTAATCTATATGCTTCAAATATTTGCATATCTAAAAATGTTACGATAGTTTTTATTGTTTTAGATGCATCTATATCAATACATATATCACCGTATTCATTATAACAAGTTGTAACAATACTCAATATTTTACCAGTATCAATATAATTAATTTTTCTATAATTAATCCATTCTTCAGTAGGGATTGCCCATGGTATATCTACTGAAATTCTAGTTTTAATCAACGTCCTTCTGACTGGCATAACAAACTCCTACTAAATACTGTATAGATATTTAGCGTATGTTATTGGATAATTATGATAAGTGAAAATGGTTGGTTCGATGATAATCTAAAAGATCGGTCGCATGATCATACATTAGATTATAAGATAACAATAAATCCACATAAATTTACACCTTTACCATTTCATGAAGCGGCAAAACAAACAGCATTAAAGATAGCATGGAAATACGATAATCTATATGTAGGATTAAGTGGCGGATTAGATTCAGAATATGTTGCCGTGTGTTTACATCAATTAAAAATTCCATTCAAATGTATAATTGGTGTATGCAAAGGTAATGAAATTGAATCTGCATATGCGTTTAAGATATGTAAAAAATTAAATATTGAACCGATCGTTTTAAAATACAGCAATATTGAATTGATGAAAATGTATATGCATTTAGTTTCATCAATCAATGGAATCGGTAGATTTGCTTTACTATCACTATACTCTGCCAAATATGTTTCTGAACAAAAAGGAACATTCATATCTGGACAACATATCCTTTCTGATGATGATGATTCTCCAATTTTATATTATGACGCTAATGAATACGATGGATACGGACACACGTTATATCCAAATTCTAACGAAATAGGATTTTTTACATATACGCCAGAATTAACATATTCGATGATTAATGGTATCACCATTGAAAATTATGAAGTAACAAGTGACATATACAAAAGCACACTATATAATCTTGAACCAAGAAAAAAAACTCATTGCACATATACTCCAGAACTGTCTAATATATTAGGTGATATAAGTGCGACTAGAAAACATTATCCGAATATCAAACATTTATTTGGCAATAAACAAGAAACCGAATTAATATTCAAGGATTATATACTATGAAATATGATGAACAACAAAAACGAAGTATTGTAAAGACGTTGACGATTAGAGTATTATTTTCATTAAGTCATCTGATTAATGGATTTATTGTTTCTGGTTCTTGGATTATTGGTGCGCAAATCCTTGGAGTTGCTGCTGTAGTAAATATGGCACTTCACTGGGCTCACGAGCGTGCGTGGAACAAAGCACAATGGAATCGTAAACCAAAAGATAATTTATTATTTTTAGATGGACAACCAAGAACAATCAGTAAATCTATAACGTGGCGTGTATTAATCACCGTTAATAATTTTGTTATACCATATATGTTGACTGGTTCGTGGAAAGCTGCTGCTGCATTTTTAACAATAGCAACTATAATGAATATCGTGATATATTACAGTCACGAAAGAATTTGGAATAAAATTAGCTGGGGCAAAAATATCAATGAATGAAATTCAAATATATTCTCCAGATAAATTTGGATTTTATCAATTTGATAATTATAGAACATTCAGCAAAGCTGAAGCTCTAGAATATGCGATGAGATTTGGTAGTAAGGAATGCTATTTTAATTTCAATCATGACGTATTTTCTAAAATAGACACCACTAAAGAACCACAATTACCATTAACACAGCTCTACGAAATGCGTTGTAGACAAATAAGAAACGCATACGATCATGTTGTATTATTTTATAGTGGCGGTAGTGATAGCCATAATATGTTAATGAACTGGTTAAACTCTGGATGTAAATTGGATGAGGTTGCTACTATATGGAGTTATGATGCTACACGAGATAAACAATCATACTCCGACGCAGAGCAATCACATGTAGTATTACCATTAATTCAAGAGTTACAGAAAACGCACGATTTTAAATTTAGATTAATTGATAGGTCTCAAATTATTTTAGATTTTATCAATAAAGAACAAGATAATTTATTATATTATACGTTTAAGCACGCATCACCAAACAATAGTTGTATTTCGTATTTTAGAAAACATATTCCTGAATGGAGAGAAATGATTGCAGCAGGAAAACGATTATGTTTTGTTTGGGGTAAAGATAAACCGATGATTAATATTCAAAACAATAAATTTTATTTTAGTTTTGGAGATATTATGGATGGTAATGTTAGCGTTATGGTGCAGCAAAATTATCATCAGGGATGGTATGATGAACTGTTTTATTGGTCTCCAGATTTACCAGAATTACCAATAAAACAGGCTCACATCATAAAAAATACACTTAATTCTATAACTGGAAAAAATGTATTACAGTTTGTTCCTACGAAAAACGACACATTTATGATGACACTACCATGGAATAATGTTAATGTTTATTCTAGTTTAATGAATAGATTACTATATCCATACTGGAACGAAAATACATTTTCTACAGGTAAAAGTCCATCATTAATATTTTCAAGATTAGATCAATGGTTATGGGACAGTAATCTTCCCGAAAAAGAAATATACAGTAGTGTAATTAAACGCATAGATAACTTTAAAGATATACCAGTATGTCGTTTCTATTACGAAATTTAATATACTGGCCAGTCATTAAGCGTAACTAATTGTTCAATCAATTCACTAGTTTTTTTACAGTTTGAAATATTGGTTAATTTAGTTTGTTTAGCTTCATTTATTGAAGATATAAATGCAACAGTTTTATCAATTTCTAAAGATTTCAATGCTGATTCTTTAGCATTATGTATTAAACTTTTCGCTGTATGATTAATATTAAAAATAAATTTTGATTGTAAATTTTCAAAATGATTAGGATTAATGTATATTTTTACAGTGCAATTTTCGTCATCGAATTCTGGAATATAATCAGTATACTGTTCACTTTCTTCTTCATTTAACATCAATAACGGTATTAATTTAACGAAAATTTCGACTTCATTATTCGTAACGAAATATAATTTAGTAACATCTAAATTATCTTTAAAAACTGTTTGAATTTCTTCGATGGTCGAAAATTGTTTAATGATTTCTTTATTTTCGTTTACATATACTACCTTCATCTGAATTTATCTCCGCAAAACCAGTTGACTAGTGAATATCTTGTTCCGCTTGTTACTGGTGTTACTTTGTGCAGAACAAATGATGGAAATACAATAATTGAACCTCTCGGTTTAACATCCGGTTTGACACCATTCTCAAATTCAAATTCACCACCCTCATATGTATCCGGATCACTGATAGAAATAACAACGCTAAGTTTTCTCATGTTATTTTCTACTAATGAAGTATCTGAATGAAAATCGTAAAACTGTTCATTTTCATAAATTGTAAACTGTGGATCTTGCTGTCCACCTATTTGAAATCCCCATGCCTGATTATTTGCTTGATGCATATAGTGAGCACAAATCGCACCGATCCAAGAATTCCATGAAAACCATGCAATGTTAGAATTTCTAATATTAGGATTTACAGTTTCATTGTTACCAACTCTACCTTGTCCAATATCTAATTTTTTACCTTCAGCGATAATTGCTTCACATACTGATCCAGGAATTTCATTTTGCCAAGACCAATACAGCGGTTCGATATTCATATTTTCTTTTCCCATAGGTTATCGCGATAATAGCTGAATTCGGCAGCTTTACGATCACGAGTTTGTTGTAAACGATTCAGTTCATCTTTCGAAAAACTGTCTATCACCATATCTTTATTGTAGTCCCGCTTAAATGGGATTACCTGCACTAATGGATGCCCACGTTCTAATTTCTGATATCCATTTTCCATTTTAACAAATCCAGGGAAATTAACGTATTCAAAATATTTATCAGTTTCAACAATACCTGAAAGTAAATCTAACTTCTCATCAATCCTATTTAGGGGAGAAACGAATAGACATGACCAACCAGGAGCAGTTTCTATCAACCATTGATTTAATATTTTAAGAGGAACTTTTGGATGACTAGGATGAGTTGATATTTGTCCAAGTTTATGGTTTTCTATAATTGGTTCTGGAAAATCTACGTCCCAAGAAATACCTGTTCCACCATCTCTAATCTGTAAATGAACTTCTGCAGCCAACGGAATGATCCAACCAGCAGAAAATGCATCTAATACTGGTGGACATCGTTTTAATGTTGGAACTGGTCGTATTGACTGTTGTTCATTAAAGTAAGACTCCATTCGTTTATACCAATCAGGAATAAACTTTTTCGCTGGAAATGGCTCCGGAATTATACCTTTATATCTAGGATTACATAAAAAACGAATAGGACTTTCCTGCTTATTCCAAAACATAATATACCTCCATCAATTCAAACAACTATTTAGTGTGGAGAATATGATACAGTCACAGATTGACCAGCAGCAACAGTAATATTATATGCGGCAAGAGATTGAACATAGTATGTAGCATTTCCACTAGATCCCGGATTACCCGCACCACCTGTTCCGCCAGGAGTAGCACCTGTTCCCGCTGTTCCTGTTGTTCCTGGATTTCCTGCCGCACCTGCGGTTCCTGGATTTCCAGCACCACCAGCAGTAGCACCTGTTCCTGCTGTTCCTGTTGATCCTGCGTTTCCAGCAGCACCTGCAGTTCCTGGATTTCCAGCACCACCAGCAGTAGCACCTGTTCCTGCTGTTCCCGTTGTTCCTGCGTTTCCTGCTAAACCAGAATTTCCTGGATTACCTGCTCCACCACCTGTTGCACCTGAACCGTTGGCTCCAGTATTTCCTGGATTTCCTGCAGCACCTGCATTTCCTGGCGCACCAGCACCACCGCCTGTTGCTCCTGATCCTGCTGTTCCCGCACCTCCTGGATTTCCTGCAGCACCAGCATTACCACCTGCACCACCACCACCGCCAGCACCTGGTGAACCTGATCCACCATCACCTCCTGCTGGCGACCACGACTGAGGAACACCTTTAGATCCAGCATCATAAACTCCAGCACCGCCTGCTCCGCCTGCACCACCGCCATATCCACCACTATTTGATGGAGCATTAGTATTGCCGTTTGGAGCTTTTTGTTGACCAACATTTGAATTAGGGATTGCATTTTCATTGGCTCCAGCATTACCGCCACCACCTCCACCTCCGCCACCACCACCTCCGCCACCATTACCGTTGTTGCCTGGATTACCTGAAGCGCCAGCATTACCCGCATTACCTGCCGCACCTGCTGTTCCGCCACCCCCACCTGTTCCATTGTTTCCTGGATTACCAGAGTTTCCTACAGCACCTGATGTTCCTGCAGCTCCTGCTCCACCACCATTACCGCCTGTTCCATTAGTGCCTGGATTTCCAGAATTACCTGTAGCGCCAGTATTACCTGCACCACCTGCTGTTCCGCCATTACCACCAGCACCGTT
>Ga0114978_10001645_pt1 | contig 18744 bp, 24 predicted proteins | sample S_140212_EF_Meta_FD_87027 | JGI IMG/M metagenome (GOLD analysis project Ga0114978, IMG submission 87027) | Freshwater microbial communities from Lake Simoncouche, Canada to study carbon cycling - S_140212_EF_MetaG | ecosystem: Environmental > Aquatic > Freshwater > Lake | place: Lake... | reverse complement strand
GCACCAAAATACATACGATTAGATACAACTACATTAGTTAATTTATTATTGAGAAAGGAACACGGCACAAAAGGGTTTTACAAGACAAAAGGAGAATTGAAAAAGAACGAAGATAAAATATGGGAGTTCTTTTTTAGAACAGAGCGAAAAATGTTTTGTAAAACTGGATATTCGTTTCATCATATGGTTTCTACGGATGGCGTTGGATTAAGCATATTATTTTTGCGTGCTGATTTGGTTGGTAAGAAATTACCTATGATGAAAAAGGGAATATCACGAGAATTATATATTGATGAATTAGATGATTATTCAACTTTACAAAATAAAACAATTGTGGGCGTCGATCCTGGAAAAGATGATTTAATTTATTGCGTAGATAATGCTTCCAAAGATGCGAATGTATTTCGGTATTCACAAGACCAACGCAGAAAAGAAACCAAGATGAAAAAATACAACAATATTATTTTGGGAATGAAAACTAATAAGATTGAAGGGAAGACAATTATAGAATATGAAACAGAATTATCACATTTCAATCGTAAATCACTACAAATTACAAAATATAAGGAATATCTACGAGAAAAGAATAGAATAAACCACATATTGTTTCAGTTTTATCGTAAAGAATTATTCCGCAAGTTAAAATTTGGTAAATACATCAATATCAAACGCAACGAGCAAAAAATGGTTCGCAATTTCAAAAAAGCATTTGGAAACCCAGAAGAAGTTGTAATTTGTATTGGAGACTGGGAACAGAGAAAACAAATGAAATTCAAAGAACCAACATTAGGAAAAGGAATACGGACTTTGTTTAGAAAAAATAATTATAAAGTATTTTTGGTTGATGAATTTAGAACCAGTTGTAAATGTTCAAATTGTAATGGTGGAGTATGTGAAAAGTTTAGAGTAAGAAAAAATCCAAGACCGAAACCAAAGAAAAATAAAGAAAATCCAAAGAAAGAAATAAAATACGATGAAATGCGGTTAATTCACGGACTACTACGCTGTAAGAGCGGTTGTGGGTTGTGGAATAGAGACCGCAATGGTTCATCAAATATCTACAAAATAGCAGATAATGCGATAAATAACATAGAAAGACCAAGTTATTTATGTAGAGAAACGAGTAATCAAGGCGCTTTACCGAGTGTCTATAACCAAACTTTACTACGAGTATGAAAAGACTCAACTTTGAACCTCTTAATTTTTTAGCACTTTTGTGCGGATTTAAATGTTCAAAGGTGTAAATATGATAAACAAAGAGAAAACTCTAACATGAAATAAAGAAATAACCATTGATTCATAATAGTATGAGTTCTAGTTCAAAAAAAATCAAAAGTATCGTCATGTCCGGCGGCGGGAACGTGGCATTCACGTTCTACGGCGTCTTGCGCGAAAGCCACAGTTCCGGCATATGGAATTTCGACGACGTGGAGGCATATTACAGCACATCGGCAGGGTCAATCATCGCGGCAATGATGCCGGTAGCCAAACATCTCGGATGGGAAATCATGGACGATTTCATGCTGAAACGGCCGTGGCAAAAACTATTCGAATTCAGCCTGACTACCATCGTGGCGGCTTACCAGAAACAGGGCATGTTCGACGAAACCATCACCAAAAAGATATATGAACCGCTTCTATCGGCAGCCGACCTTAGTATAGACATTACATTATCCGAACATCACGCATGGTGTGGGAAGGACATGCATTTTATCGCGTGCGATTTGACCAAGATGGAAATCGTGGATTTGAACTGGCGCACGCATCCGGACTGGCGGCTCACAGATGCCGTGTATTGCTCGATGTGCCTACCCATGCTGTGCGTGCCACATAAACGCGATGGCCATATTTATGCGGATGGAGGAGTGATGTGTAATTTTCCGGTGCATCAGTGTTTAGCGGATGGATGGGACGAGACCGAGATATTAGGCATTGATGCCAGTAAATATGATATATCCAGCAATACGCAAGAATTTGATACAATCACGGATTATTTGTTGTGGTTGCTTGTGTGTGCGTGGCGCAAGATATCTGCTCCCAGGAGGAAAATCCCGTATCATTTGCATATTAAAAAAGAAAAAGAATACGCGAGCATTTACGACATTTATTTGAGCACAAGCAGTTTAGAAGAACGAACGAAATTGGTGGAAAATGGAAAACAGCGGGCTCGCGATTTTTACGAGAAGACATGGAACTCGAAAACGGAAATGCAAGACGCAGAAATATGAGGGATGTATATTTCGGCTTATATTTTAGATTACTATACAATAATTAAATGTCTTTAGCAACAACTGCTGCAACATGGACAATTGATGATATACCGCCTCCAGTGGCGTCTAAAAAACGGCAATCGACGGTTCGGACAGCTACTGAAATGATTGGCGTGTCGGGCAGTTCAGCATTTGAATCGGAGAGACAACTTCCAAAATTGACCCATCCCACGGTCGAGGCCCACCCCGATAGGCCAAATGGCCACACCTCAGACGAAGGACTTGGTGGTCTTATTAAGATACAAGAGAACAATGAAGGCCGACGGGTGAGAGTGAATCAACTCTTGGACAAATTGACGTCGAATGGATCAATAGAAGGTTTAGTCGATTATGTTCCACAGCCGAGTCGCAATATGCACGATACTTCGTTTCACAGTGCTTCGTCGCACAGTACTTCGTCGTCGCATAAAGATATGTATTTGCCTAAGACGGACCCAGTGCAACTTTATAAACTCCCGGCGATTGATCGGACACACGGCAATTATGTCCCTGCAGGAATTAGCCCCGCGAATTCATTCGGCGCTGCATATACGCCTGCTCATACAGGGGGGCCTCATCCTGTGAAAGACGATAAATTATTGGAAAAAATCAACTATATGATTCATTTGTTGGAAGAGCAGAAGATGGAGAAAACGAACTATGTGATGGAAGAATTCGTGTTATATACGATGTTGGGGGTGTTCGTCATATACGTGGTGGATTCGTTTTCCAGGTCGGCCAAGTATATCAGGTAGCGGCCTCCCTTTACATTAAACCGTCGATTGCTAAAAATTGAAATGAATAATGTTGAATCATTTCAATTCAACAACCCAACACTCATATAAAACTCGACAACAAACGAAATGTTAAACAACGTCAGCTACGAAACACTTTCCACTATTGTGAATGACATCACCACCGATTATTTAGCTGAAAACCAGCACGTGGTTTTAATCGCCTGCGATTTCATGCATAAATACAATATCAATATCACTCTAGTTGTAAATGTGTTTATAGTGTGCTTAATCATCGCATATCAAATCCACTCGTTGCGCAACGAGTTCAATTATCGCATGACGGAAGAGGTGTATAGGTTTATTGACGAAAACGAATTCAGACATTTGAAAATGATGGACGATATGCACGCACGCATTACGAAGCTCCAGGATGAGCATATACAACAGGATATGACGATGTATGAACGCATTCGCAATCATCGCCACAAAGAGTTGCTCGGACGTATCTGCATGTATCTCGACCTCTTTCATAAATATGCCAGTGGCGACAAATTCAATCTGTTATTCAATTTGTCCGACGACATTGCGTACTTGAATCCAAGCGCCGAAGGCGCCGTCATAAAGAAATATTTCATGAAATTCTTGGTCTGGAACCACACCTCCAGACGCCAGATTTTATATCCGCTGAACTTGGCATATGCACCCAACGTGTATGCTGAGACCACGCGAAATATTCGCACCTACGCCGATTCGATGCCCGCTAACACAACCAAGGACTTAACCCAGTTCCGCGAAGAGGTCGAGACCAATTACAGCGAATTATTCAGTTTCCCCGTTATTCGCGCGCCCAAAGAAACGCAGATCGATTTTGAGATATCAGTGTTTGAACATCTGGACGAATGCTTAGGAGGATGCTACAAGACATACAATATGTATTGCAGTGCCGGATTAAATTAGGTATAAAAATGTAAGCATAAAAATGTAAGTATAAAAATATGATAATCATATTTTTATTAACAGGGAGCCTATGCAAGTTTCTTCAACGGAATCTTGGCATCGACGATGTAGATGGAATTTTCAGTCGAAATCACATACTCCTTGTCACCAACACGACTAATGCTGGCAATAGGACTGGTGTATTCTTGCTCATTGCGAACCAATATCTTGTCAGTACCGCGGAACCCAATACTAACACTCTTGTCGATCGAGCCCATCCAATAATCCATCATGATTGGCTTGTCTTGTTCAATTGCGATTTTAGCGGCTTGTTGCATAGTTGCTGGATCGGGAAAACGATAAATAGCTTCATTTGAAGAGGCAAATCCACTCATTTTGTTATTATGTATAATCTGTTAGAGCAGATTACTTTAACTATTTTTACGCACAAATCTTCCTAAATTCCAGGAACCCGGATGAACCTCCCTTATTTAGGAAAGGCACTGCGATTATTCCGGGGACGATTTTGGTAGTAGTTTTCACATCATATACTAAAATGTCTTCAACCGCCGAATATATCGATAAATACGTGTCTCTCGTTATGGAGTATCTCCAACTATGCTCCAACTCAGAAGCAATCAAAACCTCTGACATATCAAGCTACATCGTCTCCAGCGGTTTGACGGCGATCGACCATATATTTTCGCTGGCGTACAGTATCACCAATGATTTAGACGCGACGGGTAAATACGTGAATCGCGGAATCTGCTATTTCCACGAGTATTTAGACCAACTCAACCGGTCGGGCATGATACAAAGTGTGGATTGCGGCGACATTGTGAAGTTCGTGTATAGCAAAACCGTGAGCGAGCTATACACGGGCAATAACAATACATTCAAAGACGGACATAAGCATTGCATATCGCCATCCATCGTCGGCACGATTCTGTGGTGTTCCAACCCCAATATCACCAATTTGCATCGTCACGAAATAGCATACATGTATCTATTGCCCACATTGGAATATATCTCAACCAAAAGCGCGTCGAACCCGTATTACTCTCCCGAAATCATCCAACTCATTGCCGATTTGCAAGAATGGAATCCCGCGATGGAATACGCCGAGTATTGTTTGTTGTTAATGTCGCTAGTCAAACAGTTCAAACGCTCTAAACAGGGTTTCACCGACTCAGTAATTCGGGAGAAACGCATATATATGATTGCTAACTGGAGGGGGATGGCGCTTGACGATATTTTAACTTTGGAGGGATATAAAACCATCGGGGATATCATACACTTTAGACCAGATGCAAAATGAGGAGAGACATCCAATGCACATCAAATAATAAACTTCGGGAGATAAACATATAAACTCAACATTCGTGTTGAATCTATATGCCCAACCATTACGAATCTCTGGGCGTCGAACCGACCGCCACCGAAGGCGAAATCAAAAAGGCATATCGTTCATTGTCTCTCAAATTCCATCCCGACCGCAACCCATCTCCCGAAGCTAAATCCAAATTCCAGGAATTTGGCGAAGCCTACGAGATTTTGAGCGACTCTGCTAAAAAACAAGAATACGATGACGGGTTGGCCGGCCGCCGTCACGGCAACGTGGTCGAGATGGACGACGCCGACCTGCAAAACATTTTCAGCATGATGTTTGGGTTCGGCGGAGGTATGCCAGGGGGTGGAATGCCTGGACATAGTGCCCATTTTTTCGATCCGCGCGCGCATTTGTTTCGCCAAATGCAACTTCCGCCGCCCATCATCAAAACCATCGAACTTACATTGCAACAGGTATATGCCGGATGCAGCATTCCCATCGAAATCAATAAATGGAAGATAGTGTCGGGAGATGGAAGAGACGTAAAAACGTCAATGACCGAAACGATCGGCATCACTATCCAACCCGGCACCGAATCCAACGATGCGGTTGTAATACAGGGCATCGGCAACGAATCCGGCGGGCAAATGGGCGACGTCAAGCTGGTTTTTGTCATTTTACCCGATGTGGATGCGGCGGGTATTGCGCGATTCGAACGCAGAGGGCACGATCTGTGGTATAAACGCACGCTTAAATTGAAAGAGGCATTGTGCGGGTTTTCGTTCGAGCTGGAGCACTTGAACGGGAAGCGGATTTCGCTCACAAACGCGAGCAGTCACGCCATCGTCTCTCCCGGATTTAAGAAAATAATTCCAGGGTTGGGGATGGTTCGTAACGGCGTCGCCGGCAATTTGGTTATTGAGTTCGATGTCAAATTCCCCGACGCCTTGACCACCGAACAAATCGAAGTCCTTGCAGCCACACTTTGATGTTATAGATTTTTGGTAATCATAATTTATTTACATAAAGTATAATTATAATGCCCAGAACCGCCAGACAAGTGAAGAAGAAAATTGATGATTTTACCAAGTGCAATAACAACTATAAAGCTGCGTCCCGTAAATGGATCAAATCTTATGCGAAGTTTAGGAAACTTTTAAACAGTAGTCCAAGTAAAGACGCACCTTACACCAAAGGAAATTTGAGCAAAGCTGCTACCGCAGCAAACAAAGCTGCTAAAAAAGACGATGCGGCAGCACATAAACTTCATGCCAAATGTGAAAAAATGTCGGTTGATTTAGTCGATATAAAGATTGAAATGGAAACCGATATAAAACAAATCAACCACGCGTTTGACCGTTTTGATATCGAACCCAGAGATTGGGCATCCAATACGTCAAGCGTCCGTCGTGCGTGGAAGGTAGATGATTCCAAATAATTCGCTTCACGTTTTAACGTCCATTCCGGAAATATAATTTAAAGTTTATTTTGTATATTAATGAAAATATCCAAAATATACGAATCGCCCGACGGCACTGAATATTACGGCGTGTTTGATCGCACGCGATTGCTGTCCATGCATCCGTCCAAAGAAGCCGCTCTATCGTGGCACCCGGAGCCCATTGTACGCGATGATAATGATAATGATAATGAAATGACCCGGGCCCAACAGACGGCATTGGCCAAACAAATCCGCGACTACTCTTTAGACGAACTCGTAGCCGACTTTGCAAAACTGCAAAAAATCGGCAAAACCGCGGGAGAACAATCCCCCCGCGCCAAAGCGGGCAACAAAATCGTCGATGCATTCACGTTCGTTGAACGGCTGAACACGGTGAGCAGCAAAGGCAAGAATCTGAACTTTTTCAATTTTTGGCAAAACCGGGCCAAATACGAATCGCGCGAAAACATCCGCAACTTCATGGAATACCAGAAACGGGACCGCGACCCCACCAAGATACAGGCCATGTGGTATAACGTGTATCGCCTGTACTACGGCTCCATCAACATTTTCAAACCGCTGTTCGCTATGGACCATTATTGCCGATACCACTCGCGCGTAGCGGTGCTCGACATCACCATGGGCTGGGGGGGACGCATGGTCGGCGCGTGTGCCCTCGACCTCCCGAAATACATTGGCGTTGATGCCAACCGCAATTTACGCCCGCTACTGCAATCTATGGCCGCGTTTTTGCGGGAGAGGAGCACCACCGAAATCGAGCTGTATTTCCAAGACGCGCGAACGCTCAACTACGGCGAAATCGAATACGATATGGTATTTACCTCGCCGCCGTATTATAACCTGGAAAAATACACGGGGGTGCGGACGTGGCCGTCCAAAAATAAATGGGACGAGGAGTTCTACTGGCCAATCTTTTATTTAGCGTATAAAGGACTCATGCCCGGTGGCCATTTTTGCGTTAATGTGAGCGGCGAGATTTACAGCCGGGCCATGGTTCCGCTGTTGGGCGAAGCCGACGAGAAATACGAGTTCCAGCGCGAATCGCGCGGGGTGGAACGGACGCCGGAATATGTTTATATCTGGAAGAAACCATCTACAGAAACTAAATAAATGGTATATTCGATTGACTATATGTTTAAACAATTGACAAGTTCGGGAGAGAAAGACATAGTTCTGGATAAAACCCGCAATTTGTCGCAGACAATATGGGCACTATTGGTGCCGCAAAATAAACAGTACGACGTGTTTTATGACATTCGCGCGTACATTCCATACCAGCAGCAGTTGGCGGAGCTGGTGCCGGAAATACGCAAATACTGCTGTTACGACGACAGCGTGGCGTGGCTGTCCGACCTGAAAAACGAGATATATAGGTCATCGAAAATAGAGCATTATCGGTTTTTAAATTCGGATTCGGGAGAGAAACTGTACTTGTCCATCGACAACCCAAACTGCCGTATCCATTGGTCATTCAAACGCAATTCCAATTAATATGCAGTTGTATTTTATAGCATGTATATTATCAAGAATAAAAATGTAAATATCATCATTATCTCCTTTTTTGTATTCGTGTTTTTGAATCTAATCGAGAACTTAATACACTACAATATCGGAAGACACACGGAAAATGACGAATTCATTGTCATCACGAATCCTCCTTATCGCGATTGGTTTAAAATCACAGTAATTATGGTCATATTTGGGCTATTGCAAGGATTCTTGACATATTATTTGAATTATTTGTGAATAATAAGAATAAATGGCTTGGATAAAATAAAGACTCGCCTCTATTCTTATGTAGTTATGCAATCCCAAACATCGAGCACCCTTGAAAATGTACCGTGGATCGAGAAATATCGCCCCACCCATTTTGACGGCATCGTGCTGGACCCGATGAACCGCGAATTATTCAACAATATGCTATCAAATCGCACATTTCCGCATTTGCTGTTTTACGGGCCACCGGGCACGGGCAAGACGACCACGATTATCAATCTGATCAACGAATATCAGACTGTCGCCGAGACGAAGACGTTCGTACTGAGCAACAAACGCAAGGAAAACGTTATGCATCTCAACGCGTCGGACGAGCGCGGCATTGATATCATACGCATACAAATACACCAGTTTGTGCGGTCGAAGAACCTGTTTGAGTCGGGATTCAAATTCGTCATTTTGGACGAGGTTGATTATATGACCAAGAACGCGCAGCAGGCGCTGAAGACGCTTATACAGACTTGCCGTAACACCGTGCGGTTTTGTTTGATTTGCAATTATATTAGCAAAATCGACGATTCGCTAAAGAACGAGTTTATTTGCGTGCGGTTCAACCAACTACCGAAAAAGGAAATCCGGCAGTTCGTGTCGAATATCGCGGAGAAGGAGGGGGTTAAACTGAACGACGACGACATAGACGCGATACAGGAAATGCACAAATCCGATATACGGAGCATTATTAACTTTATGCAGTTAAACCATCAACACATACAAATGCAAAACATGTCGGTTAGCCATGCGACGTGGGCGGACATGAGAGAAGTGATACGTAACGGGGAAAAATACCGGTTGGTGGAGTTTGTGAGAGATACATGTACCAGATACAACATAGATGCGCGGAGCTTGCTCAATAAATACTTTAACTATGTTGTCAGAAATTTGGAGGACGAATTGACGCCCGAATTTCTGAATACAGCCGAGAGCATCGTGCATGCGTCAGATGAAACGCCGGTCGAGGCACTGATGGCTCGACTTATGAGCTTGTAGCCGGTTTATAGTAAGTGCGCATGCGCTCCTTTAACGTATTCGTGAAAATGCCCGGCGGAGTTTGCGACATCATCGAGGGATCAAACATCGACGAATTATTTTTGAGAGCGTAATTCATCGGGCTAGTTTGTTCAATCGGGTGAATCTCGACAATTGCAAAAGGATTAATCTCGACAGTCTTTTGGCGAATATGTGCGGATAGCATGTTGATCTTAATATATACTAGAATATCCATTTATCAAAGAACTTCCGCGTATCGTGCAATTTCTGCAACACTCCCAATATTATGAGTGTTGCAGAAAATGAGAAAAATGAAACTATTTAAACAGCATAAAGAATAGATTATATAGAACATAAAGACCTTGAACTTATTACTAAATAAATCTTAACTCAAAAAACAACATGACAACTGTAGATGATGAGTGGGCTACATTTATCCGATCGCAATCTCAAATGAGTTGGGGAATTCCAACCCAGATGGAACCGCAAAGGTCAAATGCAAAGGCATCAAAGGCTGCTTTAGTGCCAAAGGTACTTCCTCTATTGTCGGAAACTGAAGACGAAACTGAATCGGACGAAGCTGAAGTAGAGAGTGTAATCGCGGAATGTGGAAAATTGTATATTTCCACCAAAACAAAGGTACTCTTCCTAAATAAGTCCGGAATCGATTTGAATGCATTATTTTGGAGCGTGCCGGTCATCGAGTATTGGCGTCCGGTAGAAGGTGTGGTAAATAAACAAATCAAAATCGAGTCCAACTCCATCGAGGAGTACGATGAATTAGTAACACGCCTAAAGACTATCGCGTATTATACCGAAACCGCCATCAAACAAATCAACAACCCGTCGGCGCGTCGAATCAAGTTTAAGGACCAACGCAAAATTACCGTGGGGGTGTGCAAGAAAGACATTATGAACTGCCGCGGCCGTGTGCGCAAAGCGTTCGACAACTGTTTTGCGATCATCATGCGATACACAACGTCGGCTAACGCGTTCCGCGAAATACACGTGAAGATATTTGCAACGGGCAAGCTGGAGATTCCGGGCATATTGAACGACGAAATGCTGCAGAAAACGCGCGAGATGTTGATTGCGGTGTTGCAGCCGTATTTCGACGAGCCGTTGGGGTTTTTGGATGTGAATCCGGAGGACAATGTGCTGATTAACTCCAACTTCAACTGCGGGTTTTACGTGAATCGCGACAAACTGTTTGGCATTTTGCGCGAAAAATACGGGGTGGAGACTTCGTTCGACCCGTGCATTTATCCTGGAATAAAATGCAAGTTTTATTTCAATCATGAGCTGGGGTTCGACGAGGAGTTGCAGCGAGGCGTGATTACAGACGCAGACTGCGGAATGAAAATGAGTGAGCTGAATGTGAATAAGAAATACAACGAGGTGTCGTTTATGATATTTCGCACTGGAAGCTGTCTCATCGTCGGCAACTGCACCGAAAAAGTTCTCACGTATGTGTATGAGTTTATAAAGAAGGTGCTTATGGCCGAACGGGACGTGATTATAACCGCGAGCGAAGAACAACAGGTAAAGAACAAGAAACCGAAACAGAGGAAGCGCATGGTGTCAATGACGGCAGACTATTTCAGGGTCCATTCCGCGTAGGGGATGCATTACCCAGCATGTTGCCCCAGTATAAAGACAATTTCCGTTTTTTCAATGTCTTTATATTTTTCGATATTTACAGATAAATCGAAATCAATCGGCCGGGAAATGCAGTTTGACCCATCTCTCTCATGTCCCCATCTATCCATTGTTAATATGTCTTTTAATGGAACTAATAATGGTTTATCCAATAAACATCCATTATCTAAAGTGGGGATTAATACAGTACAATAACCTCGGGATTTATAATACGACCCTCTATTCGTAAATTCGGTTGTTAAATATTCCTTGAAATCTACAGCATTTGTCGGACGATTATTGCCGCCTACAATTGTCGAGAACACGTCGTTAAAGTATTTGTCGCCGTCTTCAATAAACCCACCACTCAACAATTCTAATATTAATGTAAAATTCGTTTCATTAATCTGCGATACGAGATCGGACAATAATATCTTTATACCAATAGACGCTGACGCAGTTTCACACCTTCCCATTATGTTCTAATATAGTTGGGAGCGTAGTGTATTTATGTTAAAATAAATACATTATCATTATTTATTGATTACATGAGCCCGGATGATCTGGATTTCTGGCTGTAGTGGTCATCGCCCGCAATCTTGCGAGTCAGCTCGCCGCCACGGACCCAGCCATCCATCGCCAAATCTTCGAGACGGGTTTCAGGCAAGGTCTGGTCATCGGCCGGGTTCATGCGGTAATCCATGAACGACTTGGACATGATGGTCCCCACACTCTTTTTCTCGTTACTTCGGTCGCCCTGCATGAGCTGGGATTCCAGCTTGGGGTCGCACGACCCGCGGCCTAAATAGGGAATTGTCAAAAAGGGACGCGTCTGGTTTTGCAGCTTTTCCAAGCTTCGGGTCTGCTCGACGCCGGAGAAAGAGAGCTTGGAAGATTCATCCACAACAGAACCGCCTAAATGCGAGCCGGCGGTCGTCATCGTGGGAAAAGATGTGGCGAAATCGATGTGGCGGCCCGCAGCGGGGTCGGTGAAGAAGTTGGCTGTATAGTAATCTTGGTGCTTGTTGTTTAAAACGTCGCGCTGAGACTGGACGGCCGAATCGAGCCCGATGCGGCCAGCGTTGAATAAGTTAGACGACATTTTCTGTATATAATAGTAAAATACCAAATCATAATCAGCTATATTCCCTGTATTAATTGGTGTGTCTATCTAAATTGCGGGCGCAGGCGAACTGGTTGCCCTCTTTACACGAAATCATGCTGCCAAAACAGAATTCGGCGAAGCCTTTTTGGTCATTAGGGATGGTGGTATTCGGCATGGAGTAGAACGGCTGCATCGACCGTTCGAAAGAATACTGTTCTCCTAAATCATTAAACAGCTTGTCGGCAATGTCGGGATTCCCCGGATTGCTCTCCCGAACCAACTGCTTTGCTTGCGACAAGACCGACTCGCTGACGGCTTTGTTGTACATCGGCGGCGCGGGCTTCTTATTCACATTGAAGTCGTAATCATTCATCAACACATTGCTAAATGGATTTTCGGGAGAGGGCTGGTCGAACACGTCGTCCGGAATTGAAATGTCCTGTTCGGCTAAAGAATCGCGGACAACTTTACTGCCGAATTTCTCCAGCGTACTGTCCCCCGATTTTTGACGATACATTAAAAATATTGCGCCCACAGTTAGAGCGCTGACGATAATCGTGCGAATATTTCGCGTGTATATAAACAGGAGTATTGTGATATAGACAACCATACGGGTGACGGCGTTCATTTTTCGGGAGAGAGACATATCGCTTGAGGGGAATATTTCGGTCAAATAGTCGGGTCGTAACAATACATTCGGGTCTACTGCCCAAAACGGCACATCGGGTTTTATTTCTTCTACATTATTGGTATCTTCAGTTGTCATATTCATATATTACATGGTGAGACGCTTTTTCACACATTTATTATCTATCTGCATCGTCTCGCATTTTTGTGTGTGCGGCACGATTTTCAGGATACACTTTGATTTCTCGCCGTAAAGAGACTCGGTGCAGCCATTTTCCTTCTTTTTCGTGCGGCGGCGCGTTATTGATTTTGCACATCTGGCCCTAAAATGCTCGTATCTCTCCCGAACCAGTTCGAAAGTAAGCCCCGAATCCTTGCCCAACATCCGATTCACATGCTCGTGCAGCGCGTACATATACCGCGAAAACGAATCCCGCGATTTCATGTGTGCCATGGTTATTGGAAATTTGCGTAGAGTTTTCGTTAGATTCTTGCGGCATTTTCCACACGGCAACACATTGCGCAAGCTCAACACGAAATTGAGGTAATCGTGTTTCTGCTGAGTGGTGGGTTCGACCGGGTAGTTAAAACTCGTCGTGTGCAGGAAATGCCACATGCCCGGCCCCCATATGGTTGTTAACATGCCATCGTTGCTATTGTAATCTTCGGAACTGTATGGCGACAATACCGACTTTTCTCTGCGGGAAAAAGACATTCCTTGCTATAGTGTTTTTACACATTATTAAAGGGAACCTAGGTTCCCTTTAAGACCCTCCTATTCCAGAATAGACCTTTTAACTAAACGCCTAAGACAAGTAGGTTAATGTATCAGTAGTCGTAAATGCCCAATGCTTCACACGCATCTCTCAATTCATCTTCGGTTAAATGCGGCTGATATAACCGAATATGTTCAATGTCCATAACATACGCCTCTTCAACCGTTAATCGTTTGGGATCCATAATGTATTTTGCACAAAACTCAGCAGTCAAATGCTTCTGTGTTCTCAATATGATTCTATAGTCGATGTATTTAGAATACAACGCCAACAATCCCAGCGGAAATGTATTGTTTTTCAAATCTTTGTTTGAAGTTCTTAAATCCACAACATAATTCTCATAACGCAATAATCCATTCATTTTAATTAGTTTATTTTTATGTTTATTCTTTTTATTTCCGTTATTGTTAGTGTTTGAAATTTCAATAATTTCAAAAACTTTTTCATTTTTTACCAATTTTACAACCCTAACAGTAGTTCTCCTTTATTTTACTTTTTAACGATCGTCTCTTTCACCACCTCCTCGCGATTCTCCATGATAAACATTCCGACCTCCGCCGCTTTCTCCGCATTGCCGTCAAAGTAGTTCGACAATGAACTAATCAAGCTCACCTTCGATATCGGTTTCTTCGCCTTCGTCTTTTTATACATCAGCTGCCCGTCTTTTAAGTCAAACACATCTATCTCCATGCTCTTCATCACCGTCATCAACTGCTCCGACATTTGTTTTTTCTCTTTGCGGCGCGACGACATTTCTTTTTGCAACGCACTAATTTCCCCGTCGATACGCACCCATTCTCGGACGGCGGCGACTAATTGAGCTTTTGTTTCCATTTTATAGAGTTATGCACACATTTGTTTATTTTTTTTGTGATATAATAGTTTATAACGGGGATATGATATTCACACATAAATCGAAGGCTTTATCCAGACCACTTTTAACTCCTAATCCGATCCGGCGTGAGCAGCCTAATCCGATTCGCCGGGAACAGCCTAATCCGATCCGGCGTGAGCAGCCTAAACCGGCAACTCCGCAAGAGGTGAAAGCTACAGCAAAACCAATGCGATGGGGGGCGCCCACTTGGCTTTTTTTTCACACTTTAGCTGAAAAGGTACGCGAAGACCAGTTCCCTCTCATTCGGGGACCACTTTTAAACATGATCAGCAATGTTTGTGCTAATTTACCCTGCCCCGATTGTGCAAAACACGCGCGCGAATACATGGCCAAGATTAACTTTAATGCGATACGCACTAAAGATGATTTCAAAGAACTGTTTTTCGGGTTTCACAACACCGTCAATGCGCGCAAAGGATTTCCCATCGCCGATAAAACCGAACTCGACAAATACGCGCAATATTCGCTGGTCAGCGTGATTACGAATTTCATGCATTATTTCGAGAACCGGCACATGAGCCCGCGACTCATGTCGGACGACTTTTCCCGGCGCCATACTGCTGCGAATATTAAACAATGGATTACGGCAAATATGGCGTCGTTCCACAATTAATTAATGTAATTGCATAGAAGCAAAGGGATGGTGCCCCTACTACGTGATTGTATTCACGAACTTCTCCAAGTTCTTCTTATTCACTTTCGCCTCATACGACATCACCTTGCTCTTGCCTTCATTTTCCAATACGCCCTTCACCGTCGGGAACGACGCAATATCGTACTTATCCATCAACGCCTTTATTTCGGGAGAAGAATCATCAGTGCAATCCATATCCACACATGTAACCTTGAATCCCTTTACAGTCTTGCCATCATACTGTTTTTTAAAATCGTTCCACTCTGGAGCGGCAGTCTTGCAATGAGGACACCAATCGACGTGGAAAAAATAAATCGTCAAATTGCCGCCTAAAGGCATATCCGTCGTTTTTTGGTCATTACCTGTATTCCCCCATTTCATAAATGCATAATAACTGATGATTCCAATCAATACCACAAATATTGTAAGTAATATAACGGTTTGATTAGGCATAATAAACCGTTGATACAGCAATCCCAAAAAACGTGACATAGTTATATATATCTACGTCGCATAATAATTACCTGGGTTCTTACGAATCGAGCCACGCGATTTTCTTCGTCTCTGCATTTAACTTACCTACAACACTAGGGTTCTCCATGCAGCGCAACACATCTTCCGTGTTATACACATTATTGTTCTTGTCCAAATAATACACAATGCCGCCGATATCCTCCACTACCAACTCCACATTCTGCTTCGCACATTCCTGAGCCAACGCTTCGCCGCCATTAATCATCCCATGCGGGGTTCCTTTGTAATGCGTCCCGCAAAACTCGCAGTCATCGCGCCTTCGGCGCGTGCATTGCTCTCCATTTGCACGCTTTGCATTGCACCGGTTGCTTTGAGGTATTGCATTCTTCACCCGCTTTCGTCGCACGAAATCTTCCTTGTCCAATAATAAACGATCATACTCCGTAATAAATTCCGCCAAATCCTTCATCTTCGACTTATCCACGTCCATTCCGATAATCTTCTGGCGAATATCCGCCTTGAACGCCGCAACATATGCTTCGATTTTGATGTTAATACGCTTCTCCATCTTTATATTGGTTTGGAATATGTGTTTTATAGTTGGTATGATAGACTTGGTGTGGCTTACTGTTTAATTCAATTTTTTATATTAGTTATTGGGGAATAATATAAAGAGAAGAACGCGTTTTACCTCTGCTTTTGCAGAATATACAAGTGTTGGTGGTCGTCCCTCGACCATTGTTTGACGTCGAACTTGCCGATCATCGCAAATCCGCATTGTTTTGCGATTTTCAGAATTGTTTCGGGAGAGTCCATCCACATGGCCAGCTCGTGCTGTCTCATGTGCCCCGACGCCGTGTCGGTGAATGTCTCCCGGAATGTTGCACTTGCGACTTTCGACGCGACAAACTCCGACTTATACGTGAAATCGTCGAAATCCACCAGCGTATCCGTGATTCGCGCCCCCTTCTTCGGCTGGCCACTGCCTACCAGAGGTTTGGCGGCAGGCACGATCGGGTCGAACTTGTCGGGTTCCACTAAATGAATGCACAAATACCCGTACGGCTGCAACCACGTGGCGAAATTGCGCAGAATCGCGTGTTTGTCTTGGTGGCGATAGATTGAAAAATTGCCCATCGCTATATGCGTGAATGTCGCTTGCTCGAACGCCATGGGCTGTGTAATATCCGCCACTTTGGTTTTTGCGGAGGGGTGTATCTCCCGACTTTTGGCAATCATATCTCGCGAAGAATCGACCCCAAAGGTGCGCTCAAACCCGCGCTTATTCAGGGTTGCGACCAGATGCCCAGTGCCGCAATTGGCGTCGAGGATTACGCTGTTTTGCTTGTCGGGCTGGGTTGCTAATATAGCATCTGTTTCGATGGGGGCCAATACGTCGGGCTCGAATATTTTATCGTATATGTCCGCATAAAAATCGTCGAATATCGCATTCGCGCCGCACTTATACACGAACTTGTCCTGTTGCTCGAACCCCTCGCCCGAATGCGTCATCTGGGAAAAAAGCCGTTTATTTTTTATCATCAGATACGCTAAAACCGCCGCCAATATCACCAATATTTTTAACAATACATCATTCTGGGCTGTACTCATAATAAATTTCAATAAACTCATTTGTAACTTATTCGTATTCTTATATTATCGAGACAAATTCGATTGGAAACCCTTAAATGATGAATTTTAACTCTCCCAAATATACAACACATCCACTAATATTTTCTATGATTCGGTAAATTAATGCCGGAGGCTAAGGGAGGTTCGTCCAAGGTAAGCGTATTGGTGCGTTCGCACCAATCGCGCATATGTGCGCAAGTCAGTTGGCAAAGCCAACCTGACCAGCGCTTAAACCGTAGGTTCCTGGAGAAAATTGAACGGGGCATTAGTATATAAGTGTGCAATTACAAGATAAATATATCGAGGCATATTATACAACAACCGAACAATACACGTATGGCGGCATCAAATAAAACAAAAGAGTTTGAGAGGATTGCAGCGGTGTATTTAGACAAAATGTTAAATGCATCACCCAGAGGCGTGGGCGAAGAAATGGAGATTCGATTTGGTAAGAATAATTGGACCGACGCCCAAATTACCAAAATCGACTACGACAATGTTGTGAAGACGCTGATTTCCAACGGATTTCGCAACGAAGACTTCAGCCAGGCGTTTGAAAGCCAGGGGTTTGAAGGCCAAAACCATCTTCGCATCAACTGCGAATTCACCGACCCCAACACCGGACTTCGCAAAACATCCCATGTTCGCGCCGATATTGTGGGCACTGACCTCATTTCCGCCTACTGCAAGACCAACAGCATCCAGTCTCTGCTGAATATGCCATCCACCGCATCCGCCGTCAAAGAAAAAATCAAATTCACGCAAAAAACCCCGGTGTTGGACCCCGAAGGCAAGCCCATTGCCATGGTGAATTTCGATGACCATAATTTCCGCGTCGATATAAAAACCGAACGCGACTACTCCGCGTTTTCCAACGTGAGTCGCCGCATCATCGATTCCTGGGCGGACTCCAAGAAATCCTTCCGATATTTGAACCGCGTACGGCTGAAACACCATACATTGCCCGTATTTGCCGATCTTAGCATTTTACAGAAATCCGCCACCTATAAATACATCCCCATTATGAAATACACCATCCAAGAAGCTGGCGTATTCGAAACACCTGCATCCTATGAAATCGAACTCGAAGTCGATCCTACACATTGGACTCTACAAAGCATCGTGAATAATCTGCGCGATGGCATGTATAACCGTGAAACGGCGATCGCTAAATTCATGACCGAGATGCGGTCCGCTATCCGCATCGTCATGGGCGCACTGCAAGACACTATGTATCCCACCGGCAACTCTGAACAAAAATCGATTGCCCTGGAATATATGCAGCTGGTTCACGGAAAAGAGTACGAACCGCGCAAAAATACCCGCGTATTTGCCTACGATTTCGTCGGCCCATCCTCCGTCACCTTGCAGCTCGAACACGTCGCCGCGCCAAACGAGAAGTCGTTGGTCCCCAACATCCGCAACAATTATTGTGTTACCGAAAAGGCCGACGGCGAGCGCAAGCTGATGTTTATCAACGACAAGG
>Ga0114978_10001644_pt1 | contig 18752 bp, 14 predicted proteins | sample S_140212_EF_Meta_FD_87027 | JGI IMG/M metagenome (GOLD analysis project Ga0114978, IMG submission 87027) | Freshwater microbial communities from Lake Simoncouche, Canada to study carbon cycling - S_140212_EF_MetaG | ecosystem: Environmental > Aquatic > Freshwater > Lake | place: Lake... | reverse complement strand
GGTTCCTCCGTCAATATCCCAATCAGCAAAAATACCAGCAAACATTTTTTTAATAGTATCAGTTGCGTGTGTATTTTTAATATAGTATTCCCATATTACAAATTGTTTATTTGGAACAGTGCTCCAAGAATACGTATTCTGGTCTACTTGAATATTTAAAGGATATGCAGCTAAATTATCTTTCATTTTAGCTTTAGTATCAAAGTCGGAAAACGGGGCTAAAGTTTGTTTAGAAATTCTTGTCATGACTGAAAAATCATTATCATCTGCAGTTCCAGTAGTGTTTCTAGTGCAATCAGAAACCCTTATACTATCTTTTCCAATCATTAGACTTGCATCATACATTAAATCGGTAGTTAAATATTTAAATCCCAAACCTTGTAATTGCCCGGATTGATTAAATCCAATTCTGCCCCTACTAGTTGCTGTAGTTTTAATATCATTATTAGTAATATTAATATAATCAACATTTACATTTAATGTAAAATATTGTTTTGATTGGTAAGCTCCATCTTTAATTAAGACTTCAAAATCTATTGCTTGATTAATTGGAATAACACCTGTTAATTTAAACGTAAATGGATCTAAACTATTTGTTTTGCTTGCAAGAGTATTTATTACACCTAAAGTTGTTGTTTTATCAATAACCGTTGCTAAAGCCGACAATGGAGTAACTGTAACATTTAGAGCGGAAGTTGGATCTAAATAATTAATAAAGGTTCCGAAAATAAAAAGTGTATCTCCGCTAATATAAGATTCATCATTATGGTCAGTTACCATTTTATTTGTAAAAACAACACTAGGTGAAGCTGGGTCGTTTAATGCTCTGAATAAATTAATTCGACCGGTGCCTAATTTATTTATATAAGTAGGGTTAAGAGAATAAATATTATCAGCTGTAACTTTAAGTCTTTCTCCGATTTGTAATCCGTTATATGAAGGGAATTGCTTCTTTACAATCCCCGCAGCACCTGAAACAACTGGCGATGACATTGATGTGCCAGTAAGTAATGAATAAGAACTTCCTGTCCATGTTGAATTTATATTATCCCCTGGTGCAGCCACATCAACAAAATAACCATAGTTGGACGACGAGTGTTTTACATCACCACTCGTTGTATTTGCTACTGCAATAACATAATTATAGGCTGCAGGAAAAAATTCTCCATCTACCCCATTATTCCCTGCAGCAGCAACTACTAAGCAATTTTTATTTATAGTTGCATACGTTACCATGTCTTGACCGTATTGTGTAGCTCCGCCACCGCCCCAAGAACAATTAATTATAGAACAACCGTGATCAGCAGCATATTTTATTCCTTCAAATGCCATAATTAAATTTCCTGTTGCATCAGAAATTTTAACTGGTAAAAACTTACAATTAAACCCAACTCCTGCGCCACCAATGCTGTTGTCAGTGCTTGCTGCCGAAATACCAGATACATGAACACCATGCGCATTAGCTTGATATGTTGGATTATTATCATTCATTCCTAAATCCCATCCCTTGTAATTATCCACATAACCATCGCCATCATTATCGATTCCATCAATTACATCACCATAATTTCTCTTTGTTGCGTTAAATAAATCAGGATGATTTGGTTCAGTTCCTGTATCAGTGATTCCAATTACAATACTTGAATCGCCTTTATTTATATTCCATGCATTGAATGCGTTTATTTTTAATAAATGGTATTGGCTACCCGCTGTTCCTAAGGGGTCGTTTGGCGCATACAATGATTTTGGAACCATGTGAGGTTCTGCATATATTAAAATTCCGGTTGCTAATAATTTATTGATTGCTTTTTCTATACTAAAATTAGCAGAATAATTTAATTCATAAATAAGTGATAGGTCAGCAAATGCTTGTCCAACAGAATTAAAATGATCTTTTGGAGACTTGTCTAATGGAAATTTTTTATGCAGATTTGTAACGCCTAATGCAGAAGCGTATGAAGAAAACAATGTATTATTAATCTTATTGTTTTCACATATTGATTCGTATGACGATTTAACCTTAACTATAATTGTATTAGCAAGATAATCCCCATTATCAGTATGAACAATGTTTTGAGCATATGAGGATATAAAAGAAATTGATGCTAAAATAAAGTAAAAATGCTTTTTCATAGTTTTATAGATTTCGGTTAGTTTTTTATTTTAAGAAAATATTTCTAGTCTAAAACTATTCTCCTTTTAATTAAAGATACAAAAAAATCAAAACACAAAAACACTATGTTAACAAATAGCCCTTGTGCCTGTCATACTTTTCCAAAGTGCGAATCCCTGAAGAACTTATGTGTTCAAATTCTTTATCGCAAAATATATTAATGATTTTAATATTTGGCTTTAATTCTTGGATGTAACGGTATTGATTTTGTTCGTATTGAAAATCAGTTGAGTTTCTTAACCCTCTTACAACAGTAACTTCATAACCAAAAGAATCAATGTGATCAGTTAACAGACCATGATATTCAGTGTGCTGTCTGTTGCCAATGGTTTGAGGGATTGGCCAAACTCGAATAGCTTTGTCTGGGTTTTTACCGAATGCAATAATAACTTTATCGAACAATTTTTCTGCCTTTTTTAAAACATTAAAATGTCCTTGATGAAACGGATTAAAGCTCCCAGCGAATACAGCAATACTTGGCTTGTTTATTTTTAAATAATCATATATTGCTTTTAGGTTTGGATTAGAAGTTTGAGTTTCTAAAAACAGTAATCGTTGTTTTTGATATTCTAAAAAATCAACATGCTGATTTATAGAAAATTCATTTCGCTCTAATTCAAGCAATTCCGCAAATGAAGAATTTGGATTTATGGAAGAAAAATTTATCATTTATTTTTTCTTTAAATAAAATAAAGTACTACAATTTGTTTTTTGTAAAATTATGTTTGCTTGTTCTTTAATTTGTTCAGCAGTTACCTTTTGATAATTTTCTATTTCTAAATTAATTAAATTAGCATCTCCTAAAAGCTCTGAAATAGCAAGGTTCGTAGCTTTATTCAATACATCAGCTTCACTATAAGTAACCGTAGATTCTATTTTATTTTTACACTTTTGTAACTCTTCAGTACTTACTAATTCTGTTTGAATTTTTAAAATCTCAGCATCAATCCCTGCTTCTGCTTGTTCGATTGTTATCCCATCGTTTACCTTTCCGGAAATAACAAACAATCCTTTATCAAAATCACCCATCACATATGCATTAATATCAGAAAACAACTGCTTATCTTTTATTAAGCTTTTATATAAACGTGATGAATTTCCGCGAGATAAAATATCAGAAAGCATATCAATACTATGGTATTCTTCATCAATACGAGAACACATTCTATAAGCTCTAAATATGCTATTTATTGGCACATCACGTTTAACTGTTAAACTGCGGTATTCTGTTTGTTTGGGTTCAACAGGTAAATTTCTTTTTAATTTAATACCTGGATCTATCGGCGCAAACCATTTTTCGCAAAGCGCTTTTACGTTATCTAATTCCACATCACCCGCAACAACTAAAACAGCATTACTTGGATTGTAGTATGCTTTAAAAAAAGCTTTTACATCGTCCATAGTGGCATCTTCAATGTGTTTTATTTCTTTACCAATGGTTGACCATTTATAAGGATGCACATTATAAATCAACGGACGTAATAATAACCATACGTCACCATACGGTTGATTTAAATACCTTTGTTTAAACTCCTCAATAACTACATTTCGCTGTACATCCAAACTTTTTTTGTCAAAAGCTAAACTCAACATTCTATCGCTTTCTAACCAAAACGCTGTCTCTAAATTTTCGGACGGAACGGTACAGTAATAATTTGTAATATCATTTGTTGTAAAAGCATTGTTTTCACCACCAACCATCTGTAAAGGCTCATCGTAATTAGGAATATTTACACTTCCACCAAACATTAAATGTTCAAACAAATGAGCAAAGCCTGTTCTACTTTCATCTTCATCGCGAGCACCAACATCAAAAATAATATTCAAGCAGGCCAATGGCGTACTTTTATCTTGGTGAACTATTACGGTAAGATTATTTTTAAGTTTAAACTTTTCGAAGTGGATCATGTTTTTTGAAAATAAATATGTTTAAAGATACTAAAAAGGGATTAATTCTTATATTATTGTAGAAAAATAACCACATAGAAACATAGAGTCATATAAAGCTAAAAAGTGCAGGATAGAAAACACGTTTTTTCGCATAGTTGATCCTATGGAAAAGCAAAGCTTCTTTTAATCCCTTTTGAAATCAATGTAAATCTATGTGCCTATGTGGTTAAAAAAATCTTATTTTTAAATACTGATTTATGGAACTATTTGAAAAAATAAAAAAATTTGAAAGTTTACACATTGTTTTTTGGCTTATAAAAGACAGTTGTTGGATGCTTGAGTGGCGGTGGATGGGTATTTTAATGGTTATTCCAACCATTACGATTGCTATTATCATTGTTTACATCTCTCGAAAAACAATCGACGTATTTCTAAATTTAGCCATTCTTTTTTGGATTTCGGCTAATAGTTTTTGGATGTATTGCGAGTTTTTTAATTCAGGCGAAAACAAATTGGTTTCATCTATTCCATTTGGATTAGGTTTTTTGTTTGTTGGACTTTATTACTACAAGCTATTTATAAATAAGAAGAATATTTCTTAGCTTTTATTGGTAATAAAACTCGTCTAATTTCTTGGTTCTTCAACAGAAAAAATATTATATTAGACAACTATAATTTTAAACCTATTTCCCTATGGAAACTACGCCATATCAATCAAAACACAAAATACGTATTGTAACTGCTGCGGCATTATTTGACGGACACGATGCCGCAATAAATATTATGCGCCGAATTATTCAATCTAGCGGAGCTGAAGTTATTCATTTAGGCCATGATAGAAGTGCGCAAGAGGTTGTAAACTGTGCCATACAAGAAGATGCAAATGCTATTGCGGTAACAAGTTACCAGGGTGGACACGTTGAATATTTTAAATACATGTATGATTTGTTGAAAGAACAAAATTGTGAGCATATCAAATTATTTGGTGGCGGAGGCGGCGTAATTCTTCCTACAGAAATTGAAGAGTTACATGCTTACGGGATTACAAAAATATATTCTCCTGATGATGGCCGTTCTTTAGGTTTACAAGGGATGATTAATGATTTGTTGCGTCAGTGTGATTATGCTACTGGAACAAATATTAAAGACGATGTCGCTAAAATTGCTGAAAGAAACTATAAATCAATTGCGCGCATTATCTCTGCAGCAGAAAACTTTAATGAGGATAATTTAGCTTTATTAAATGAGCTAAAAACAAAAGCAGAAAAATCCTCCACCTCCGTTTTAGGAATTACAGGAACTGGGGGTTCAGGAAAATCAAGTTTAGTGGATGAATTAGTTCGTCGTTTTTTAGTTGATTTTAAAGACAAACAAATTGCTATTATTTCTGTTGATCCATCAAAACGAAAAACAGGTGGAGCTTTATTAGGAGATAGAATTCGTATGAATGCGATTAATAATGATCGTGTATACATGCGCTCATTAGCAACTCGCCAAAGTAATTTAGCATTAAGTAAATATGTGCAGGATGCTGTAAATATTTGTAAAGCAGCCAATTTTGATTTAATTATTTTAGAAACTTCTGGTATTGGACAATCAGATACTGAAATTATTGAACACTCTAATATGAGTTTATATGTTATGACTCCTGAATATGGGGCAGCAACTCAATTAGAGAAAATTGATATGTTAGATTTTGCAGACATCATCGCTTTAAATAAGTTTGATAAACGTGGCGCTTTAGACGCTATTCGTGATGTTAAAAAGCAATACAAACGCAATCACAATTTGTGGGAAATTGCGGATGAAGATATTCCAGTGTTTGGAACAATTGCTTCACAATTTAACGACCCAGGTATGAACCGCTTATATAAAGCGGTAATGAATAAAATGGTTGAGAAAACTGGAAATAAAAATTTAGCTTCTCAGTTTTTTATTACAGAAGAAATGAGTGAAAAAATTTACATTATTCCTCCTTCTAAAACGCGTTACTTAAGCGAAATATCTGAAAACAACCGTAGCTACGATAAAAGAGCGAATCAACAAAGTGAAGTTGCTCAAAAATTATACAGGATTCAAAAAACAATAGAAACCATTTCTGAATCAAAAATGGAAGATAAAGACCGATTAATTAAAGGTCTGCAAGAAGCATTTGAGAAAACAAAATTAGATTTAGATCCGCGTAATTTATTAGTGATTGAAAATTGGGAAGCCAAGAAAAAATTATATTCTAATGAATTTTACGAATTTAAAGTACGTGATAAAGTTTTAAAAATTGAAACGCATTACGAATCATTATCACATTCAAAAATTCCAAAAATTGCTTCACCAAAATATACATCATGGGGCGATATTTTAAAATGGAATTTACAAGAAAACTTTCCTGGTGATTTTCCTTACACTGCCGGAATCTATCCATTCAAACGCGAAGGTGAAGATCCAACTCGTATGTTTGCTGGTGAAGGTGGGCCAGAGAGAACCAACAAACGTTTTCATTATGTAAGTAAAGGTTTGCCAGCTGCTCGTTTAAGTACTGCTTTTGATAGTGTAACCCTTTATGGAAACGATCCTGATTACCGTCCAGATATTTATGGCAAGGTTGGAAATAGCGGTGTGAGTATTTGCTGTTTGGATGATGCTAAAAAACTATACAGTGGTTTTAATTTAGCAGATCCTAAAACATCAGTATCTATGACCATTAATGGGCCAGCTCCAACTTTAGCAGCCTTTTTTATGAATACTGCCATTGATCAACAATGTGAATTTTATATTAAAGAAAATAAATTAGAAAAAGAAGTTGAAGCTAAAATAGCAGCAATTTATAAAAAGCTCGGAACCGTTAGACCAACTTACCAAGGCGAATTGCCTGACGGAAATAATGGTTTAGGTTTACTATTATTAGGTGTAACTGGTGATCAAGTTTTACCAAAAGATGTTTACGAAACTATTAAAGCTAAAACGTTAACCCAAGTTCGTGGTACTGTACAAGCAGATATTTTAAAAGAAGATCAAGCTCAAAATACTTGTATTTTTAGTACAGAGTTTAGTTTACGCGTAATGGGTGACGTTCAACAATATTTCATTGATAAAAAAGTACGTAACTTTTATTCAGTAAGTATCAGTGGTTATCATATTGCTGAAGCTGGTGCAAATCCAATTTCACAACTTGCATTTACGTTAGCTAACGGTTTCACCTTTGTTGAATATTATTTAAGCAGGGGAATGAATATTGATGATTTTGCGCCAAATTTATCGTTCTTCTTTAGTAATGGTATTGATCCAGAATATAGTGTAATTGGCCGTGTAAGTCGCAGAATATGGGCTAAAGCAATGAAATTACGCTATAACGGAAATGAAAGAAGTCAAATGTTGAAATACCATATTCAAACTTCTGGTCGCTCATTACATGCTCAAGAAATTGATTTTAATGATATACGCACAACCCTGCAAGCGCTATATGCAATTTACGATAACTGTAATTCATTACATACAAATGCTTATGATGAAGCGATTACTACACCAACAGAAGAATCTGTTCGTAGAGCAATGGCTATTCAATTAATTATAAATAGAGAATTAGGTTTAGCAAAAAACGAAAATCCATTACAAGGCGCATTCATAATTGAAGAGTTAACTGATTTAGTTGAAGCTGCTGTATTAACTGAATTCGATAGAATTTCGGAACGTGGTGGTGTTTTAGGAGCCATGGAAACAATGTATCAACGCGGACAAATTCAAGAAGAAAGTTTGTATTATGAAACATTAAAACACAATGGCGAATATCCAATTATCGGAGTAAATACATTCTTATCAAGCAAAGGAAGTCCAACTGTAATTCCTTCAGAAGTTATTCGATCTACTCCTGAAGAAAAAGAATATCAAATTACAATGCTAAAAGAACTTCATAATTCTCACAAAGAAAAGCATGATGAATTTGTAAAAATATTACAACATTCTGCGATTCAAAATCAAAATATTTTTGATGAATTAATGGAAGCTGTTAAATATATGTCACTTGGACAAATTACAAAAGCTTTGTTTGAAGTTGGAGGTCAGTATAGAAGGAATATGTAATAATTTATAGAGTCTTTGTAATTAGCAGCAACATAATATCTTTTATTAAAAAATCCTCTCTTATTAATCGGTAGGTAAATATTAGTTTTTAGTAGGTAAAAAAGCGCTGTTTTAACTTATAAATTGCCTAATTTTTCGTAATATTGCTTTACTATATTATATTTATGAGCAAAGTAGCATTAATTACAGGCGTAACGGGTCAAGATGGAGCCTATTTATCAGAATTATTATTAAGCAAAGGTTACATCGTACATGGTGTTAAGCGCCGAAGCTCTCTGTTTAATACGGATAGAATTGACCACTTATATCAAGATCAACACGAAAAACATATTAATTTTAAATTACACCATGGTGATTTAACGGATAGTACCAATCTAATTAGAATTGTACAAGAAGTTCAGCCAGATGAGATTTATAATTTAGCGGCAATGTCACATGTAAAAGTGAGTTTTGATACTCCTGAATACACTGCAAATGCAGATGGAATTGGCACCTTAAGAATTTTGGAAGCCATTCGTATTTTAGGTTTAGAAAAGAAAACACGTTTTTATCAAGCATCTACTTCTGAGTTATATGGTTTAGTGCAGGAAATTCCTCAAAAAGAAACTACTCCATTTTATCCTCGGAGTCCTTATGGGGTTGCAAAACTATACGCCTTCTGGATTACAAAAAATTACAGAGAAGCATACGGAATGTTTGCTTGTAACGGTATTTTATTTAATCACGAAAGTCCTTTGCGAGGAGAAACGTTTGTGACAAGAAAAATTACACGTGCGGTTGCCAAAATAAGTTTAGGCTTACAAGAAAAACTATTTATGGGAAACATAGATTCTGAAAGAGATTGGGGACACGCAAAAGATTATGTAGAAGGAATGTGGCGCATGTTACAACAAGATGAACCAGAAGATTTTGTTTTAGCAACTGGTATAAAAATTTCAGTAAGAGAATTTATTAATATGTCATTTGCTGAAGTTGGAATTACATTGAAATGGGAAGGTAAGGCGGAAAATGAAAAAGGAATTGATGTTTCAACAAATAAAGTTTTAGTTGAAATAGATGAAAAATATTATAGACCAGCAGAAGTAGATTTATTAGTTGGTGATGCAACAAAAGCAAAAGTGAAAATGGGATGGACTCCAACATACACGGTAGCTTCGCTCTGTAAAGAAATGGTTGCTGCAGATGTAGAATTATTTAAACGAGATAAATATCTTATTGAAGGTGGACATAAAGTTTTAAATTATAAAGAATAAATTGTGGACTTAAATTCTAAAATATATATTGCTGGTCACCGCGGAATGGTGGGTTCTGCAATAATGCGTAATCTTGAAAAAAAAGGATTTACAAACATTATTACGAGAACTTCGGCCGAATTGGATTTAAGAGACTCGCACAGCGTAAATGCTTTTTTTTGTGAAGAAAAGCCAGAATACGTTTTTTTAGCAGCGGCTAAAGTTGGCGGCATACAAGCAAACAATATTTATAGAGCTGATTTTATTTATGAAAATTTAATGATTCAAAATAATGTGATTCATAATTCATACTTAAGTGCAGTAAAAAAACTAATGTTTTTAGGAAGCTCTTGTATTTACCCAAAGCTTGCTCCACAGCCTCTTAAGGAAGAATCTTTATTAACAGGGTTATTAGAAGAAACAAACGAGCCATATGCAATTGCTAAAATAGCCGGGATTAAAATGTGCGAATCATACAAAAGACAGTACGGTTGCAATTTTATTTCAGTTATGCCAACAAACATGTATGGCCCTAATGATAATTATAACCTTAACAACTCTCATGTACTTCCTGCTTTAATCAGAAAGTTTCATGATGCAAAAGAAAATAATTTACCTTTTGTTGAAATGTGGGGAACGGGAAAGCCAATGCGTGAGTTTTTACACGCAGATGATTTAGGTGATGCTTGTGTTTATTTGATGAATACATACGATGGCGAAAAATTTGTAAATATTGGTTCGGGAACAGATTTAACTATAAAAGATTTAGCATTATTAGTACAAAAAATAGTTGGTTACGTTGGTGAAATAAAACATGATTTATCAAAACCAGATGGAACTCCTCGTAAATTAATGGATGTTTCTTTTTTACATTCCCTTGGTTGGAAACATAAAATTGAATTAGAGGGCGGTATAACAATCGTTTATGATGATTTTAAGAAAAAAGAAGGGGTAAAAGCTTGGTAAATATTGAATTCAAAACTAGTTGAAAATAATAAATTACATTGTGTATAAAAAACAAAACATAAATAAACTAAAAGTAATTTTTGGGCTTTTTGTTTTGTTGATTAATTCAAAAATAGTTAAAGCTCAGTTTTACAGCCTACCGAATGAATTTTTTTTCAACACGATTACACAAAAAAATTTATCTAAAATAGATTCAGTTCAAACTCACTCTAGCATTGAGCCGTATATTCCGTTTTTTAATAAACGCTACGAGTTTGTTGCCGACACATATAAGATATTTAAATATATAACAGATGATGTTGCAATAGATAAAGTTTTTTTCGACCACTTAATTCATATCAAATCGAAAGATAAAAAATTTGAATTTAAGGTAGACCCTTTATTAAATATAGAATTAGGAAGGTCATTTAGCGACACAACTAAATACTTAAACATATCAACAAATACCCGTGGTTTTATTGCCAGTGGAAACATTGGAAAAGATTTTTATTTTGAAACGATGTTTGCTGAAAATCAAAGTTATTTTCCTTACTATATTTCAAACTTTAATAATCAAACTAAAGTTGTGCCTGGCCAAGGAAGATACAAAACATTTAAAACAACAGGCTATGATTATGCCTTTTCTTCGGGATTTATTTCATACCAACCAATAAAAAATTTAAATATTCAAATAGGACACGGTAAGCAAAAAATTGGAACTGGGTACCGCTCGATTTTATTAAGTGACAACGCATTTAATTACCCATATATTAGAGCAACTTCACAATGGCTTAAAGGCAAATTACAGTATACAAACATTTATGCCGTGCTAATGAATTTAGAAACTGGTGGCGCAAAAACACCTCCATTTACAGAACCACTTTTTCAGAAAAAAGCAATTTCTATCCAATATTTAAGTTACAATTTAAGTAAACGCATAAATATTGGGCTATTTCAAAGTATGGTATGGAATTCTTCAGATAGTATGAATCGACAGCATTTAGAATGGCAATACTTTAACCCAATTATATTTTCGAACTTAGGTTTTTATGGATTAAATAATAAAAATAATATTTTACTTGGCGCGAATGCATCCTTTAAAATTACTTCCAAAATAAATGCTTATGCACAATTTATGGCGGATGATTTGAGTAATGAAACTAAATTAGGGAATGCCATCGGTTTTCAAGTTGGCGTAAAATATTTTGATGCCTTCAAAATTAATAATCTTACAATTCAAATAGAATATAACGATGTAAAAGAAGGTTCATATAACAGTCCTTTTGGCACAACAAGTAACCAAAGTTTTTCGCATTATAACCAAACGCTTGCCTTTACACCAGGTTACGGCAAAGAATTTATTGCATTAGCCGACTATAAATACAAACGTTTTTTTATTAATACCAAATTAAATTTACAATGGTTGACATTAAGCGGTTATGAATTTTATAATAATACCATCACTAAACTTACGTTAGGATATACTATTAATCCAGCCTACAATTTTAACGTATCTTTAAGTTATAATTACCGTCAACAAATTTTTACAGATTTTAAAGCATCAAATAATAATACTACATTTTATTCATTAAGCGTTAAATCCAATTTATACAATAGTTATTACGATTTTTAAAAAATTAAACCATGACAGTTCTAATCTTAGTTTTCCTAACGGCGTTTTCAGTTGTTTTGTATGCAACGCCAGCTTTAATAAAAGTGGCTGTTTTAAAACGTTTAATCGATTTGCCGAGTGAGGATCGAAAAATACATAAAAGAGCCGTGCCAACTATTGGCGGAATTATCATTTACGCGGCCACATTGTTTTCATTTTCTTTGTGGTACAATATTGATGACTTAGAAGATTTTAGCCAAGTTTACGAATCAGTTAAAGAATTTAAAATACTTGTTGCTACGAGTTTAGTTTTATTTTTTGTTGGTGTAAAAGATGACATTATAGGAACCTCTCCTGTAAAAAAATTATTTGCAAATATTTTGGTTGGATTAATATTAGTGCTAATGGGCGATATCAGAATTACAGGGCTTCATGGTGTGTTTGGCGTTAATGAAATACCGCATTGGGCAAGCGTATTTTTGTCTTTATTTACATACATTGTTGTTGTAAACGCGATGAACCTAATTGATGGTGTTGATGGATTAGCGGCAGGAGTTGGTTTTATTGCAACTTCGGTATTCGGTGTATGGTTTGTGTTCGCAAACGATTATGCTTTAGCATCACTCTCGTTTTCATTATCAGGCGCATTATTGGGGTTTCTGATTTTTAATTTTTCTCCTGCCAAAATATTTATGGGAGATAGTGGCTCTCTGATAATTGGCATGTTTATTTGCGTGCTCAGTATAAAATTAATAGAATTTCCACTTTCAAGACTAGATAGTTTTTGGGTTCGTGTTTCAAATCCTGTACTTGTAATTGCCGCACTGATTTATCCACTAACTGATACGCTCCGAATTTTTATAATTAGAGCAGTAAAAGGGCAGTCGCCATTTGAAGCAGATCGTAATCACTTACATCATCGCTTATTAGATTGCGGATATTCTCATGTTAAAACAGTAATTATTATCTATTTATATAGCGTTTTAACAGTTGGCGCATCTTTATTAAGTTATTATTTAAATCCCAGTTTCGCTTTATTTGCAGTGCTTTCCTGTAGCATTTTGTTTATTTTAATTGTTCACCTAGCGTATAAATCTGCCCTTAAAAGAAACAAGATTGTTGGATAATGCTGTACAAAAAAATTATATGTATTTTATTTATACTATTGGCGCAAGCCTTTGCTATAAAACTTTGTGGACAAGATAATCCACAAGCTCAAAATGTATTTATAAATGATGACGCGCAACAAACAATTGATACTTGGAATCTAACAAAACCAAACACTGATTTTCATTCTTCATTTAAGCCGTATTTATCATCTACGCTTAATTTATTTTCAGATACGGTTGTAACCAATTACCACTTTCCTATAAAAAACAAATTTTTAAGTAAAACTTTTAACGAAGGGCCTAGCAAACGTAACCAATTTAATTTTCAAGCATTACCTCTACTACATTTCCAATTAGGATATGACATGCTTAACTCAAAAGTTGTTTCAGAAACTTATGGTGGCGCGCACATTAAACTAAATATTAATAATGATTTTACATTTGCTTTAACCGCAATTGGAGGAAGGGTTTCGTTTCCTGAATTTAATGACACGACTGTAAAATCAACTAGCGTAATATCTGGATTAGGGAGAGCTTATAAAAACACAGATGGTTCTTATAATTTTTCAAATATTTCAGGGTATATTTCATATAGTCCAAATTCTATATTTAATCTTCAACTAGGAAAAGATAAACACTTTATTGGTGATGGTTACCGTTCATTGTTATTGTCGGATTTATCTAACAACAATCCTTATTTTGGCATTAATGCAAATGTTTGGAAAATACAATACAATGTTTGGTATAGTTGGATGCAGGATTTTTCGAGATATAATGGTCAAGAAAAATCTCTTCAAAATAAATTCGGAACCTTTCATTATTTAAGTTTTAATCCTTTTAAAGAATTAAGCATTTCTTTTTTTGAAAATGTTGTTTGGCAAGGCACTGATACTAATCGCGTAAGATCATTTGATGTAAATTATTTAAATCCGATAGTGTTTTATAGACCACAAGAATATTCGGTTGGCTCATCTGATAATTCCATGATGGGATTAAATATTTCAGGGAAGTTGTTTGGTTGCCTTAAAATTTACGCTCAAGGTGTAGCTGATGAGTTTTATTTAAAAGAAATAAGAGCACATAAAGGTTGGTGGGCAAACAAACAAGGCTGGCAACTTGGCACAAAATACATAAATGCATTTAAAGTAAAAGGATTAACGCTTCAAGCAGAGTATAACGAAGTGCGCCCTTATACATATTCTCACGGAAGTGTTCAACAAAACTATTCTCATTTCAACCAACCACTAGCACATCCTTTTGGCGCTAATTTTAAAGAATATTTAGGTTTTATAAGTTACAGGGCCAATAGATGGGTGTTTAGTTTACAAGGCTTAATGGCAACCATAGGAACAGATACAATGGGCTCAAATTTAGGCCAAAATATTTTCTTCAGTTATACTTCTCGTCCATACGAATATGGACATAAAACAACACAGGGCAATAAAGTTCAGTTAATGCAAAGTGATATCCGTTTCACTTATTATTTAATCCCTCAATTAAATTTAAGGGCAGAGCTTGGTTATATCCAACGAAGTATAAAAGATGATTTTAATTTCGAAATGCAATCGCCTTATATTTATTTTGGCATAAAAACTAGCATACATAATTTTTATCGCGACTTTTAATTTTGCAAAGTACTCCAGATAATTATTTTTTAACCGTTCCCGAACCAAGCCAATCGGCTTTATTATACCTTCGTCAGTTTTTTATTAGTGAAATAGGGCTAACAGAAGCTTGGAAATTTAACACACCTTTTTATTATTATAAAAATAAATGGTTTTGTTATTTGATTTACAATCCGAAGAAAGACGACTCTTATATTTCATTTGTTCTAGGCAATAAAATAGAATTTCATACCCTTGTAAGCGAAGGAAGAAAACAAATGAAAATTTACAAAATAAATCCAAATGAAAATATTAACGAGGCGGATTTGAAAAAAATTGTTCAGCTTTTAAAAAAGTTTTATTAAGGGTTTTATGGAAAAGCAATTTTTCTGCATCTTAAGTTAAAACCAAAAATTATGAATGTTTCAATAAACAAACCGTGTCACGAAAATTGGGCAGAAATGACACCAAATCAACAAGGAGCATTTTGCGGAAAATGCATAAAAACAGTAATTGATTTTAGTTCAAAATCAATCAACGAAATCAAAGAGTTTTTTAACACCACACAGCAGCAAAGGATCTGTTGGCGTTTTGAAACCGAACAATTAACTAATCTTAGTTTTGATAATTTTTATTCGAAATTTAAAAAGTTTCATTTTTCAAAACGAATTGCATTTGTAGTATGTTTCACGTTTGGAGCCTGGTTGTTTGGAGGAAATAGTGTATCTGCACAAACACAACCCATCAAACATATAAAAGGAGATGTGGCTTACGTTCCAGAAAAAAAAGATACAACTAAAAAATGTATAAAGCCTCCTCCCGAAAAAAACATGATTATGGGAAAAGTGGCTGCGCCTAAAAACCCTTCAGACACTATTAAAACCAAGCCAATTGATAATCGTAATAAAACAAATCATGAACATTTTAAAATGGGAGAAGTTATGGCAACGCCAACACAAACATTGAAACCAATGCCTAAGACAACAAAAAAGAAATAAATTTAAATTACAAATTAACACTGTCTTTAATCACATGCTTTAATTCATTTATTATCATTGCTGTTGCGCCCCAAAGTATTTTCTCGTCAACCATAAAGTAAGGAGTAACAATGTCTATATTACTTGCGGTTATTGTTGTTGTATTAGTGGTTTGTTGTGCTAATAACTCATGTAATTCCCATTCAATGAGTTTATAAACTTCCACGTCGTTTATAAAAAAATCAGGGCGTTTAGTTAGATACGCAACATACGGCTGCACAATAAATTTACTAACCGGAATATATACTTCTGATAATTTTCCTATAAAAATAGGCGTTTCGCTTGACCCTGTTTCTTCAAAAAACTCGCGCAATGCAGTAGCTTGTAAATCAACATCTGCAGGTTCTCGTTTTCCACCGGGCAGAGCAATTTGTCCACTATGATGGCCTTCATAAGTTGACCGCTCAATCAATAAAATACAGGTTTCTTTATTTTGGTTAGGGTATAATAAAACAATAACAGCACTCGATTTATAGTTTACAACTTCTGCTTTATCAGGAAATACTCTTGAAAAATGAGCCATTTCCATGTGCGCTTTCATCCCTTCCAAAGGTTTATTTAATTGTGCTGTTAAAGTATTTATTAATATTTGAAACATTTCCATTGATAAACTGTTTACTGTAAAACAAATATATACCATTATGTACTTTCATTCAATAAAAAGCACTCAACATTTACCAATAACTTTAGAAGAGGCGTGGAGTTTTTTTTCTTCACCATATAATTTACCAAAAATAACGCCACCAGAAATGGGGTTTATAATTACATCTGATAAAAAAGATGCAGAAAAAATGTATGCAGGCCAAATCATTAGCTACATTTTAAAACCTTTATTTAATATTCCAATAAAATGGATGACAGAAATAACGCACGTAAAAAATCAAGAATATTTTGTGGACGAGCAGCGTTTTGGACCTTACAAATTATGGCATCACAAACATTCTTTTATAAAAACTGCTAATGGGGTAGAAATGATAGATGTTGTAAATTATGTACTACCATTTGGTGTTTTAGGTGAAATTGCTCATTCAATATTTTTAAAAAAACGTATTGAATCTGTTTTTGAATTCAGAACTAAAACACTAAACGAAAAATATAATATAAAATAAAGAAGCTGTCTCAAAATTACTAAATCATCATGCCGAACAGATTCGGTTTCTCACATGATTAATTTCAAATACGATAAGACTCTTAAACAAGGGCAGAATAACTTTAAAAACAAGGTTTAAGATAACCCCTTTATTGAAAAATTTACACTATTAAAATGTTACAATTTTAAACCCTATAGTAAACGGATATAGTTCGAGCCCTTTCGCATTAACAAACAAAGGCATTAACGCATAGTTGCCAAAAACGGTAAAGTTTTTATAACCAATACTTGCGTGTGCATTAATTCTGAATGGATTAATATTATAATCATCCTTACGAATAAATCGAACATCACTTCCATCTTTCTCTAAAATTTGGCGAGTTCGAGAGCCTAGTTTATAACCCGCAATTACTCCTATCGCTAAATGAAATGCTTTATGGGGATTTTTATTTGTATTGAATTCTAATAATATTGGAACATTAACAAAGTTTGATTTCAGTCTGTTTTTCTTATATACATAAGTGTTTGAAGTATCAATTATGCCAAAAGTATAACTTGAGTCTGCCTTTAATTTTGTTTTATTACTAAACTCATATTGATTCCACTCGAAACCTAAACCAATAACTAAGTTAATGTAGTCTTTATAAATATGAATATCTTTTTCAAAAGGATTTAATTGAAAGTTGAGAGATTTGGCATAGTTTAAACTCATATAATTTTGACTCTTTGGTAAGGTTGTGCTACCATTAGATAAAAAACCATTCACGCCGATAGCAAATCCTCCCCAATGATGAAATTTATCCTCACGACTTAAACTAATATTTGAGTCAGAATCATTTTCTTTATTAATAATTACAAATTTCTTTTTTCTGAAATTTATAGTAGTAGAATCTTTTTTATTGGAATTTTTAGAAACATCATCGCCTACAACTTTAGTAATTGAAGAAGAACTTGATGCTTCGGCACTTACTTCTTTTGGATCGCCCTTAAATTTAATCGAACTTGCCCCGGTTGCATTTGCATTTATTTTATCAAATGCAATAACTTTAGCGCTCGACGCTCCAGATGCTTTAATACTAGTGTTTGAAGAATTTAATTTATAGGCTTTTAAAGTAGAGGCACCGTTTAAATTACTTTGTAATGATTTTGTGTTGCCAGAAATGGTAATTTGAGAAGCGCCCGTTAATAATATATCAAGTTTATTGGAAGTAATAATTAAATCCATTTCGCTAGCACCTGATGCGTCTAGTGAAAGGCTATCAGAATTAATACCGTTAGTGCTAATAATTTTAGAGACGCCGCTTGCCGTAAACTGAGTAATGTTATTTGCTTTTATATAAACCTTATAGTCTTGTTTAAATATTCCTTTTGCCTTCACGTTTAGCGAATTATCCGTTACGTTGGTATAAATATTATTTATTTCCAATTCGTTACCAATTACTTTAACTGATAAAGTATCTGATTGCGTAAAATAAATAATGGCCGCGCCAGATACCATAATTTTATTAAAGGTTTTAACATCTCTTATTTGAGTTGTTTGTGATTTACTTATAACAGAAAGCGTTAAAAATAAGGTAGAATAAATGAACTGTTTCATGCTTTGGTTTTTTAAATTATTTCTTAATGTTTTATTAAAAGGGAATTACTAAACATAGAAAGTTATAGATCTATTAGTATTTCGATTTCATTGGTTTCTATTTTGTTTAACCAATTCTTTTTCCAACAATAATCAAGCCTCTTTCTGCATCAATCATGTTTGCAATTTTTGGCAAATGCGCCCATTTTTCGAAGCCCATTTTATAAAACAATTGCAAACTAGGCTCGTTATGGTCAAAAATAAATCCAAGTAATGTTATAATGTGAAGACTAGCAGAAGCATCAATTGCTTTTTGTAAGCACTGTTTTCCTAATCCCTTTCCTCTGGCAAATTCTTCCAAATAAATACTTACCTCAACAGTACCATCATATGCCGGTCTGCCATAAAAT
>Ga0114978_10001642_pt1 | contig 18754 bp, 20 predicted proteins | sample S_140212_EF_Meta_FD_87027 | JGI IMG/M metagenome (GOLD analysis project Ga0114978, IMG submission 87027) | Freshwater microbial communities from Lake Simoncouche, Canada to study carbon cycling - S_140212_EF_MetaG | ecosystem: Environmental > Aquatic > Freshwater > Lake | place: Lake... | reverse complement strand
TAATTAATCACGATCCAGGTGATTATACCATGAAACTCGATGAATTTGTGATTCTTCCCGATGTGATCACTACCCTAAAAAAATGGCATGATTTGGGATATTTGCTCATTGTAATTACCAATCAAGGCGGTTTGGCCAAAAAGCTTTATCCTGAAACCGAAGTGGAAGCCATGCATCAATATTTCCAAGGACAATGTGTGTACCACGGATTTCAAATTGAAGCCTTTTATTTTTGTCCCCACCACGCCGATTATACCGGCAAATGTCTTTGTCGCAAACCTGGCAGTTTGATGATAGAAAAGGCCTTGCACAAATTCAACATTGATCCTTCACAATCTTTCATGGTTGGCGATCGCGACCGTGATGTGCAATGCGCCGAGTATGCAGGGGTCAAGGGTATCAAAATCGATACCAACTCAAAAATCCCTCAACCACAAGAAATTTTATGAAAAAAGGAAAAATTATAGGAATTGGTGGTGTGATGTTTCGTTCGGAAGATCCTGCCAAAACAAGAGAATGGTATGCCCAACATTTGGGATTGCAATCTGAAAGCTACGGAGCAGTTTTTCAATGGCGCAAACACGAAAATCCAGAGCAAGAAGGTGCAACGGCATGGTGCACCATGCCACAAAATACTCCGTATTTTGGCAACGAAAACCAACAGTTTATGATTAATTACATTGTTGAGAATTTAACTGAATTATTAGAAGAAATGGCCATCAATGGCATTGCCCAAGTAAAGCCTCGGGAAGACTCTGAGTACGGACATTTTGCTTGGATCCAAGATTTGAACGGACAACAAATTGAATTGTGGGAACCTGCTAACTAAATTAAAATCGATCATAAACAAAAAAGGAGCTTCAATTTGAAGCTCCTTTTTTTATGGATTTTATTTTTGATTATTTTTTTAATGCAGCCAACTCTTTTTCAAGTTCGTCTTCAGCACCTGGAGTATAACCTTGGTGAGAATAAACAATTTTGCCTTCGGCATTCACAATGAATGTCATTGGAGGGTTGTTCATGTTCATGGCACGAGCCAAATCCATGTTTTCATCTAAAATGATTTCGTATGTCCAACCTTCGCCTAAAACTTTTGGTTTTACTTTTTTCACGTTTCTTGAATCATCTACAGTTACCGCAACCAACTTTACGTTGTATTTTTCTTGCCATTCAGCGTATTTAGAATCTATTGCTTGTAATTCTTTAATACAAGGAGCGCACCAAGTTGCCCAAAAAGAGATAATTGTAATTTTTCCTGGCTCAATGCAGTTTTTAAAATCAACACTTTCACCATTTAAGTTCTTCACTGTAACAGAAGGTACAGTTTCGGTTTGCGCTTGAAGGCTTAACATTCCCCCAAAAACAAAAGCCATAATTGCGATACTTTGTTTGATATTCATTGCTCCAAATTTAACGCAAAGAATGTGCCAAATGCAAAACCTTTTTTAAAATTTAGGAAACCGTGCATTTCTAATTTATTTTCGCACTATGGAAAAACCTCAATTGCCATCGGGAACCCGTGACTTTTCTCCGCAAATGATGTTGCGCAGAAAATACATTTTGTCTATCATGGAAAATGTGTTCAAGCTGCATGGTTTCGGCGCAATTGAAACTCCAGCCCTCGAAAATTTGAAAACGCTTCAAGGAAAATACGGCGATGAAGGCGATCAACTTCTCTTTAAAGTGCTTAACTCTGGCGATTTCCTTTCGAAAGCAAATGATACTTTTTTAACCGAAAAAAATTCGAAATCCCTCACTCCGCAAATTGCCGATAGGGGATTGCGTTACGACCTTACTGTGCCCTTGGCAAGGTTTGTGGTGATGAACCGCGATAAAATTTCTTTTCCATTCAAACGCTACCAAATGCAACCCGTTTGGCGTGCCGATAGGCCCCAAAAAGGACGTTACCGCGAATTTTGGCAGTGCGATATCGATGTGGTCGGTGCCAACTCTGTGGTTTCTGAAGCCGAATTGATAGAAATGTACCAAGAGGTTTTTGCAAAACTCGACCTTGGAATTTCTATACGTATCAACCACCGCGGTATTCTTGATGCATTTTTGCCTGTTTTGGGTTCCATTGAAAATTGGAATGCCTTTATGGTGATCATTGATAAAGCCGACAAAATTGGCGAAGATGGCGTTGCCAATGAATTGGAAAACAGAGGCTTATCGCACAGCATCGACGCTTGGAAATGGTTGTGTTCCACACAGAAATTGGGCAACTACAACCAAATTATGGATGCCCTCAACCAATATGCACCCATCCAAAATGAGTCCCTCAAAATAGGAATGAGCGAAATTTTTGCCGTTTTTGATTTTGTGGGAAATACCAGCAACCTTCAACTGGATTTAACCTTGGCCCGCGGATTAAGCTACTACACCGGTTGTGTGTTTGAAGTGGCCGTGAACGACGAAAGACTCCCTCAAGACTATAAAATTGGTAGCATTGGCGGTGGCGGACGTTACGATAACCTTACAGGAATTTTTGGATTAAAAGATGTTTCTGGAGTGGGCGTTTCTTTTGGTCTAGATAGAATTTACGACAATTTAGAAGCGGCGAACCTGTTTCCAACTACCTTGTCTGATGCATCCACTTTGTTGATATGCGCGTTGGATGAATCGTCGTTGGGATATGCCATTGACATTTCTAGAAACCTCCGCAGCAACGGAATTTCCAATGAGGTTTACCCTGGAGCAGCCAAGTTGAAAAAACAATTGGATTATGCCAATGCCAAAGGATTTGCCTACGCTGCAATCATTGGGTCAACAGAAAAAGAAGAAAATAAAGTGTCCCTCAAAAATATGATTTCAGGCGACCAAGAGTTGGTGAATGTTTCAGACATATTAAATAAAATTTCAAATGAATAAATCTTATACGCTGCAAGAAGCGGTTGAATTGATAGCAAAACCTGTTTCGTTGAGTAACGAAACCCGCGCCACCATGCAAAAAAGTGTTGACTTTCTAAAAAGATACATGGACCAAGCTACCGCCCCAGTATACGGGGTGAATACGGGCTTTGGGTCGTTGCAGAATGTGGTTGTTTCGAATGAACAACTGAGCGAGCTTCAAGAAAACTTGCTCATTACACATGCAGCAGGTGTGGGAGAGGCGTTGAAACCTCAGTTGGTGGCAAACATGATGTGGTTAAAGCTTGTGAACATGAGCAAAGGCCATTCGGCGGTGAGGCCCATTATTTTTGAGAGACTGGCTTACATGCTCAATGAAAAAGTGTATCCTGTTGTTACGGCTCAAGGTTCTTTGGGGGCATCGGGCGATTTGGCGCCGTTGTCGCAAATGGTACTTCCGTTAATTGGTAAAGGTAAAGTTCTTTTTGAGGGACAAATTATTTCGTCTCAGGATTGGTTGAAATCACAGCAATTAGACCCCATTGTTTTAGGCCCAAAAGAAGCCTTGGCATTGATCAATGGCACCCAGTTTATGTTGTCGCACGCGGTTGACGCTTACGCGCAAGTTTCGCAAATATTGGATCAATTGCCCCGCATTGCCGGCGCCAGCATTGATGGCTTTGATTGTCGTTTGGATCCCTTTACAGAGGCCATTCACAGGGTGAGACCCCATAAAGGTCAAGTTCAAGTGGCTCAAGAAATTAGAAATGTAATGCAGGGTTCTGCCATTGCCTCAAAAGCAAAGGTGCAAGTGCAAGACCAATATAGCTTTAGATGTATTCCTCAGGTACATGGTGCATCTTACGATGCCCTAAATCATTGTTTTGAGGTGTGGGAAACAGAATTGAATGCAGTCACCGACAATCCCAACGTTTTCGAAGACGAAAACTTGGTTGTGAGTGGAGGGAATTTCCACGGCCAACCGTTGGCATTGACATTAGATTATTGTGCCATGGCGGTTGCAGAATTGGCCAATATCTCTGAACGCAGAACGTATTTGTTGGTGAGTGGTCAGCGCGGTTTGAGTCCTTACCTAGCCGACGGCGCGGGTTTAGACAGTGGTTACATGATTGCGCAGTACACTGCGGCATCGTTGGTGAGTCAGAACAAGCAATTGTGCACGCCTGCCAGCGTAGACAGCATTGTGAGCAGCAATGGGCAAGAAGACCATGTGAGTATGGGTGCAAACGCGGCAACGAAGTTGTTGAGGGTTGTTGAAAACACCAAAAATGTATTGGCTATTGAGTGGTTGTGTGCCATTGGTGCTTTGAACCAACGCGAAGAAAAGTCATCGCCAGAAATCGAAAAAATGCGCGCTGCCTTTGCCGAATTGGGTCCAAACATCCACCAAACTACCCCAATGCAAGAACTGATTGAAAAAGCGTACGCTTTTTTATGGGGGTAGGGGTGAGGGATTGGTTTTAGGAGTGTAGATTACAAAAAAGTCATTTTTTTTAGGTGTCGTTGGACTTCTCTTTCCACTTTATCAAAGTCTGGTAGGTCTTTAATTTGTTCATTCATAGAGCTTTTCCATCTGCCTTTGTATTGTGGTAATCTTTCATTTAATTTTTTCGGAAAATCGAAATGTAGTAAACCTTTGATTTTGCATTTTTTTTCAAATTCAGTAATATAAAAATCCGCATCCATTCTGTGTTCTTCCAGTAAGTACCATATATCGTAAAAATCACGGGCTTGCATCCGTTGCATTATCGAACGCATTTTTTCAACAAGTACCTCTTCCAGTGAATAGCATAAAAGTTGGTGCTCTTCCAAATCGGAATAGTCAATAATTACATCTTTCATTAATGGTTCAAATACCAATTGTTCACTACGTGAAATATCAATTTTAACTCGTTTGTTGTTTCCTTGTCCCCCAAGAGGTCCAATGTAACTAATGTAAAAATTTATTCCACCATCTTCATGTTCATTGTCGTCAATTATTTCGAGTGGAATATTTACTTCGTCTTTTATGAATTCAAATAATTCTTTGAACCAAGAGAAAATTTGTTCGTTGGTAATGTTAGCATTGAGCAAAGTAAAATCCAAGTCTTCTGAAAAACGATATTCTTCAAAGTAGACTTTCTTTAAAACGGTTCCGCCTTTGAAAACGATTTCCTTTGAAAGATTATCGTGTTTTGCAACTCCAAATAGAATCCAGGATAAAATGTAATCCTTTTCAATCTGCTGGTCGCGCACACCAACGGCATTGGCTTTTTGCTGTATTTCTCCAGGTTTAATCATGTGTAAATAGCAGATTTAATGGTGTCTGTTTCTAAGTTTTGTTGAATACACCAACGACTTATTCGCTTACCAATTTTAGGTAATTCTGTATCAAGAACTACATAGGAAGCGGTTTTCATTTGTTGTAAATCCTGTATGATATTATTGGGAATATCCAACATTTCAAGGAGAAATCCTAATCTCTTTATTACAGCTTGCGAGTCAAATTTCTTCGTATATTCAAGTAGTATATCGTATTTGATTTTATCTTTGGAAGCGTAAATAGCTTTTGCTACTTCAACGATTCCACCAGCATAATCGGGTTTGAATAAACAATCAATAATCGTTTTCTCTAAGTCAGAGCAAAGCACTTTATTGAAACTATCTATCCATATTTTTTTGTAGCCAAAAAAATGTTTCTCGTTATGATAGATGAATTGAAAGGGAATCTCTTTGATTTTTATTTCTGATGGTCGAATTTGCTTTGATACAACAATTTGCTCTTTTAACGATGGTTGTGTTATAAGGTTGTGAATCTGCAAAGCTGAATAATATCCAATGTAATGGGTGGTGTTATTAACCAAATTTGCTGCTATCAAATGCCAGTCGGGCATAAAAGTTAGTGCATTTTGTTCATAAGGAATGATATAATAAACGCCATCTTTCAAACGCATTAACAAACCTCTTTTTGTCATGTCGCTCAGTAGTTCTCTGATTGCACTTGGTTTTGAATTGGGCAGGGCTCTACTTGCCAAAGAATAATCAAAGCTATTTCTTTGTTTACTAATGAAATAGTATAGCAGTTCGTTTGATTGTTTTGATATATATTTATTTCTCATAGTAATAATATCAGGCTTAACCTGACAGCAATGATACAAAATATAATTTAATTTTGCATTAATTTTTTGGGAATTAATTACTTTTTATAGATTATTTGTCAGCTTTAAGCTGATAATATTTTTACAAAACATCATTTATTTGTACTTTTAGTTTGAAACTTTTACAAATTGTAACCGTTTCATTTTCTGCTTTTAACAGTGTTTTTTCATGATTTGTTGTTTTCTTAAAATCTCAATGTTCCAATAAATGCAGCGGTTAAGCCTTGCGAACGGCGGGTTACGCATGTACTATTTGGACTAAAGAGGCAAAACGCTTAAGTATATCTTTCATTTAAAGTGAGTATAAAACAATTTATCGAAAAGCAATTTTTCGGAATCAACGTTGTAAAGGATTTTTAAATTTGCAATCATTTCTTGGTCTGTTCTGCATTGTCTTACGAATTTGCGATAAATTTCATTATTGAAATCTTTTTTCAACTGGCTTAACATAAATGCAGCCAATACATAACTGCCTCGCAATGAATTAAAAGCATTGTCATACATCCATAAATTATTGATTTCTGAAAAGTTGTGAATTTCCTTTGATTTAATTATTTCCAGAACTTGACCAAGATTTTCGGTATATGATTTTGATCCAATTCCACCATAATAACTTGCTAATCCTTCACCTATAAAATTATTACAAGGAAATTTAATTACAAAATGCAAAAGTTCATGGACATGAATTGGTTTTTGAATTCCTGACAACACAACATGGTTATATGGATCACCCATTCCGCCAAAAATTGACCCTTTATTAAAGTAGTTTACATATTCAAGTCCCCCAACATAAGAGTAAGATTCTTTGAGCGTACTTCCAGAATAAATTACATATTCTTTTGCAAAAAAAGAATCAACATTGATTCCTAATTCTTCAGCCGTTTGATTTATTGTTTTAAACAACAACACAAATTCTTTTTTATTAATTTTATTCTTTGAATACACTGTTAAATTCTTAAACTGGTATTTATTTAAATCAAACAGGTTAATTGATTCAAAGCGTAATAATTTATGTTTATTTCGATTAAATGGAATAACAAACTGCATCCAACCTATGTCTAATTGAAATAATAAAATTGAATCATTCAACACTTGCTTATTCACAAGTTTAAATTCAAAAACATTGCACAACGGAACATCGATGCCATTGATAAAATTTAGAAGGGTAATGGGATTGGTCTTTGAAACTGATGGAGAATTATCTGCAAACAAATTGGAAATATCATTCTTTCCATAGTGAATTAAACATTTATACCAAAGGGAGTCAAATGTGCGTAAATCTTTTGTGATTATTGAAGAATCTGAAACACTAATTGCTTTTAATCCAAACGTTTGTGTATGTCCAGTTTGAAATAAACCGCATAAACCCAAAAAGGATAAAATTATTTTGTGCTTCAACTTTTTCATGATTTTATTTTAATTTAAAATGCAAATTTGCCGGTAAATCCAATGGTTAAGCCTTGAGATTTGCTAACGATATGCGGTATTCCGAAGGCAACTAAAAATGGTTGCATTGGATTTAAATCACTGAGGCCGCAATAATAGGATAGCGAATTACCTAGGGTGAAATTCCCTTTTTTCAACCAAATGTATTCTATTCCAGCAATGATTCCTTTGTCCATTAATTGCTTATCTTCATTTGGATTTGCAGTTAAGCTCGAATTAGAACTTGATGCGGAATTGTAGTAATTGAAGCCCAAATATCCCCCCAAATTAAATGAGAACCTTTTCGATTTAAAAGGCTTAATTTTGATTTGCAACGGTGTTTGAATTGTCCAATAGTTGTATTTAACATCAATATTATTCGTAATTAGATTGCCGTTATTGTCGAAAGTACTTAAATGAGATAATTTTAATCCATAGTTTATATTTCTGATACCCAATGACACTGAAAAAGACGGATTCAATTCTTTTTCAATCATTACCGCTTCGTAATGCGATTGGCTAGCATCGTATCTTTCATAAAATGCATCTCCGTAATTGTGGAAATTATTGACGTCAGCCTCGAATTGAATATTCCACTTCTTCGTTTTTTGAGGGACAGAAACCGCTGGCGATTGAGCAAATAAACTCAGTGCGCTGAACATGAATAGGATAGTAGTGAGCTTTTTCATTGTGTTTTTCTTCCTTTAAAGTTTAATCATCTATTACCGCAATAAATGTAACACTCCGTTGATGGAACGTTTTTCATTTGTTTGAATGTGTTTAAATTGCATGACGTAAAGATACACACCCTCAGGGGATTCTTTTTGCATATTCTCACCATTCCATGCCATGGGGGCATCGAATAGCTTTTGTCCCCATCGATTGTATATTTTCATACTTTGAAGTTCCCAGCCCTTACCCACATAATGAAATGAATCATTTAATCCCTTACTATTGGGGGTAAAAGCATTTGGAATATATATTGTCGAAGGTTCGCCGCAGAAAATGGGAATGATATGTATCGTATCGTATTGCTCGCAATCTTTAATGGTAAACAATACAATATCCTGAGTATCGCTTGCGATGATGTCATATTCTTGATTGCTGCTTTGCAATACGCCATTAAAATACCAACTCGCAGGTGTAATTAAACTTTTTAATTTAAATGAGCTATCCCTGCAAATGTTGAATACACTTGCGGAAATGGCCGTATGAGAGGGTTTTACCTCAATGTTGAATGTATCGGTGAATGAACAACCGCCCATTGATAATGTGCGTAAATACCTCCCAGATTGAGTAGGCTGAATAGAATATGTTGTTTGGCCAGTATTCCACTGATACTCGCTTACCCCAACTACCGAATCGCCTAAGGTCACCACATTTCTACTACAAAAACTTGTATCTATATTTTTTTCCTGGTAGGACGAGGCTAATTTGATTTCTATGGTATCATAGCCTAAGCTACCGTTTCTATCTTTTTTTAACCAATATGTACCGGGCATGGTTACCCTTATGCTTGAGGAGGTTTCTCCTGTAGACCAGAGAAATTTGTCACTACTATGATTTGAGCTAGCCCTCAGTAAATTACCCGTTGATGAATTACACAATACGGTGTCGCCCAATATTTTTACAGGGCTTTCCAACAAAAAACATGTGGTAAATACTTTTACTTGATTGATCCAATAATTTTCACAATTTGGTTCCAATAAATTGACCCAATTAACAGTAGATCGAAAAAAAGTATCTTCTTTAATATTATGATAAATTTTAAAGGTTATAAACTTCCCATTATTTTTACCTCTAATATTTTTTCTTATTTTAAAATAAACATCAAAACTGTCTTGACCAGCATCCCCAAAGGGGAAAGTGTCTTTCCCCACTATATCAAACCTATCAAGCCTACACAATTCCTCACCGGTCTCATTTCTATCGTTTGACTGTGTAACCACAATCTGAAATTTGGATCTTGGATATAAATTTCGAATATGAAAATTCTCACGGAAGGATACAGCCGTTCGAGCACCTCTGATTGAAAATTGCAAGTTATATGCACTGTCTTTGATTAATGGGGAATTGAGTTCTAAACTCCATCCTTGTCTGCTCATAGTATCCGTATTATATCCTAAAGATATTTCGCAAATGGAATCAGCACGGAGATTAAGATAAAAATCTCCGTTTACTCGAATATAATAGGGTTCTTTTAACATTCTCCTTACTTGTGTAACATAAGCAAAATTACCACCAAACACACTTAGTGTATCTAAGCCAGGGATTTCATTGTATATGTATTTCACTTGATCTGTGGGCCAAGACAGCCAACAATTTTGCAAAGTTGTACTTGTCTGTAAAGCGTAATATCTTTTATAATCCTCCCCCATTTTTGCAATGTACATTTCGGCTCTGAAAGGATCACTAAAGTATCCCCCAGCAATGGGTTTATTCTTTAATTTTCCATTGATAAATTGTTGGCCAAAAACAGGTCTATCAATGAACAAAAACAGGCTTAGTAACATAACTAGGCTGTTTTGAAATTGTTTTTTCATAACGGAGTTACCTTTTCTGATATTTTTATTCCATTCCATTTTTTAGATACCGTAATTATAGGTTCAACAATTTGTTTTTCTTTTTTTAAATAATTTTGATACGGTCTGTCATTGTAGGAATAGTCAATATGCAAAATATTATCTAGTACTCGGCACTTTGCCACAATATTAAAACCACCTTCCTCTGAATGTGATCCATCTGATTTTATTAATTGCGATCTAAAACCAGTAGAATAAAGAACTTGGGACATAACAGACATTTTATTTTGATAAAAATCATATTGACTTGGGCATCCTTTTGGAAGGCCTGCTAAATCCAGTTCAGCGGCATATTTTACTGGTGCGCCAAAAACTGCTCTTATGTAACCAAATGAAATTTTGAAAAGATCAGAAGACTTGTCTGTGTTGTAGCCTTGCCATGTGCCAAATAGCTTCAATTTTTTAACGGTATTTGAATCATTAGAAGTATACAATTTTACATAGAATCTTTTTTGTACAGTATCAATCAATTTTTTATTTATAGAACAATTACTCTTATCGATTTCGGCAATCATGGTAACATCAATCCAGCCTAAAGGGAAGTTTTGTCTATAAAGTGATTTTTGCTCCAATCTTTCACTTCCTATTATCCAAGTGATTTTTTGGTTAGCATTTCTTGGTTGAAATACGACAGGGTTAATATTCAATATTGTATCTGTTTCAGAATACATGGTATCGTTATCACCCAAATCCAAAAACTCATTTATACTAAAATCAGCATTTGCAGGTTTGAAATTATAACACGGATTATAATTCTCACAGGCTGGGTTGCTTGGGTCATTGCATTTTTCCTTGCAACAGCCTTGAGCGATTATAAGAATCAAGCTGAACAAACTTATGCTGAATAGGCTGATTTGAAATTGTTTTTTCATATAATTGATGACTTGTTCTTGGATATAAAATCACATGTAAAACTAAAACTTTATAAATTCAATCTCATGATACATTTCTATCATGTAGACTTTCTTTATTTGAGATTTTTTACTTTTCAAAATATATTGGTTTAAACAAATTTACTCAATTTCAATTGTTAGGAGACTTACTGAAAAAACATGAAAACAATACTGAATTTTTAGTATTGTTATTAGTGCTAAAACGATTGTAAATCTTAAATATTGCTTTCATTTTTTGCCATTACTATTTGATTTTTAAGTATATCGCATAATAATGCTTTACATTAAACTTTTGATACCAATCATGGATGTTTTCCTCTCCTAATAAACAATATGATTTGATATTTGAACCAGTGTCAAACGGAGGTGAATATGCCAGAATAGGATATTCAGTATTGATTGGGACCTTCATTTTGTTGCTAGAACAGGAGTTTGCAATTCGCAAAGAATAATTGCTTTTCCCTTTAAACTCAACCAAAGTATTTAATCCCGGATAACCAATTTTTAATTTGAATTTGTCTTTTTTAAGAATGTCCGCAAATGTTACTGTTACTGATTTAGTAGAGTCTCCAAAGCCCGCTTTTTCTGCGAAATTGAACTCGCAAAACAAAGTGTCACCATTCATTACGATAGGATACCGATGTTTTTGGGAATTGATATTTGAACTAAAGGTTGAATTGATTTTCCCATTCTTAAATTCCTTTATCATAATGTTAAAAACCTTTCCTCTTAGTAAAGTGTCTTCACAATAGATTTTTTGAACTTGGATATCAGTTAATTCACACATATTCAATAAATCAGCATTGTCAGCATTTTCAATGTATTTTGACAAAATAAAGGTACTATCCATTTGTGCGAATCCAGTCAACATATTGCTCAATACTATCAGAACAAGAAATAGTTTTTTCATAACTGTTATTATTTTAATGATTTCAATCAAAATTAGTATTTCTCTTTGGGTCTATCATTACAGATTTTTAGGATTAGGGAAATCCTAGTTTTTGGTTGTTTTAAAATACATAGTAATCTGTATTCTATTCATTTGGATGGACTAATTTTTAAACGGCATTAGGGAAATCCCTAAATAATAAGGGATGAATTATTGCTTAAAATAGAATAAATTGAATAAGTTTGAATTTGAAGTTGTAATAATGATGAAACCACATAGTTTATGAGAATCGAGCAATTCATATCGAAAGCCAACCTCCCCTTAATGAGATAAAATCATGCGAATTTTAATTTATATATATTACATTGTTCTTTTGGTGTCTGGTTTTCTGGTGATTAAAAATTTCAACAAAATCAATAAATCCCTCAAAATATTTGGCATACTCGTAATTGTAACTTTTGTTGTTGAGCTATTCGCATTCTATTTGGCTGAAACACGACTCAATAATATTGTCGTTTATGTTGTATTTTTACCTATACAGATTATCCTAATCAATTGGGCTTATTTCATATATCATAAAGATTCTTTATTTAGAAAAACAACAATTATTCTGACGCTTCTGTTTATTGTCTATTATACGTTTAAAATCGTTGGTTTGAATTTATCGGTGTTCCCTGATAAATTGATCATGGTAGAAAATATAATTCTTTGTTTCATTGTTGCATATTCAAGCTTTTTAATGGTCAGCAAGCAGCATTATATTGAAATTAAGAAAAATCAATTGATTTGGATCAATATGGGATTTCTGTTTTTCCTATCAACCTCGTTTTTTATATGGGGATTTCATTATTTATTTAAAACAAACGAGGTCAATCTGATTTTAAGATGCACCTTACCCATTTCTAACATCATATTATACTTAATATTGGCGTTTGGTTTTTTTAAAGTAAATACAAAAAGTGAAAACATATAATTTAAATATTGATAATCAGTTTATTGCGCTCTTCGTGATTGGGGTAATTATCCTGGTTGTTCTTGTTAATGTTTTTATCTTTTGGTTTATTTTATCGCACAAAAAAAGAGAGTTTGAATTAAAAATTAATAGCGATAAGATTAACGCAAATTTTGAATTACAAATGCTGAAGTTGAAGAATGAAACAAGAAATACGGAAATGAAGTATTTCGCGAGAGAATTACATGACAATTTGGGTCAAATTACTTCACAGTTAAAAATGTACTTGGATTTTAATGGTGACCAAAATAAAAGAATGGATGCGGACGCTGGTAATGAGCTCATTGATAAATTAAAAATTGAAATTCGGAGGCTTTCTTCACGTTACAATTATTTCGTTTTTGATGAAATTAACTTAATTGATTCAATTTCAAATGATATTTTGAGGATTTCTAAATTTTCGAAAATGATGATTGATTTAAATTTACCCGTTGACGACATCATTTTAGAAAACCATGTAAAAGCAGAGGTTTTTCGGATTTATCAAGAATTAATCAATAATACAATGAATCATTCAAAGGCCAAAAACGTGAAGATTTTGATAAATTCCAATGATAACGTTTCCCTCGAAATGATCATTGAAGACGATGGAATAGGTTTCGATCCCTCACAAATGAAAAAAGGGTCTGGGCTTTTTAATGTAAAAGAAAGAGCCAATCAAATTGGAGGCAGTATCAATTTTACATCACAATCAGGAGTGGGGACATTGACAACTTTAACAATAAGGAATTCAGTAAATGCAGATTAATCAAGAATTAAAATTAGCCATTATCGAAGATCATATTTTGGTTAGGCAAGGTATTGTTGAGGCATTGACAAGAACCAATGAAAAACTAACATTCATTATTGAAGCGGATAATGGTTTGGATTTTATTACCCAAGTAGATAATCGAGAAATTGCCGTTGATATTGTATTGGTAGACTTGGAAATGAACAAAATGGATGGTTTTGAAACAATTACCTGGTTAAAATCACATTTCCCTGAAACAAGAATTATTGTGATAACTCAAATTACAGAGGAGCTCCGCATAAGGGAGGCTTTAAAGCTTGGGATTGATGGATTTTTTGACAAATTCGGTAATGTTACAGATTTGAATTCGGCTATTCAAACAGTAGCAGTAGGTGGCTCGTATTTTCCGGGTTACATCAAGCAAATTCAGCACAAATTAATGAATGGTGTGAACATTGAAAAATTAGAAGCAATGTCAACCGGTGTGTTTTTTACTGAAGAAGAGATTAATTTAATCAAACTTTGCTATCACGGTTATTACAATAAAGAAATTTCCAAAATGTTGAATTTAAGTGATAAATCCATTGAGTTTTATTTAAATAAATTGTACAAAAAAATGAATGTTACCAATCGCATTGAAATGATTCGATATGCATTAACGAACGAATTAATTCATGTAAAAAGTTAAGTTTTATACGTTAAATCTAAGAAATAATTAAAATGAATAATCAAATAAAGTTGCACAGAATTAATTTAGTTTCTGTAGTTATTGTTTTAACTGGGTTGTTTTTATGTTTTGTATTGAAATCGTACAGCCTGTCATGTTTGTTTTTTACTGTAGTTCAATTGGTAAAATTCAGAAATGACAAAAACGTGATATCTCGGCACAAGCAAAAAAGCATATTGATAACCATGCTCATATTGTTGCCTTTTGTCTTTGTTTTGGAATATCATTCAAGGTTTTTATTTGAGATATTCAATTAGAATTGGAGGGAATCACCCTGTGAAAGAACCGTTCAAAATAGTAATTATTTTTCGTGTATTTGTGCTTCAATTGTTGGGGATGATTGCAATTCCTTTGGTGGCACAAAAATATTATTCTGGGGGGAAAGAAACCCGTGAAATTGATACTTTAAAGTGGTATTCATTTAATGAAGGACATTCAAAAGCGGTCAGGGAGAATAAAATCCTTATGGTCAACGTAAGCACGGAATCGTGTTATGGTTGTAAATTGATGTTTAAACATACTTATACCAACCGTGGGGTCATCGACACCCTGAATAAGTACTTCGTATGTGTTTATTTCAATCCACAAATCGATAGCAGTTATTTACTCAATGGCAACAAAGTAACTCCTAAAGAACTAATAAAATATTAATTTGTTGATGAGCAGGTGGAATACCCAACTTCCTTGTTTTGGTTTCATCCCGAGTCCGAAGAAAAGCACTCCGTTCACAGTGGATTTATGGAGCCGCCCATCTTTTTAAAGTTGTTGTCTGCCGCTAACGCTATTCGTCCTTTTGGTTTTCTGGGAATCAATTTGAAGATAGACTAACATTTATCCCTCATATTCTTACCCCTCCCAAAAGTCCTTTCAGGATTGTTTGGTAGCACTAATTATTTATCTCTCCATTGATAATTTTCAAAATTTTGTAAAAAATATTTTACAATTTGTAGTGTATTTGTTACATTTGTAAAAAATACTTTACATTATGAAGCTACTAAATCACAAATTCAAATGGCCAGCAACAGTGTTGTTTTACACTTCTTTGCTTATTGGCATCTATTTAATTTCCACTGAAAATCATTTAAATGATATTTGGAATGCCCCAGTTTATTCGCTTTTTGGAAATGAAAAAGGGGTAATGGGTTCAGAATTCGGGAAGCGCGGATGGACCGAAAATTCGTTGTTCAATGAAGTAATTACCGTAGTCATTATTTGCTCAGGGCTGATTGCAAGTTTTTCGAGGGAAAAAATTGAGGACGAGCTTATTTCAAAAATTAGATTGGAAAGTTTATCTACTGCAATTATTACCAATTACGCTTTGGTATTGGTTAGCAATTTTTTTATCTTTGATTTCGCATTCTTAAACACACTTGTCATATTTCTATTTGCCCCATTGGTGATGTTTAACATCATATTCCAGGTGAGATTATTCAACTATTATAAAATCGACAATGAAAAATGAAATAAGGGTTTTTAGGGCAAAGCGCAAAATCACACAAGACGACCTAGCAGCGGCACTTGGTGTATCGCGGCAAACACTCAGCGCCATCGAAAATAACAAGTATTTCCCATCTCTCGAATTGGCCTTAAAAATAGCAAAGGTTTTTGAATGCACCGTTGAAGAGCTTTTCTCTTTGGATTAAATAACCCTTACCCGTTTTTCATTGCGTTTTTAATCACATCCCAAATTTCTTTGTGGCCTTGCTTGGTTTCAGATGAACTGATGATGAAAGGTGGAACTTCTTCCCAAGTTTCGAGCAATGCATCTTTGATAATTTGGGCATTGGCTTCCACTTCAACAGGTTTTAGTTTGTCGGCCTTCGTGCCAACAATCACCATTGGAATGGCATTGTCACCGCAATCATTAATGAAGTCTAAATCAATTTTCTGAGGGGGGATTCTCAAATCCAACAAAATGAAAAGGCAATACAAATTGGGTCTTTCCCTCAAATAATAAGCAATCATTTTTCCAAAACCTTCGCGTTTGTCTTTCGATACCTTGGCATAGCCATAACCTGGTAAGTCGCAAATTTGCAATTCGTTGTTGATGTTAAATAAATTTAGGGTTTGGGTTTTGCCAGGCGTAGAGCTGGTTTTTGCCAATCCATTGCGCTCTGTAACCATGTTAATGAGCGACGATTTACCCACATTGCTTCTGCCAATAAAGGCAAATTCAGGCTTGTCTCTGTGCGGCATATCCACATTTCGCTCCCAACTTCCAACGTATTCTGCAGTTTTGATTTTCATATTTGCAATTTCTAATTTTCAGGTCGACGATGAATCGCTTATATTTGCACTTTCATTTATTTTGAGCACGCCAATTAAACCAAATCCGTCTTCTGACACTTCAAAAAAACAACAAGTTGAGGAAATGTTCGATAATATTTCTTCACGTTATGATTTTTTGAATCATTTTTTATCCTTAGGAATCGATTATTCTTGGAGAACAAAAGTGCGTAAAATAATTGCAAAAATTCAAGCCAAAAAGATCTTAGATGTAGCTACCGGTACCGCTGATTTGGCAATTGAAATATCTAAAATACCTGATACACAAATTGTTGGAATTGACATTAGCCGTGGAATGCTCGATAAGGGGGATGTGAAACTTGAAAAAATGCAATTAACAAAGCGCATAGTTTTACAACAAGCCGATTCTGAAAATTTGCCCTTCGAAACGGGTGAATTCGACGCGGTGACAGTGAGTTTTGGTGTGCGTAACTTTGAAAATTTAGACAAAGGATTAGCCGACATGTGCCGTGTGTTAAAAAAGGAGGGTAGTTTGTTGGTTCTTGAGTTTTCTAAACCTACAAACCCAATTTTTAGCCGCTTATATTGGTTCTATTTTAAATTCATTTTGCCACCTCTGGGTCGTCTTTTTAGTAAAGATGCAACAGCGTATACCTATCTCCCTCAAAGTGTTGCGGCGTTTCCAGAAGGAGAAGAGTTTGTGGCGAGAGCCAAAGCTGCAGGATTTGCAACAGTCAATTATAAACCATTAACTTTCGGAGTCTGTACTTTATACCATTGCGTAAAATAATTGTCATATTGTTATGTGCCTTTTTGGCAATAGGATCAAATGCCGATCCTATTGTTGATCGTTTGGTAGAAACTGCTACGCCAAAGGATCCCAACCGCATATACCGAAAACATTTTTTCTGGGGAATTGCCTTTTCTGCAACCCAGGCAAAAATGAAAATGCAATTAGACAAAACGTTTTGGAATAGAACCGACTCCATTGCCAATATTGCTCCCGAAGATCAAATGGGTGGTGGTTTTGGGGGAAGTGTGGCCTTGAGAATTGGGCGTCACTGGGAAATGAAAATGCTTACCATGTTGCAATTGCACAACCGCAATTTGAAATACACCTGGCAAAGCAAACCCGGTCCTACCATCAAAATTGAATCTATCTGCTTTGATATTCCACTTACCTTTAAATACCGTTCCGACATGCCAAACAATACCGGCTTTTTTGTGCTTGGTGGTGTAAGGTGGTCTCACGATTTTCAAAGCAACGAAGACATGGTTATTGGTGCTTCCAAACCCTTGGTTGCATTAAAACAAGATACATACTACTACGAATTCGGTGGTGGATTTGAATTTAGAATGGATTATGTGGATTTATCCATCGAATTAAAAATGTCGAATGGCATCACAAATGCCTTGGTACGCGTTCCAGATAGCTATTACTCTGGTTCATTAAGTGCCATTTTCCCTCGACTTTTTAGTATTACATTAATGGCTCAAAATTGAATTTTACAGTACAACATAGAGATCCCTACTCAAAAGCTAGGGCAGGTGTCATAGAAACCGATCACGGAAAAATTCAAACACCAATTTTCATGCCTGTTGGCACCGCGGCAACCGTTAAAGGCGTGCACCGCGATTTCATTGAAAAAGACATCAACGCCGATATCATTCTCGGAAATACCTACCACCTTTATTTGCGTCCAGGGTTAGAAATCATGGAAAAAGCAGGAGGTATTCATAAGTTTTCGAATTGGAACCGCCCCGTTTTGTCTGACAGTGGGGGATATCAGGTCTACTCACTTTCTGGAACCAGAAAAATCAAAGAAGAAGGTGCCACTTTTAAAAGCCATATTGATGGCTCGAGCCATCTTTTTAGTCCAGAATACGTGATGGACATTCAGCGTACCATTGGGGCCGATATTATCATGGCCTTTGATGAATGTACGCCGTATCCTTGCGAAAAACCCTATGCCGAAAAAAGCATGCACATGACCCACCGTTGGTTGGATCGTTGCATGAAACGTTTCCATGAAACAGAGCCCAAATACGGATATCACCAAGAATTGTTTCCAATTGTTCAGGGCAGTGTGTATCCCGATTTGCGCAAGCAAAGTGCGGAATACGTAATACAACACGAAGCAGGTGGCTACGCCATTGGCGGATTGAGTGTGGGTGAACCCCATGAAGACATGTATTCCATGACCGAATTGGTTTGTGATATATTACCCGCCGACAAACCCCGTT
>Ga0114978_10001638_pt1 | contig 18772 bp, 21 predicted proteins | sample S_140212_EF_Meta_FD_87027 | JGI IMG/M metagenome (GOLD analysis project Ga0114978, IMG submission 87027) | Freshwater microbial communities from Lake Simoncouche, Canada to study carbon cycling - S_140212_EF_MetaG | ecosystem: Environmental > Aquatic > Freshwater > Lake | place: Lake... | reverse complement strand
CATGATAGCCATGATAGCCATGATAGCCACCCTCACGACACTCACGGCCATGGCCCCGTGCTACAGTATCAGCCCGGCTTGCCGCTGACGCGTGGCAAGCTGATCATGTGGCTGTTCCTGTCGACTGAGATCATGTTTTTTGCGGCGCTCTTGGGTGCCTATGTGGTGCTCAGGTTCGGGGCATCGGTGTGGCCCAAGCCGCATCACGTACACTTGAGCGAACCCATCGGGGCCTTCAACACGTTTGTGCTCATCTGCTCCAGCGTGACGATTGTGTTGGCGTTGGAAATGGCTCGGGCCAATAAGACAACTGCAGCCAAACTCTGGATGGTGGCCACGTTGCTGCTCGGCTCGCTCTTTTTGGGCGTAAAGGGCTACGAATATGCAGCCAAGTTTGAGCACGGAATCTATCCGTGGTCGCCTCGCAGTCGCGTGTTTGAAAAGCCCGATCTCTACTACGGTTCAGCGGTGCGGGCGAGGCTGGGCGAACCGGCCATGATCGACCTCTTGAAGGAACTCGACGACACACCGGAAAGCCAACTCACGCCCGAGGTGGTGTTGGCTCGGAGACGTTTGGCCAAGGTGCGGCAGATGGTGGCCAGCCCCGATCAGCAGCCGTTTGATCTGGCTGTCGTGGCCGATCAGATCATGCCGCTACCCGTGGAACACGCCACTGCCATCTCACACGATGGAACGGACACTCCAGCTGGCGGACACGGAGGTGGCCACACCAGCGGCCTCAACGACACGTTTCCCTGGCTCAAACTGCCTGCCGTGATCCCTGGCGGCACCATGTGGGCAAGTACCTATTTTCTCCTCACCGGCTTTCACGCCGTGCACGTGATGGTGGGGCTGATCGTGTTCACGATTTTATTGCTCTACAAACTAGGCCCCAAGCGAGCCGGCATGATTGAAAACGCAGGGCTCTACTGGCACTTCGTGGATCTGGTGTGGATCTTCCTGTTTCCGTTGCTCTATTTATTTTAATCCCAAGGCTTCTTTGATTCGGAAAGGTTTTTTATGAGCGATCACGACGCCGTCGAAGCCAATGCCTCGCATTCGCACGCGAGCGAAACGCACGGACCGATCACTCGCGTGGGCGAGATGCCCGAGCCCGCCGACCATGAGCACTCAGCCCACGGCCCGGGCCAGCACAGCCACGGCGGCATCGGCAAGTATCTGCTGGTGTTTGTGGCGCTTTGTTTCCTCACGACAATGTCGTTCCTCACGTTCACGTCCTACTGGCCGTGGCGGAACGAGCCGCATGTTGGTTGGGCATTTATGATGGCCGTGTCGTGCACCAAGGCCATGCTCGTCGTGCTTTTTTTCATGCACGTCTTCTGGGAGGCCAACTGGAAATACGTGCTCACGATTCCAGCCGCCATGATGGCCATTTTCTTGGCTCTCATGCTCGTGCCCGATATCGGGCTGCGAAATCGAATGGTATCGCAGGAGCGAGCGCTGTACATGGCCCGCCCGTCGGATGTGCATCTTATGGAGCAGGCAGGCGAGTCCCAATTGCTTACCAATCCCAACACGCACTAGGGCTTCAGGACAAGAGATCGCATGCAAGAGTTTCAAACTTTCTGGCGATCCAGGCCGCTGCGTGCCCTCTGTGTCGGATGGATTGCAGTGGCAATGCTGGCTGGTTGCGAACGCTCCCCACAAAGTACGGTCGCAATCGATCGGGATGCAACGGTTCCTGCAGCCGCATCTGGGGCCTCGGTGGTGGTTCCATTCACGCTTATTCAGCCAAGCGGCGAGCCATTCGAGTCGTCTAGTCTGCGAGGGAAAGTCTGGTTGGCCAGCGTTTTCTTCGCCAACTGCCCAGGCCCCTGCTTTCGAGAGAATCAAGCCGTCGCCGACATCCTGCGAGCGATTCCCGATCCAGATTTTATCGCTGTGAGCCTCACCTGCGATCCCGATAGCGATACGCCCGATGTGCTTCGCCGCTATGCCGAGCGATTTGATGCCCAGCCCGGCCGTTGGAAATTCCTGACAGGTGACATGGCCATCATCAAGGAGGTTGCCAATAAAACATTCTTGCTGCCAGCGGAGGTGGGCGTGCATTCAGAGAGAGGTGTTGTGTTTGATCGTCAGGGACACCTGCGCGGCAGTTACCATCTGCTGCAGCCCGACCGCGTCAAACTGCTCGAAAAACTGATTCGTGAAGTGCTGGCAGAAACGGATTCCACAGCCCCCAACCAACGCGACTTGCAGGAACCGTCCCCATGAACCCCATGAATGTTCCCGCCGTGGATGGTCTGCCCATACATTCTGTGGCCTGCTCGCTCTTGGCCGTGCACCCGCTGGCTACCACCAATGCCGTCCTGAATGCGATTGCCACGCTGCTGCTCGTGGCTGGCTGGGTGTGCATCTGCCTGGGCAACTGGCGGGCTCATCGGGCGGCAATGGTCGCTGCATTTATTGTTTCGACCATATTTTTAGTCTGCTATCTGACCTACCACTTCCTCGTTGGCCATGTGCCGTTTGCCGGTCAGGGCGCCGTCCGCAGCGTCTATTTGGCGATCCTTATCACGCATATCATTCTGGCTGTGACCGTTCCCTTTCTGGCGATCGGGATGTTTGTGCTGGCTTTTCGTGGGCGTTGGACAGCCCACCGCAGGCTGGGTGTCATCACGCTTCCAATCTGGCTTTATGTCTCGATCACAGGAGTGGTGATTTACCTGATGCTCTACCAGATCTACCCCCAGCCCGTGCCACCAACTACAATTACCTGAGAAGCCACGGCCTGCACGCGCCGCTGCAATGGGTCTGCGTCCAAAAAGCATGAAAAGCATGAAAAGCATGAGCCGAAAAGCCGCAAAAGCAAAAAGAGTCCACGCCCCATCGCACGTGCTGCGTGTGGTGCTGCTGGCGGTGCCCATCCTGCTTGCCATGGCTGTGCTGACAGCCGGGGATGCCTTGGGTTGCCCCAACTGTAAGGATGCCATGTCCGACGGCGACCCCGAGGGCATGAATCTGGCGCGAGGCTACTTCTACAGCATCCTTATCATGCTCGCGATGCCCCTCACGCTGGTGAGTTCATTCGGCGCCTATGTGTGGCGTGAGATGCGCCGGCAAAAGCGAGCTGAAACCAGCGGGATCAATCCGCCAATCCATTGAGCGAGTTTCCATCAGACGCAGAGTTGCCGCTGGCACCGGAACCCAAGCGGACCTCCGGCAAATCGCGATTTGGTTCGCCTGCTGCGCCTCGCAACTATCTGGCCCGAAACGAGAAGCAGCGAGTGTTCTGGCGGCTCATGCCGCCCGCCTTGGTGATCCTGCTGGCTGTTGGATGGCTGGAGCGGGTCTATCTGCAACCGCAGCCCGTCGCCGAGCCGCCGCAGATCGATACGGTGGTCAAAATGGCGATGGTCACTCGCACGGTGGAGGATGCGGTGACCATCGAGGCCGACCCTCAGCCATTCACGGGGGAGTTTGCATCAGAGGCCGAATTGATGGGCGCGTCGCTGAGCAGCTTGGCGAAGGTTCGCGACGACACAGTGTTTCGATCGGGCGACGATGAGGCGTGGTTTGGTATTTGGCAGACGCTGCGTTCGAGCGATATGCCAGCGTTTCGCAAGGCAGGCGTTCGGGAAGTGAGCTTTGCTGAATTATTTGGGCAACCGCGAAGCTTTCGCGGCAGGCTCGTTCGGTTCAGCGGCACGCTCCACCGACTCCAGAAAGTGGAGGCCCCAGCGAATCAGTACGATATCACAGGCTATTGGCAGGCGTGGATGCAGCCCGACGACGGCCCCGCCTCGCCCATTGTCGTCTATTTCCTACAGCTCCCGCCCGGCCTCCCGCACGGCATGAAGATCAATGAGCCCGTCGAGGTGATCGGCTACTTTTTTAAGCGATGGGCCTATGAAGCCACCGACGCGATCCGCACCGCCCCGCTGGTGATGGCTCTGGAACCGATCTGGAAACCGCTCAAACCGGCGCCCCCCGGGGGTACCTCGATTGGAGGCTATGCACTGGTTACGATGGGGCTCCTTGTGGCGATCACGCTTTTGGGCATCCGTTATGCCAATGGCACGGCCCGCGTTCGCTCCACTCCCTCTGCGGTTGATCTTTCTGCCACACTCTCAAATATCGAACTCTTCTCTCCTGGCGAAGCCTTGCGTCAGCTCACTGCTTTAGAAAAAGAAACCGATGCGAAAGCTGCCCACACTCACTTGAACGAAAGACCGCCCACATGAATTCCCCGCGTGCATTTTCTGGGAGGCTCCTGCCCGTTGTCTTGCTTGTCCTTTCAGTGGTCGGGTTGGCGTGCGGATGTCTCGAAGCCGCCCGCGGCGACCAGTCGGATCCAGCCGTTGGAGTTGCGGTGCCATTTGTGGCACCAGACACGTTGCGAACGTATCTGGAAACGTTGAAGATCGATCGCGCTTCTCGGGCACTGCTGGAAGAGCCCGCTGGCTGGACTGCAGCCCAGCAGCAGTTAGCCTTGCGGGTTGTAGCAAGGCTCGTGTTGGCGCCGGCGGATCGGTTTGCGGAGTGGGCCGAGCGAGCCGTTGACGGCTGGCCGGCTGGAGAGCAGCCCGTTGTGGCAGACCGCTTCATGCTTCTGGAGGGCCGCGCCACGTTTGTGGCACCGCAGACCCTCCCTCCCGCACAGGCCGAGATTGCCGAACGCACATCCATTGATGTCGTTCGCATGACCACAGCCGACGGGGCCATCGTGGATATTCTCACCGACACAGCCCCGATCGCGTGGCCTCGCTGGAAAGCAATCGACGAACCAGCCTCCGTCGTCGGCCTCCCGCTTTCTACGGCTGCCGCTCCCAAGCCCGTGCCGCCCACCGCCGAAGGAGCCAAGGCAATTGCAGTCGACGCTGGCCAGACCGGCTGGCCGATCCAGCCCCCGAGCTTGCTGCTGGCAGCTACGCGAGTGGCCTGGCATCCGCCCACGCCGCTGGGAGCACTCGGCATGAATTACGGCCTCTTCGACACGGTCGTGGACGGCCAGAAACTCGTTGCCGGCGACACCGAGGCATTTTACGCGATCTTGGCAGCAGTTGGCCGGACTACCGAAGAAAGCATCGAGGTGGCGGCTGGTCCGCCTCGCGATGTGGTGCCCATGATCGACCCGGCACAGAAATGGTTCGCCACGCACCGCGGGGATCCGGTCACGGTCGACGGCACGGCCCGTCGGGCCACCCGCATCGAGGTCGATGATCCTCTGCGGCGCCGCCAGATTGGTGCAGACCACTACTGGGAGCTTTCCATCTTCGTGAAAACATCGCTCATCAAGATCAATGGCCGTCTTCAGGAAAGCTACCCGCTGGTCTGTTGCGTGCGCACGCTGCCGGAAGGAATACCCACTGGCCAGTCGATCAACGAGCGCGTGCGGGTCAGTGGGTTCGCTATGAAGCGATACGGCTATCCATTGCCCACAATCGAAGGATCAGACGCTCAGGATAACGAGCGACAAGAAACGCCGCTGATCATCGGCAGGCAGGCGATCTGGGTGCCCGATCCATCCACGGCCGAAACAACCAGCGTGCTAGGCTGGATTTTCACGGGGCTCGCCGTCGTCATCGGCCTCTTGATGGCTTTTGGTGCATGGCGATTGACCCGTGATTCCAAACAGCAGGAAAAGCGGCAGCGGGCCGAACTTCCCAAACGGTTCACGTTGCCCGGCGAGTAAGAGACAACACACTGCGTTTCATTTCTGTCCCTTTTTTATCCTCCTGTTACGAAAGACCCCCCGCAATGCGACGTGCCAAGATTTCGATTATCGGTGCCGGAAATGTCGGTGCCACCACAGCTCACTGGTGTGCCGCTGCCGAACTAGGCGATGTTGTATTGCTGGATATTCCAGCCACCGAGGGAATGCCAGCCGGCAAGGCGCTGGATCTCTTTCAGGCCTCCCCGATCATGGGCTTCGATGCTCGGATCACTGGCACGACCGACTGGGCTGCAACGGCCAACAGCGATGTTGTCGTCGTCACAGCCGGCATCGCCCGCAAGCCGGGTATGAGTCGCGACGACCTGCTGTCCACCAATGCCAAGATTGTCGGCGATGTCGCCTTGCATGTCCGCGATACCAGCCCGCAGGCGGTGGTGATTGTTGTCAGCAACCCGCTGGACGCGATGGTGCAGCGAATGTTTCAGGTCACCGGGTTTCCGCCGGCCCGCGTGATTGGCCAAGCCGGCATTCTCGACACGGCCCGCTACCGGGCGTTTCTGGCCCTAGAGTTGAACGTCAGTGTGGAAGACATCTCCGCGATGTTGCTCGGCGGTCACGGCGACACCATGGTGCCAATCCCCAGTTGCACCAGCGTCGGCGGCATCCCCGTGACGCAGCTTATCGCCCCTGACACGCTCGAAGCCATCGTCACTCGCGCCCGCAACGGCGGCGCTGAAATCGTGAGCTTGCTCAAGACGGGTAGCGCCTACTATGCCCCTGCTGCGGCCACCACGCAGATGGTTGAAGCAGTCGTACGAGACAAGAAGAGGCTCGTTCCCTGCGCGGCCTATTGCGACAAGGAGTACGGCGTTGGCGGTTACTTTGTGGGCGTGCCAGTCGTTCTCGGTAGTGGTGGCGTGGAAAGGATTATCCAACTCAAGCTCCTCCCTGCTGAGCTCGCGGCATTCGACAAGAGCATCGCAGCGGTCAAAGAACTCGTGAGCGTGATGAATCGCCTCACCGCATAACCAACGCGGTCTGCCTGTCTTACCCATCCCTCTCAGAGGAGTTCCAAGAGGGAGAAGAACGATGTTTTGAAGCCAATCCTGACGTTGTTGGGGCAGAGGGGTTCCGCTACAACCCCCGTGCCCGAAGCACTTTTGATTGGTGCGCGGGCGCTTTCTGTGTTCCGCTTCCGCGCGAGGTGCCCCATGAGAAATCGTCTTTTGCCACACGCCTCAACGCTCTCAATGCGCATGCCTTCGAGTTTGGCCATGCAAGCCCAAGCCGATCACAGTCCGGCGATTCTGGATCGTTCTGCAACGTCTGCCTCGCTGGGAATCGATCAGGTATTTACGCCTCTGGGGTACGAGCCAGGCTACGAGTATCCACTCATCGTCTGGCTGTCGGATCCTTGCGGCCGTCGGTTCGATCTGGGCCGTGTGATGAAGCGAGTCAGCCTGCGGAATTTTCTGGCTGTCGAGCCAGCGATGTGGGCTCCAGAAGACAGTGGCACCCCTCCATTGCACCAGAGCCACGCGAGCATCGACCACTGCAACGATCCAGAAGATGCTGTCTGGCGGGCAATTGAACGCATGCAGGATAACGCCAGTGTGCACCCCAAACGTATCTACTTGGTGGGGCAGGGGGCCGGTGGCACCGAAGCATTTCGCATCGCCTGCCGTCACCCGAGGGCTTTCGCCGGAGTCATCTCGCTGGGCGGACCATTCCCGCTCTCGGAGTCGCTTTTTTCGCAACTCGCCGCAGTGCGGCAACTTCCCATGCTGCTGTGCTGCCATCGCAAGGCGTCGGCGCTCGCAGCCCGCCACACTGATGCGACCCTGCGTCTGTTTCATGCGGCTGGTGCGATGCTCGCGATGCGCATTTACCCTGGAGCCAATGAACTTTCCAAAGCGATTCTGTGTGATGTCAACCGCTGGCTCATGGATGAGGTCTGCGGCACGCCCGCAGCCCTGCAATCGCAGTGCGCCCGCGACACATAATCCCGATCCCAGACTCGGGTCGTCCAAGTTTCTTTCGGCACGGAAGCCACGAGGTGTGAGACAATGAATTCCCCATGTAACACCGTCTCCGGCAACGAAGGTGGCAACGGTTCTGGCAACGATCCCGATGCGCCCCGCATCCTGTCGCTCGCAATGGTCTCGCCTCGCGATCTGCTGGAATCAATAGTCGCGGATTTGATCGAAGAACGCTGCCAGCGAGGGCTGCCCCCATTGCTTGTCACGCTGGATGTGTCCAACAAGCATCTCATGCAAGCCGATCCTGTAATGGTGCGGAGTGTCTTCACGATGCTGCTGGCAAACGCGTTGGAGTCGTCCGCGAAGCCCTACGGTGTTCATGAGTTTCCGACCGTGCGAGAAGTCGTCGTGACGAGCATCGTCTATCCAGACGCGATCGAAATCGAGGTGGCCGATTCGGATCCCAGTGCACTGACGCTGAACCATTTCCTTAAAACTGCTGGCTCGCTGTTGGCACGCACTGAATTACACGGTCTCGAATCGCGTGTATGGCAACTGGTCAGACAACTTGGCGGCACGCTCACGGCGATTAACTGTCCTGAAGGCGGCACGGCCTTCACACTCCGACTGCCACACCGTCTCAGGCAACGCATGGCTGCCTGAGATATTGTCAGCCCACGCCACACTTCGGAATCGAGCATGGAAGCCACGCATTCAACACCGTCCCGGAACCGCACGCCGTTTGTCAGCCCGTCGCAGATCATCGCATTAGGGCTGGTGGCTGCATCCATCGGGTGGGCCGTCTGGCTCCTGCGAGACCGCCCCAGCAGCGAGGAAACAGAACTGCTCTCTGGCAGCGTATTGCCCTCCTCCGAACTGGCAATCATGGAAGCCGCCTTCGATCGCGCGCAGCTCACCGACTACCGCACTGAAAGTGGTCGCCTCTATGTGCCTCGCAGTCGCCACAGCGCATTCATGCGGGCGCTGGTAGATGCCGAGGCGCTGCCTCGCGAATTTGGCGGCAGCCTCCGCCGGGCGCTGGCCAACAACAGTCCGTGGCAGAGCAAGGCTGTGCAGGTGGAATTGCTCCGTGTGGCGACGCAAGATGAACTGTCGCTCGTGCTGTGTTCAATGCCTGGGATCGAGCGGGCTGCAGTGCTCTACGATGTCGAGACTCGAACAGGTCTGGAAGGTGGCACCGTTAAAACCGCCAGCGTTAGCATTCGGACGGCTCCCGACACGGAACTGGATCCTATGCGAGTGCAGGCCATCCGCGTGCTGGTGGCCGCATCCATTGCGGGGTTGTCGGCAGAGCGTGTGGCCGTCACCGATCTGCGCAGCGGCCGAGTATTTGCCGGACCGTTGGAAGATCCTGCCGCAGCCCTCGCAGCCGATCCAGGGCTGGCTCGCACGCTGGCCTACGAGCGGGCGCTCGCCACTAAGTTGCGACAGTCGCTCTCGTTTATCAAAGGGGCGATTATCGACGTCACGGTTCAGTTTGTGGCGGCGCAGCCAGCCCTCACGCCGCCTGCGCCTGCCGTCGCCATAGCTCCACCGCCCCGTTCTCTGCGATCCAATCACACCGTCGCGGCAGCCAATACGCCTGCCGAGATCGAACTACAATCCCAGCCGCTCACTGCCCCCGAACCGGCCCCGCTGGCACCAGTCCCCGAGCCGGTTGCAGTGGCACGCGTCGAGCAATCGCGGCTGGCCGGTGGCGACATGCTGGCTTCGCTGCACGTCTCGGTTGCCGTTCCCGACACGTACTTCCAAGCGGCCATTGAGGCGACAATTCTGCGGGAAACTAAGGGCTCAAACGCTGCGGCGATGGCTCCCACCCGCGCGGCTGTGGAAGCCGGTGAGATTCAACGCATCCAAGATCTTGTCGCGCAGATGATTCCTCCAATGGCCGATCCCGAGAGCCGTCGCATCGTGGTTGCAAGGTTTCCGGTCGTGGGCTCCTCGCCTGTTGCCGTTCCGGAAAGTTTGTCCCGTAGACGTGCATCGTCCGCGCTTTTGAGCGACTCTTCGAGCCAGATCCGAACGGCTGATCCCGAAGGCTCGCTGCCTGCAAAGAGCCGTGAACTGTCGCTGGCCACATTGCTTGCCGATGCCTCGACAACGGTGGCAGGGTGGCAGACGTCGCGAGACGTGCCCCGGGAAGTCTGGCTGGCAGCCACGAGCGTGGGCGTTGGATTGCTGGCTGGTTTTCTATGGTGGGCTGGAGCCCGTGGCCGTGGACATTCCTATGCTGAGCCATCGGTACGCCCCGTTTCGCGTCGAGACCGTCAACAAGCCGGCCATCCTGCAATCGACTGGTCGAGCGTTCGCGATGCTGCCGAAGACTCGCTGTACGACGACGAGGAAGCGACTCGCAGTCCAGGATATTCACAGCCCGACACACACGCGTCGCTTCCTTCAACAGACCGCAGGGCCGCAGCATGAGTCGGTGCGTATCGATTCTTTTACGAGTTGTGTGGGGAGGCTGCCGTGGAGATACCGGCTCGTCTCGCTTCCGACGAGTCACGGCACAGGCTTTCGTGATGGGTGCGGTATTCATGGCTCATGCCATGAGTTGCCCATCCCTTCTGGCCGCTGAAAACGAAAGTGCTCTTCTGGAGCCCGCTCCTGCCAATCACACCGGGGTCGTTGCCATTCCCATTGCGGCGATTTCGCCGGGGGCCGCCCCCGACAAAATCCTGGCACCAGTAGCCCTTCAACGTCCCGTAGTGTCTCGCCCGATCGGCCCGGCCAGCGGGCCTCTCCAGCAGTCGTTTGATTGGAAGGTGATCGGCGTGGTGGCCGCTGTGTTTGGTGCTGTAGTCCTCCTCAAGCTCTACGGAAAGCGGCGAGTCCCGACGCTCCCCCCCGATGTTTTCGATGTGCTCGGAGAGGCCTCTCTGGGCGGCCAACAGACCGTTCGCATCGTGCGGTTTGGCCCCAAGACGCTCCTCGTCAGCGTGTCAGCCGCTGGGTGCCACACGCTTTCGGAGCTCAGCGACCCGCAGGCCACCGCCTGCATCGCCGCTGCCTGTCGAGGCGATCATCCGCCGCTGCGTTCGCATGGCATCGGCCGTTCGGGTCCTCGCTCGCTGCCCACTCCGCTGGCTAGGCCAACAGCAGAGCAGGGGGTGGCATGAGTCTGCTCTCTCGCACCGCCGCTGTGCTGGCCGTACTCCTTTTGCTGGATGGTTCGCTCGGGGCTGCCGCCGAACCTGCTGCAGAACCATCTCCGGCAGAGGCTTCTTCTCCCGCGCTGGCCAATCCTCCTGCCATTGCAGGGCCGGCCATTGCAACTCCAACCCCTGCTGCCAGCAGCACCGATGCCAGTTCGAGAGTCGCTGGAGTGGTTGGCAGTTTGATCGGCAACCGCTCGCTCGACGCGACGCTTTCGGCAGCCCTTCTTTTCGGTGTGGCCAGTCTGGCTCCGGCCGTACTGCTGATGACCACATCGTTTGTGCGGATGTCGGTCGTGCTGTCGTTGTTGCGACAGGGGCTTGGCACACAACAGCTCCCCTCGAATCAGATTGTTACATCGCTGGCGATATTCCTTTCGGCCATGGTCATGTGGCCTGTCTGGACCACTGCCTATCACGAGGGCGTCGAGCCCTACCAGCAAGGCCGCATCGAGCTCTCTGCGGCTATGGACAGAGGCACGCTGCCGATTCGCCGTTGGATGGCCACGCAGATTGAACATTCCGGCAACCGAGACACGATGCTCCTCTTTCTCGAACGCCATCCGTCAGCTCCCAAGCAGATCAAAACGTACGACGATGTGCCAATCGAAACACTCCTGCCCGCCTTCCTTGTGAGCGAACTCGAAACGGCTTTCTCGATCGGCTTTCGGCTCTTGCTGCCTTTTCTTGTGCTCGACGTGTTGGTGGCAACGCTCGTGGTTTCGACGGGGCTGGTGATGCTGCCGCCCACGCTCGTGTCACTGCCGCTCAAACTGCTGGTGTTCGTGATGGCCGATGGCTGGTCGCTCGTGGTGCAGTCGCTGCTGGACAGCGTGCGTACCGTGGCGCCGTAATGCTGCATTCGGCATGCGAGGGAGCAAAGGGAGACTCATCCAATGGGCGACAGCGATCTGGTGGAAGGCGTACGGCAGGCAATCCTTTCGGGTGTGCTCGTCATTGCACCGCTGCTCGTGGTTGGCTTTGTGGTTGGCACGCTGATGGGCCTTGTGCAGGCTGCTACGGGCATCCATGAACCGCTCGTGGGGCTGGTGCCGCGTCTGGTTGCAATGGCCGCGGCACTCGTTTTTCTGATGCCATGGATGTTGGAACGGATGGTGGATCTGGTGCGCAGTGCTGCCAGCCTGCCCTAACAAGATTCTTCTCTCAACTCTTCCCAATTGATTCCGATGGATGTTTCGATGCTGCCCTTTGACTCAACTGCGCTGGTGGCTGCGGGCGTCTGCGCGCGCGTGGCGGCTGCCGTAGGCGCAGGCGGCTTGTCGATCTTTCCAGGCGTGTCGTTCCGGATCCAGTTGACGCTCGTCGCAGCGCTCTCGATCGTCGCAATTCCCGCAGCGGTAGCCGCCTCAACCACGACAGCCCATGCGGCAACAATGCCGTTGGTGCTCGTCCTCGCGGGCGAGGCACTCGTTGGACTGGCGATCGGCACGGCAGTGGCATTGGTTGTCAACGCCGGGGCCTGGGCGGGTGGAATTTTGGGCAGCGTGTCGGGACTGTCGTGGGCCGACGATTTTGATCCCAATGGAGACGTCCAGTCGGCCGGCATGGCAAGGCTGGCGTGGTGGATCGGGTTGGGAGCGTTTCTGGCAGCCGGCGGTCAACATACGATTGTGGCCGGCTTGATCGACAGCGTGCGCCTTGTGCCCATTGGCACCGTGTGGGGCGATGGCGTGCTGCCTGGAAATATGTTTCCCGTCGAGGGCTCAGCGCTGGCATCACTGAGTATGCTGATCGTGCGGGTTCCGTCGGTCGCGCTTTCGCTCTCGCTCTCGCTGGCGATTCCAGCTCTGGTGGCAGTGATCGCCTTCCATCTCACCAGTGCCATCTGCCTGCGCACGATTCGTTTTGCACCCGGCCCTGGACTCTTGCAAGCGTTGGCGGCGTTGGTGCTCTTAGGGGCAGTCTATACGGGCGCTGATGCGTGGGCAGGCGGCTTTGGAGCATTTATGCAAGGCCCGATTGCAGACTGTTTTGATTGGTAGAGAGATTCCACGATGACACGTTTCACCCACCGGCCCATTGCTTCCGCGGCCCGCACCCGAAGGAGCGAGCAGCATGCCTGACGCTTCCGAACGTTCGATTCCGGCCACGCCTCGCCGGCGTGAGGCGGCGAGGCAACAGGGCTCCATGCCGATGGCTGCGCTTTTGGCGTGGGTGGCCACAGTCGCTACAGCCCTCCTGTTGCTGCCGCACTGGCTGCGTACCGCCCTGCCAGCTGCGGCCGAATTGCTGCGGCAGTCGCTCGCAGCAGCCATCCTGGATCCTGCCGATCATTCAATCGAAGCGATTTCTCCCGCTGCAATCCTGCCGATGTCACTTGTGCTCCCCACGGCGGCCCTTGTGCTCGTAGCTGGCAGCGTCGGCCTGGCCGTACGTTTTTTCCTAGACGGCTCTGCTTGGAGGCTTGGCCGTGCGGCGCCTGCCTTGGATCGCATCAATCCGCTGGCAGGTATTTTTCGAATTGTCTCACTCCAAACGCTCTGGTCGATTGTGGGAAATGCGTGCGGTCTAGCGGCCTTGGTCGCGGTGGCCGCATGGTCGGCCACGCCGCTTCTCTCGCTCATTGCATCGGCGGATGCCGCACCAGAATCCGGTCCCTGGCTGGCTGCCGTAGGCCGCATGCTCCTGCCGGTTGTGGCCACAGCCGGCGGACTCGCGGCCTGCCAATGGGGCTTGGCGAGGATGCGTTTTGAAAAGCGCATTCGCATGACGCCGGACGAATTCAAGGACGAGTCTCGCGGGATGCAAGCCAACCCCAAGATCCGATTACTGCAAAGGAAGTCGGGATAGCCAAGGCCGATGCTTGCCTGTCATGTGCTTGCCTATCAGGAGGAAAGTGGCGGTGCCGCAATGGGCTCCGGAATGGCAGAAGTCTCCTCGCGGTGGCTTTTTCTCCGCCGGACTTCTGCGATCGGGCATAAGCCAGAAGGTTCGAAAAATCCAAAGGCTCGTCGAGCTTCCGCCAGTGCCATCGCCTAAAATACTTCCAGCTCGCATGCGGTCGATGTGGAGCGTCGCAAGTGGCACGCCAGAGCCGGTGCTTCACAAAAGTCGCATGCGATTTAGCTGGGCACTTCGTAGCCGTAACGGTCGATAAACGGCCGCCAGCGACGCGCAATTTCGCTTACGATGCGAGGGTCTTGGCTGTAGCTGTTGGTGCGGTAACGCTTCATCGAATCTGCCTGCTTTTGAAAATCGCTTTGCACGCGATCGAAATCGCCGAGCTGGAGTTGTTCGTACGCTGCCCGCATGCCTCCGACCGGATCGGCCACGAGATCCTCGTAGCGGATTTCGTACAGGCACCCCGGGGGCAGCGAGACTCGGTCGCGTTCAAACGCGGCATACATCTCCTCGAACGCCGCGAAAACATACCTCTCTAGCGTGTCGCCCGGATCGACCTGCAACGACTGCACTTTGTGGAGCGAACGCCACAGCCGCATCGTGGAGGGAAATACCACAAAGGGATCTCGCACGACGTGCAGAAACTTTGCGCCAGGAAACATCTCGGCAAGGACGGCCATCCTCGCGGTATGCGGCGGGCTCTTCAGCGCCGGCCGACGCGAATCTCGTACGGACAGCATCTTGAGAAACCGTCGCATCGTCAGCTTCCACGTGGAGAGGTCTGCTGGCGATAGCTTTGTGAGATCCAGTGCCTCGGGTTGGTCGGAGGCATCCAACGGAAACGCCATGCGGCGGTAGGGCGAAGGCGCACCCAAGTTCATCAAGGCAAACTCATCCTCTTGCGGCCTGTTCCACCCGGCTGATACATCGTCCATTGGTCGCTTCGAAGGCACCATCCAACCCAGCATTGCAGTGGCGAGCTGTTCGGTCAGCAAAAAGTGCCCCGGCGCAAAACACTGGTATGTGGTCGGGCAGCAGAAGCGGTCATCGAGCATCAGCATCTCGTGCATGAGCGTGGTGCCCGATCGCCAATGGCCGACGATAAAGAGCGGCGGCTCTGTGGCCGGAATGTCGCGGAGTTGGCGGCGAAATCTTCCCGTTGTGAGCGGTTCGGTGAAGGAATTCACTGCCGCTAGCCCGGTCACTGTGGCCATCAAGCCCCAGCGAGAGAACGACGCACGCGACCCTCGCTCGGCAATCAGATTCAGCCATGTTCCTATTGGCATGCCGTGCCAGAAGCGGGGCGTCCACCACGGATAGGTGTGAAAAGTTTTCTCGCCCGTGAAGGGCGGGGGCGTTGGCTTGCTGTTGGTTTTCGTCATGCGGCTATCGTACCCAAAAGTTCTGCGTGCGCGAGGTTGCTTCGTCGGTTTCTGCCATGCGGGCTGGCTCCAGCACTTTCTGCATTGCAGCAGCCATGCCCTGAGCCGACGGCCGACCCGTCGTTCGAAAGGTTTCCTCACCAGTGGAATCTATCACGAGCACCGTTGGGAAGCCGCGAATGCCAAGGGTTCGGCAGGTGTCGGCATTGCGATCGGCATCGACCATCACGCAGATGCACTGCCGCGAGAGTTCGACAATCTCTGGGTCGAGCAGAGGGCCCTGCATCATCTCGGAGGAAAAACGGCACCAGCCCGCCCTGAAAACTACCAGCATCGGTTTGCGTTCCAATCTCAATCGCTGGCATCCCGCCTCGTAGCCCTCCACGTATTCGATGCTCGCACGCGAGGATGAGGCTCTTGTGGCAGCCCAGAGCTTTTCGGGTGCGAGCGATGCCGAACCGTGTCGCTGGATTGGCTTGGCTGCCTCGTCGCGTATGTCGCATCCACAAATCGCCGCCAAGCAACCGGCCAGCAGCAGGTGTGTTATCGGGGGCATCGATGTGCTTGGAAGCAGGCGCGTCATCGAGGCATCGGCTCTGGTTGTGGGCTGTTGTGGGGAGCCACGCGGGCAGCACGCGGGCAGACTGGGGGCATCCGCCGCCCCGCAGGCCGATGCTGTCGTAGAATCTGGCGTTACCTTGCGCCAATCCCGATTGTGGACCAACGTGATTTTCACCTAGCAGCGGGTTCGGGGCAACCTTGGAAAACAACGCAGGCCCGGCAAGACAGAACCCGTATCTGGTCGCCCGAAGCCGTCAGACAAGCGTTGTCTCCGGCGTGGGAGGGGGCTAGAGTCTGGCCCGCTTGTGAAACCTACACTCCTCACCACCGCGCCGCTGGCAGTCGCTGCGATTCTTGTCGTAGCGATGGGGTCGGGCTGTCGGCTCATGCCTCGCAGTGGGCCTGTGCCGCAGGAATTAGCCCAGGCTAGGCGGCTCTCCAACGAGGGGCTTTCTGCAGCGGATCAGAACGATCTGGTGCGTGCCGAAGGGTTGCTGGAACGGGCCGTGAAGAGTTGCCCCACCGATATCGATGCCCGTCGCCACTATGCCGATGTGCTCTGGAAGCGGGGCGAGCGAATGGACGCTGTCAACCAGATCACAGAGGCGCTTCGGCTCTCGCCCGGCGAGGTCGGTCTGTGCATCGAAGGAGGCCGCATGTACATGGAATTGGGCTTGCTCGACGATGCCGACAGGCTCGTCAATGAGGCCGTCAAAGGCGGGCCACACTCGGCGGAGGCCTGGCACGTCCACGGCGATGTGGCGATGGCCCGCGGTCGACCAGAGGAGGCGTTGGCCGACTTTCATCGGGCGCTTGCGATCGCGCCCGACGACCGCGAGATCCTGCTGGATACTGCCGAGGTCTATCGCCGGCTCAAGCGTCCGCAGCGGGCGTTGGCCACGCTGGCTATCTTGGGCGAAACCTATGGCCCGAACGAGGCACCAGCCAACATCTTGGCGTTGGAAGGCCAAGCGCACGAGGCGCTTGGCCGTCCACTGGATGCCATGGAAAACTACCGGCAAGCGATCGCCCGCGGCGGCGCGCCCCCAGATGCTGCTGTTCGTCTGGCCGCACTGGAAGGCACCACCACAGCGACGCCCCGAGTCACTCGCCGGTTGTCGTCCGCCCAGTGAGAAGGTCAAAGGCTCCAATGGCCGGCACGAGCAGAGCCAGTGTCGCAAACCCGTAGGCCACAAGCGTTACCAGCAACACTTGCAGTGAGTTTCCCTGCAGGAAGCTGGTGATCGCGATGAACGTCAGCGACGGCAAAAGAGCCGAGGCCCAGCCGATCGCTGCCGAAGGATTCTTGGCAGAGAGCGAGGCATAGAGCCCCACAGCTCCGCCCACAATCACAGCCAAAAACGGCGCCAGTTGCAGTTCGAAGCTGGCACCGAAAGCCACCATGATCCGAATCGCCGTCGCCACGCCCACAAACAGAAACGCCACCGTACCCAAGGCCACCGCAATGGCGCGCCGCGAGGCCGGGTACGAAAGCCCTACGTGCAGTCCAAGCACGGCTGCAAAAAACAAAAGAATCGCCATGCCAGTGGCTAGGTAGATCCCGTTTTCAACAGACGCGATGCCCGTCGCCACAAGCACCCCGCAGAGCACCAACGGCAAGAGCACGATCTCCCGGGCCACCACCAGCGAGCCTATGAGTTTGCCCCACACGAATTCAGCCGGTTCCAAATCACTCACCAGCAAAAGATCGAGCGAATTTCGATCCCGTTCAGTAGTGATGCCTGTCACGGACAACGCCGTCACAGCCACCAAGCTGGCCAGTGCCATCGGAATAACAGCCATTGCCACGGCCAGTCTGTCGGGCCGCAGTGCGCGGGATTCCTGCACGATTCCTGCCACAGCCACCAGACACAACACCAGCCATGCCAGCCGCACAAGCACAATCGTTCGGCCGTAGGCTCGGGTGCAGATTTCTCGCCATAAAATCGGATTGTCCCAGACCACGCGAGATGGAACGATCGCGACAGCCTGCCGGGGCCGCGATCCTTTTAACTGGGTATCGCCCGTCACATTCCAACGTCGCATCTGCGTCACTGCCACGAGGTTGCTGGCCCCAATAATGCCTCCGCAGATCGCAAAAAATGGCAGCAGCGATTCCTGTCCACGCGGTCGCAGCGACGCAAACACCGCGCGGGCCGGCGACACCATCGCGCCGGCTGCTTCCCCCCACCAACCAGTGGCCATTTCGCCCGCGGCCACCCACGCCACGAGTGCAAATGTCGTGATGGCCAGCGTTTGAAATGTCGTGTCCTTCCAAAATGCCACGGCCGTTGCCACGCTGGCTGCAGCCAGTGCTGCCGCCGCGGTCACAAGAAACAGTCGGGCGAGCTGCTCTGCCGTCACGCCTCCAAAGAGCGCAACGATTGCGAAGATTGGCACGGCCGATAGCAGCATGAGCATCACCCGCACAAGGCTGGCCGCCAGTTTGCCGAGCACCAGTTCACGGTCGCTCAACCGGCTGACAAGCAGCAGTTCCAGCGTGCGGCGATCCTTCTCGGATGTGACCGCCACGGCGGCTGTCATCGCCGCAGCCAGCATGGCCAGAGCCAGTTGCAAGGGGGCCAGAATTCGCAGGAGCGTCGCCCCGAATCGGGCGGTGTCGCCGGCAGTGGTGATTGACTGACTGCCCGTGACCACCAGCCAGCAGGTGGCCACAATTGCCAGCAGCGTGCCGCAGTACACAGCCCGAGCCACAAACAGCCCACGTGTTCTCGGTACGGCCGCGATTTCACGCTCGAAAACGGCTCCTAAAAACATATGCTCCAAGCCTCGTACAAAAACAGAACAGTGGCATAATCGGCCGGCGTCTGATACCGTACCACACAGAAAGGGTCCTGATGTATGCCGGGCGGCTGGATGGCTCTGCTTAGGTTGTCCTTTCACATGAATTTTTGCCTGGCTAAAAGATTCTCGTTCACAGATTCATCGATTCATCGCGTTCACTTTTTGACTGTTTACTTTTCATGAGGAGGCCCGCGGCATGCTTTTGTCATTCACGCATTCTTTTACGAATTGCTCCGGATCCATGCCAGCGTTCTCGCGAGGCGGTAGCCTGCGACAGTTCTTCTCTGGCGTGGCGTTGTGCTTGGCGTTGATTGTGGGATGCGTCGTTGGCACAGTGGCAGAGGCCCAGGTCACAGCCCAAACGCTGAT
>Ga0114978_10001636_pt1 | contig 18784 bp, 31 predicted proteins | sample S_140212_EF_Meta_FD_87027 | JGI IMG/M metagenome (GOLD analysis project Ga0114978, IMG submission 87027) | Freshwater microbial communities from Lake Simoncouche, Canada to study carbon cycling - S_140212_EF_MetaG | ecosystem: Environmental > Aquatic > Freshwater > Lake | place: Lake... | reverse complement strand
GCGCTGACCATCTATGCGAGTCCGTCACTGTAGGCGATTCCATTGTTGTGATGGGAAAGTTGAAGCAGCGCGAGTACGAGGTAGATGGACAGAAGCGTCAGGTCTACCAGATTTCCGCTGATGCAGTCGGTGTTTCCACTCGATGGGCACCGGCGAAGTCTGCACGCATGTCCGAATCTCAGGGCAACATCGATCATGCAAAGAGTGTTCTTGGTGCTACTGAAGCGCCGTTCTAGGCGCGGTGAAGATTTACCCCCCATGTGGGGGGAAAACGAACAGCCGGTTAGGGGCAATTCCTAACTCGGACTTCCTGTGACAAGTATCTAGGAGACAGAAAATGAGCAACGACCGGGCAAAGGCAATCGCCAAGGCACGCGCCACCGCAATGCAAGACCTCATCTCACGCCACCGTTCCGAGTGGACCGAGTGCCTTGATGCGGCATACAAGGATGCAGGACTCGTGGTGATGATGCGTGAGCGCAGCAAAGAGATGAAGATTCAGCGGCTGAAGGATCAGATCGCTGCTCTTGAGTCAGCCGACTAGAGCGGATACAGTTGGCCCCCCGCTGGGACTGGAACCTAGCGGGGGGCCATTACACAGGTTGCCGCTGTGCGTGAGAATTATTGCATACGCGGCTCCCTGTCCGAGCAGATAGGGAGTCTTTTCTATGAGCATCAAGATCATGTCTTGGGTGTGGGACCACTCGCCTTATGAGGGCAAGGCGCTCCTGATACATCTAGCGATGGCTGACTTCGCTAACGATGAGGGGCTGCTGTGGCCTAGCCAGACGACACTGGCGCATAAGTCGCGTTCTACTGAGCGGCATGTGCGTGATGTGGTGAAGTTCATGCAGGAGGATGGGCTGCTGGAATTGGTGACTGCTTCTAATGGTCGTGATAGTCATCGATATAAGTTGCTAGCCCGGAACTCAGTTCCTCCCCGGAACTCCACGACACTGTCACCGGAACTGGACGACATTTTGACCGGAAATCCGTCCCCTAAGAACCGTAAGAACCATCAAGAACCATCAATAGAAGATAAAGACGCAGTGATCAGGTGTACGTACTGTAGGAAGACACTCACTGGAACAGGGAAGCACAACTGCTCTGCTATGAACCAACTCATCAGATAGGGGCAGCAATGGATGACACTACGGAATGGCAGGATGCGCTCCTGTACAGCGCGGCGTGGGGACAGGCAGCGCAAGTGTTCGCTCTGGTTTCGGTGGATGACTTCGATCCCGGTGATCGGCAGGAACTCGCTACGCTGATAGAGCGTGGCTATGTCGATGGCTCTCTTGAGCCTGCTTGGGTGACTGGTGAGGCTGCGCGTCTTGGCAGGCCATCGCCGTCGTATGTCGCCAACGTGATCACGAACGGGTTCACCGGGACGGTCGGCTACTACGCTGAGAGGCTCCGTGACGCATCAGCGCGTCGCTATGCTGTCGCGGCACTCACTAGGGGCTTGCATCGTCTACAGGGCCGTGAGGCGGTCGCTGACGAGATCGTGGGGGATGTTCAGGCAGAACTTGCTGCGCTCCCTAGGCCAGCGACGACCAATGATGATTCGTGGACGCTTGACGACATCATGGGACTTGAGATTCAGGAATCACGTTTCACCCTTCCGTCGCTGCTGAAGCGCAACGAGAGGCTCGTGCTTACTGGGTCGGAGGGTGGCGGCAAGAGCGTGTTCGTGTACCAGATGCTAACGGGTGCTGCGTTCGGGGTGGACACGTTCAGGATGGAGCGAACGCAGCCCCAGCGCGTACTGTTCCTAGATGTAGAGAACAACGAGTTTCAGGCGCGAGCGAACCTTGACAAGATAGTTCCATCGCTTCGTGAGATATCTGATGTCGCTAATCCTGAATGGCGTTCGCTAAAGCGTAGGGTTGTTGACCTACTTGCCTCTAAGGATCGTGCTGATATAATTAGACGAGTCGTTCACTACTCTCCTGACATCCTGTACATGGGGACAGCGTACAAACTGACGGATGTCGCAGAGGACGCACACAGGTCAGTGCGAGCGATCCAATCGGTCGTTGACCGTATCCGTCAGGAGATCGACTGCACTGTCCTAGTAGAGCATCACGCTGGGCATGGAACGATGAACGACCGGAACAACATGCGGCCAGAGGGATCGTCCTACTGGCTGCGATGGCCTGACTTCGGGTATGGGATGCAGCCGCTGTCAACGACAGATGGGAAGCGGCTGATGAAGTTAGGCGCATGGAGAGGTGACCGCGCTACCGACAGGCAATTCCCTGTAGCGGTCAAGCAAGGGAGCGTGTTCCCGTGGGTTCCCGTGTATCAGGACGAATGGGACGCACTGTACGAGAAGTAGAACCATCAACTAAGGAGAGCGATGAATGATCACGACCTATCACCAGAGACACGCACTGAAATGCTTCACCGACACCACGCAACTGACACTTCTATAGAGGCTGCTGAGTCAATCGACGTAAGCCGTCTTGAGCAGATGATCCTTGAGGACATAGAACTCGCAGGCGTGTGGGGCATGACGCAGGACGATCTCCTCGCTATGCATCCCCGTCATTCTTACAGCAGCGTCACGGCACGACCAGCATCACTCAAGAGGAAGGGTTTGATATACGACAGCGGTGAGAGAAGGCTAGGCAAATCAGGTCGCAGACAAGCAGTACTGAAAGCGACGAAGTTCCAAGCATTGGAGAACAATGATCAGCACACTGATTCTGACGGCAACCCTGCTCTTTTCTAGCACGCCAGTAACGCCTATCCACGTAGTCGCTGAGAAGAGCGACCCGGTTCAGACAGGCGTTCAGGACTCCGCATACACCGGGAAGTTCTACAGGAAGCATCAGGAACCAGTACGCAAGTGCATCGGACAGCGGGAGGGACGATTCCAGTACTGGGGAACAGGCAACAACGGGATGTACGAAGGCACGTATCAAGTGTTGGATGCTCTCGCTGTCGGCGCAGGCTGGATGATGCGCGAAGAACTGCGGAGCATGTGGGGATTCACTGTCGGTACGGAGATCGCTCGCGCTCTTCGTGCTACACCGGCACATAAATGGCATCGGTTCTATCAGGACATGATGTTCTATACTCTGGTAAACTGGGAGTATGACGGATCAGGACTCAAACATTGGCGTGGTGGAAGGTACACCTGTTAGGGCTTGCGCTACGTGTGGAGGTGATGTCTTTCGCACCAACACCTGTTACTGCAAATCCTGTTGGCGTATCCGCTCAAATGCGTACTACGCCAAAGACCCAGAAAAACGTGTCCAGCAACAGCGCGAGTACCGAATCAGAAAACCAGATGTTGTTCGAAAGACAAATGCCAATGCCCACCTAAAAAAAATGGGCGTAGACATGCAGTGGTACGAGGCTAAGGCAGAATCACAGAATCATTTATGCGCTATATGCAAACTTCCAGAACTGCAAGACGGAAGATCGCGTCTGTGCATTGATCACGATCATTCTTGCTGCCCACAGGGAAAATCATGCGAACGGTGCAGACGCGATCTTCTGTGCGGTAAATGCAATCTAATGATTGGTTGCGCTTTAGAAAATGTAGAAACATTGGATGATGCAATTAAATATTTAAAACATTGGAAAGGTGGACGTTATGCATGTTGATTACGACTCTTGGAAACTGGCTTCACCGCCGGAAGCGGATCAGGAAGACCTAACCGACGTCACTTGCAGCAAGTGCGATTGGGAGGGTGACGTTGTCTGCTTCATCGCTGGAAACAACCTCACATGGGAATGCCCCGGCTGCGAGCATGAGCATCACGAAGACCCGATGGACCGCTTTGGTCCTGACCCAGACGACAGGAGAGACTGAAATGGCTGATGCAATTCACTGCGACAGAGACGGATGCGATACGTGGACACGAAATCCAGAGGATCATGGATTCTTGGCCGTCAACTGGTGGGGCGATTGGGGCAGCAAGAAAGACTTCTGCTCATGGGATTGCGTCTTGGCATACGGGATGACGAAGCCCCCGCTGGAGGTGATCGAAAATGCTTGATCCATTCGATGCTGCTCGTGTCGCTTACGAGCAGGGCCAGCGTGACGCGCTTGATGCCGCCGTGCAACGGGTAGCGATTCTCCCGTGGACAAGTGAGACATGGCTCGCTCACGACGAGCGTGTCGCAATCATTGCTGCGATCAAGGGAGATCAGCCATGACTGAGCATCTGCCCGAGTGCTGGGCGACGCATGAGAACGATCCTCCCGCGTGGTGCATCTGCGACGAACTGCGGGCCTGCGAGGATCGCGTTACTGCTGCTGCCGTGCAGCGTGGCTACGATTTAGGCCGTACTGACGGCATCCTGCTCGGTGAGGAGAATGCGAACCGGAATTCGGTGATCGTGCATGAGGGCGCTGCCGAGCGTCGTGGCTATGTCAAGGGCCAGCGTGACGCACTTGCCGCTGCCGTGCAGCGGGTAGCGGTTCTCCCGTGGACGAGTGAGACATGGCTCGTCCACGACGAGCGTGTCGCAATCATCGCAGCGATCTGGGGAGACAGTGATGATTGAGCATCTACCAGAATGCCCAAGCAAGGCGATTGTGTGCGAAGGGGAATACTGCTATTGCGATTACGCGCACTTTTGCTGCTGCGATGCCCTCCGTGCCTGCGAGACGCGGGTGTTCGCCTTCCACCCGGAATGGACAATGACGGGGCTATGCAAGCCAGACTGCGCTTCCTGCCGCCGCCTGACTGAACTCATAACCGAATGGGAGCACGGCTACAAGAAAGGTCTAGACGCTGCACGGGATGCAGTGGAGGCGCTACCCGAGTATGCACTCAGGGATACCTGCATCGCTGCTATCAAGAGAGAACAGACATGACTGAGTGCCGCTGCCATCAATGCGAGGCATCCTTGGAACTTGCCGACGAATGCCACGACTGCATCATTCTCGGCAATACTCCCCTCAAGGACGGGCGAATACCTATCAAGAGACAGACACTCACTCACTGCAAGGACGGTCATCTTTTCACTGAGGAAAACACCTACTGGAGGAAACGAGTAGACAGACCGACGAAGGCATCAAGAATCTGCAAGATATGCAGGCTAGAAAGGGAGAGAATCCGTCGCTTTAAGGTAAAGCAATGAGCAATCCTCAAAAGAACAAGGGAGATTCATATGAGAGATCAATCGTGGACTATCTCAGGGAAAGCGGCTTTGGAGTTGATCGGACTCGGGCTGGCTGGGCAGATGACCGTGGAGACGTTCACGGAATTAGCAGAGAATCTGTGCCATTCACCTTCGAGTGCAAGAACCACCGTCGCGACAACCTCCCCGGCTGGATCACGGAACTCCACGCCGAGGTTGCCAACAATGGAGGAGTTCTTGGGGCTGTCATCCACAAACGTAGCGGGAAGACTGACGCATCTGCTCAATACGCCACTCTCCCACTCGGGATGCTGGTGCGACTCCTCAGAGAGGCTGGATACTCATAATGCCTAGCATGGTGACATGGAACGAGTACATGGTTCTCATTATCGGTGGGGGCGCGTGCTTCGCTATCGGATTCGTGATCGCACTCGTGCAGATATTCCGTGGCAGGTAAGCGCAAGGCCGCATTCGACCCGGGCATGCGGGACATCATCTTGGGTCGTTGCAAAGGGCACTGCGAGATATGCGGCCTGCCAACCGACTTCGGGCAGTTCCATCACAGGAACCCTAGACGCATGGGTGGAACTCGCAGGGAGACGCTAGGGCTAGCGAGTAACGCCCTTTACCTGCACCAGTCGTGCCACGAGAGGGTGGAGAGCAACCGCCATGAGGCATACGTCAACGGGTGGCTGCTCTACGCATCCGATGTGCCGAGCGAGTGCAGGGTGAAGTTGTGGGATGGGTGGTATCTGCTGTCGGATGACGGTAGCCTTCAATCCTCGTGAGCGGGGATCATCCTTAGCGGATGGCGGTTGGGAAGCCCAGCCCCGCTCACGGGATTCTCTTACGACAGGTCTATTGAGTTGCTGAGGTCGGCTTTCTTCATCCTCATCAGAGGAGGAAGGCCATTCCTGTACCTCCATTTGTAGGCCCACTTGTCGATTGTTCGATTCGATATTCCGGTGAGCCTTCCGGCATCGTGCGTTGAGTGCTTGGTCCTGAGTTCGTATGCCGCTTCGTCTCTTCCTCTGGTGAGGGTGTTTGCGAAGTCGATTCTCAGGTTGCTGATGTTGATGAGCCGGGCCGGGAGGTCTGGGTCTTTGCTGACGTAGTCAATCAATCCCTGCATCTCTGCGTATATGTCGCTATACTTTAGGCCCATTGCTTTAACTCCATTTATAGGGTAGACTAATAGAAACAACAACGAACAGGAGAGTAACATGATTGACGAGTACGGGATCAACCAAGCACAGTACGACCAACTACTCAAGCCGCTCCACCCCAGCCGCGTAGCCAAGCGATCACAGGCAGGACGGCAACTCAGTTACCTAGAAGCATGGGACGTCAAAGCCCACCTCATCCGCATCTTCGGATTCGGGGGCTGGTCATGGAACGTCCTCAAAGCCGAACTGGCGTTCGAAGAGCAGAACGAGAAAGGCAACTGGAATGTCGGATACAAGGTCATCGGACGGCTCTACATCAGCCAACTCGGATGCGACTACAGCGAAGCCGCTGTTGGTTCCGCGAGCATCCCTCAACGCGGTGAGGCTCACGACATGGCGATCAAGACAGCAGAATCGGATGCGCTCAAGCGAGCGGCAATCAACCTCGGAACCCAATTCGGACTGAGCCTGTACAACGACGGGTCGCTTGCGGATGTCGTCCACACCACGCTGGACAAGCCGCAAGCCCCCACTGAGGTAACTCTTCACCGTGAAGAGATAGTTGAGCAGCCGCCATCAGTACCTGACAACGAAGAATCAGGCATCTGGATCGAACGCATGAAGGCACTCATCGCCGACAGCGATGTATCCGCACTCCTAGAACTCAAGCAGGAGATGAACACCGAACAGGTCAACGACTGGGTATTCCAAGGAGTCACGCTCGCAAAGTGGCTTGACAAGGCAATCGCGCAGACAGGAAAAGGAAAATGATGAAAGACTATGGGGCACTCATCAGCGCCGCTATCCGCTCCTACAGCGACAGCAGCGACCGCTCAGTGCAGAGCGACAACGGGATACTCGGGCCATCGGACATCGGATTCTGCCGGCAAAAGGCAGTCCTCATGACCCGTGGGGTAGCGCCAACCGATTCGACACCGATCATGCCAGCAGCAATCGGAACCGCCATTCATAACTACACAGAAGCAGCGATCAAGGAGATGTTCCCGACATGGCTCGTCGGAAGCCTTGACAACATCAAGGTCACCGCTGTCCTCCCGTCAGGTGCTGAGATCAGCGGCCACCCTGACATCATCATCCCTGAGGACAATGTTCTCCTTGATCTCAAGACGAAGGACGGACTCGCGTGGGCCAAGCGTGAAGGCGCGTCACAGTCCAACAAGTACCAGCGACACCTGTATGTCCTCGGTGCCATCAACGCCGGTCTGCTCGACAAGACGAAGCCGATCTACGTCGGTAACGCTTTCCTCGACAGGTCAGGTAAAGAGGAACTCATCATCACCGATGTCGCTGAATACGATCCGACATTGACTGACGAGATCGACGGATGGGTAACGGATGTCATCTACGCCGTCACCAACAAGGAAGACGCCAGCCGTGACCTCCCATCCGCTGTATGCGAGAAAATCTGCTCACACTTCACTGCATGCCGTGGCGGGATGCAGATGAACGATGGTGGGGAACAGATCGAGAACCCTGAACTCGTCGCAGCGATCACCATGTACGTCGAAGGTAGGGACATGGCGAAGCAAGCGGAGCAGATGAAGAAGGAAGCATCCGCTATGCTCCACGGTGTCAATGGTGCTACGAACTCGTGGCAGGTCAGATGGGTTGATATCCAGCCATCGACAGTGGACTCGTTTGAGAAGCAGGGATACTCCCGGCTGGACATTCGGAAAGTCCGCGCAAGATAAAGACTCCCCTAGGTTGTTGGTCCCCCATCCTGTCAACCTAGGGTCGAGGATGGTGGGGGAGAGAGTTCTCTCCTGTTCGCTCTCCCTCACCACCATCCCGATGGGGCACATGGGAAGAAGGAAACTATGAATGACATACGAATCTGCTGGGCACACAACATCGCTGGTGATAGGTGCGGTAAGCGTGCCAGCCACAAAGGTAACCATTCGATAACGGTCGAGTGGGATGACAGCGAATGCGCCGAACCTAACGTGTTCACTCAAGTACCGGTGAAACGTGAACTAGCGCCGATGCCTGCACCGATTCCTGAAGCGCCGATCACTGACCCCGCATCATGTGTTGCGTGTAGTCATAAGCACGCCGCTGGTCCATGCAAGTGCGGATGCTACGAGTTCGTCGGATGAACCGCGACATCTACGTCCTCGGCAGCGGACCAACAGGCGACTACATTCAGCCCCGTTTCTTCGACGGAAAGATCGTTATCGCAACGAACCTCGTCGCTGAACGGCGAGGCTTGTACGACACCGACGCAACCGTCATCACACACAGCCACTACCACTCAGACATCTACCCACTCGCAGACAGGTATCCAAACCACCTGTTCTACGCACCGGAAGGTGACCAAGGGTTTGCTGGTAAACCAGAACGACTCCTTCCCAACATCCACTTCTACCCGCACCCACCCACCAAGTTCGATTTCCGGGTAGAAGAATCCATGCAGGGCGGTGGGTTCATCGTCGGATCAAGCAGCATCCACGGCTCCATGCACATAGCCGCCTACATGGGAGCGACAGCGATCATCCTCGTTGGTGCTGACTGCGGGATGCTAGACGGTCGCGCAAACATGGCCGGATACGACTCAGGGAACCTCGTCAACGACGACCCACGTATGTGGCTAGACAGGTGGGAGCAGCACCTACGGATGGTCAAGGCATGGCTGCAAGACAACTACGACGTAGACATCCACTCGCTGAACCCGTTCCTCAACCTCAACCTAGAAGGCCACACGTGGTCCTGAACATTGGATTCCTCACCCGTGACTGGACCGTACCCCCACCATTCGGTGCTATCCCCGGCGGATGCGCCTACTACCGCTGCTACCTCCCGATGGTTGTCTGCGGCCACAACGCCCAAATGGGACTACCATTCTTCGACGCAGTACACGGCTACGGCATCGTGGAGAAAGGGCACGTTGCCGCATACGGGTTCGACACCGTCATGCTCAAACTCATCATGGACAGGCAGACCCCGCACCAGATAAGGCTCGCCCAGCAGAACAAGGGGCAGCGGATCATCATCGACATTGACGACTACTTCGACGGGTTGACTCCAGCGAACAGGGCGTATGAGCGGACAAGTCCTGAGAGCAACAAGAAGTTCAACCGTGACTATTACAAAGAGTCAATACATCACGCCGACACCGTCACGGTGTCTACGCCGTTCCTGAAGAATCATTACTCGCAGACACACGACAACGTCGTGATGATCCGCAACGGCGTCAATGCCCACCAGTTCCGTCCACGCATACACAGACCCGGCAAGCCCGTCATAGGGTGGGCCGGGTCAACTGCGTTCAGGAACAACGATCTGGAGCAGTTGCGCGAATGGCTACCTGATCTGCTTGAGAAGCACGACCTGACGTTCCATCACGCTGGGGCAGGTGACCAGTCCATTCACGAGATCATCGGCATACCGGAGACACGGCTCACGAGCAGCCCCCTATGCCCCATAGACAAGTACGCAAACTCGCTGAAGTTCGACATCGGACTCGTCCCCCTCAACGACATCCCGTTCAATCACGCGAAGTCCAACATCAAGGGGCTTGAGTATGCCGCTTCCGGTATCCCGTTCATCGTCAGCGACCTGCCCGAATACCGTTTGCTTCACGAGGACGGGGCAGGGACGCTCGCCTCTACGCCCGAGCAGTGGACGCTGGCCGTGGAACGGCTACTGGACCACAGGGAGCGGAAGAAAGACGCCTATCGTGCGCGTATGGCCGTCCTGAAGGCATGGACGATTGAGTGCAGGGCCAGCGAATGGAACCAGTTGCTCAGTGGGGCATCTTCAGGATAGGCAGCAGGAACTTCGAACCATCCTTATCAGCCTTCGCAGTGAACGAGATATGGATATGGTGCGTGTGCCCATAGCCAGAACCACGGAACTTCCAGTTGCCTGCTGTCGCCGACGCAACCTGATCCTCGTACACGATGTGCGCGACACGGCCATTGTCCAGACCGAGACGGCAGTACTCGGCAAGTTGATGAGCGAACTTCATGTTGTCGCCCGGAGCGCCGAAGTCCTCATCAATATCAATTGCATGAACATAGCCGCTAGGGGCGGGGTTATGGTACGACCCTTTACCGTTCAACCCCCAGCCGCTGCGATTCGCGTGGGCGTTGTCACCGATCCAGCCATCGCTGGCCTTGTCACGCTTCGGGAACCTGAGATTCACCTGATTGCGGAGCGTCACCCCAGCAGCGCACAACCGGGCCATCAGAGATCAGCCTCATCGAAGTCCTCAGGAGCCGACGCGACATCCGCATCATTCGGGGTGATGTGATTCAACGCCACGCTAGGAGCAACAACCGCACCAATCAGAGCAATCCACAGAGGTGCAGCATCCTGCGACACCAGACCATAAAACACCAGCAACGGGATCACAGCCAGCGACACCATGTACAGGTGCTTACGATGCTTCGAGTCTTGCAGCCAGTTAGTCATTCGTTCGCTCCAAATGCCATTGAATGTGAGTATCGAGTTTGTTCTCAATACGATCCACTGCATCCCGCATCGACGCCCCCGAATTAGGGGTCACCTCATGCAGAATCTTTCCAACACGAACATCAATCAGCCAGAACAGGGCAGCGAACAAAGCAGTAACGATACCGATGATAGTGAATACTTCGTTCGGACTGTCCAACCATTCAGGCATGACGATTACTCCGGCGTTGGATCAGGGACGACGGGAGCGACGAACACATCATTCACGGAGTCGAACGTAAATCCCTGCCCCGCGTAAGTCCCTCTAAAGGAACCGCTATATGAAGTCTGCTCCCAATTACCTGCAAGGTTAATCGACGCGATGAACGCCTTACCCGCTGCATTAGAAGCCGGGTAGTCACCTCCACCGCAATCGCTGTTGTTGACGACAATGACTTGACGGACTATCCCGCCAGAGTCCACCTCAGCGAAGTGAGCCATGATCATTTCCTTTCATCATTGAATCATTATGTAAAGTTATGAGAAGTTTGTTTCTATACCGGGTAGCGAATAATCACGATGCCTGAACCACCTCTACTGTTCTTAGCGCCGCCACCGCCGCCAGTATTAGCCGTCCCATTCGTTCCAGTTGCCCCTGCGGCGCCACCACCACCAGAGCCACCGGCACCGTTCGATGTATCACCAAATCCTCCACCTCCACCACCAACCGCATAAGTGCCTGCGGTATAAGTACTTGAAGGTGTTGTGCCTGCCAGTGTGATAGTCGTGCCAGCACCACCAGCAGCACCTACTCCGTTGGTTGTAGACGCGCCTACTGCACCCGCGCCGCCTCCGCCTCCGCCGCCAGCAGTAGAACTGCCGCTCGTTGAACCGCCTCCGTTGTTACCGATAGATGCGAGAGCGGTACCACCAGATACTGATGTTCCGTAACCAGCGCCTCCGCCAGAGCCACCAGCACCGCCCTGAAGGGTGCCACCTCCTCCGTTACCTCCACCGGGAGAAATAAACGGACCAACATACGAAGCGATACCTGATCCTTGAAGCGGATTAGTTGGAGAACCACCACCAACCACCACAGTCAAAGTTCCAACAGGAAGGTATGCGTTGGTTACCTGCAACACTCCACCAGCACCGCCGCCGCCATAGCCCGTAGTGCTGCCACCGCCGCCGCCGCCAATCACTACTAGGTCCACGAAACCGGACGCACTCACCACCAGCGAACCACTAGACGTGAACACATGCGTTTTATAGGTACGACCGTTCACACCATCAGTACCGTTACCTGTGTACGTCTGTGTGTTGTCACCACCACTCGCTGCTACTCCTGCTGCGCTGCCTGCGGTTACGGTACGAACAATCACAATGCCACTACCACCAGCAGCACCATTCCCACCAGCCTGATTACCGCCACCACCGCCGCTGCCAGTATTCGGACTACCAACAACAGCCGCCACAGCACCGCCACCAGCACCCCCACCGCCGCTACCGCCAGCGCCGCCCGTTACTGACGCACCACCACCGCCCCCACCACCATATGTGACGGCACTACCCGTGATGCTGGATGAAGTGCCAGCACCACCAGCGCCGCCCGTCGTACCTGCCCCGTTTGCGCCAATTGCTGAAGTTCCCCCACCACCGCCCCCGTTAGTGAGAGCGGCACCCAAGCCTCCATCAAAGCCACCAGCCACAGATTTGCCTAAATACAAACCCGGATATTGTCCATCTTTGCCGCCACCATTAGCACCATTGCCACCAACACCAATGCCGTTATTACCGTTACCTCCACCAGACGCGACAAGGGCCGTTCCTATAACAGAATTACCGCCAACGCCTGCCAAGACATTGGCCCCAGTCCCCGCGCTTCCTCCAGCACCGATAGTCACGGTGTAACTTCCCGCGCTCAAAAATTGTGAAGTGAGAGAAACTAATTGTCCAGCACCACCGCCGCCGTTAGCCGCGTAGGCTGGCTGCGCTCCACCGCCCCCTCCAGCGCCTAGCATCAACACATCGACGACACCGGAATTACTCACAACTAGAGTGCCGCTCCCAGTGAATGTCTGTAACTGATACGTCAACCCACCCGATGAGTACGTTGTAGTAGTCCCACCACTCACAGCGGCATAACGACCAGCGACCGGGATAGTAGAACCAGCACCCGCTGCCGTAGACAACTTAGATATAGCCATCAGACTGCCACCCTCACTATTACGATGCCGCTGCCGCCAGCCTTTGCGTCATTCAAGTCTGACCCACCGCCGCCGCCTCCAGTGTTTGCTGTCCCTGCTACCGCTGCCGTTGAGTCACCTTGACCAGCGCCTCCGCCGCCTGACCCGCCAGCGCCACCAGTTCCTGACGGATCACCACCGCCACCACCGCCGCCGCCGCCGAATGCATACGATCCGGCTGAATATGTGCTGGCGGGATTTAATCCAGCAATAGTTGTCGTTGAACCGGCACCGCCAGCGCCGCCCGCCTGAACGGCTCCGGCGTTCCCTACTGCGCTAGACCCGCCACCTCCACCACCAGCGTAATTGCCGGAAATGGCTCCAGCCCCGCCGTTGTTTCCGAACGTCGCCACAAATGCCGTACCACCAGCGAGTGTGGAACCCCCTCCGCAGCCACCGCCGCCGCATCCACCGTCAACGCCCGCAAGCCGAGCCGGGTTGCTACCTCCACCTCCACCGCCACCGAGCATGGCAATCAGCCCAAGTTGTGTTGCTGAACCGCTGGCACCGGAATTATTGGAAGTTGTTGCACCGTTGGCACCACCGCCGCCAATTTTTACCGTATAGGTTCCGACTGCTAAATATTGCTGAGCGGCATAAGCAGCCCCCGCGCCGCCACCTCCACCGCCATCGGAGTATCCACCACCGCCACCGCCGCCAACAACCACGATGTCCGCGAACCCCGCACGGGTCACAGTCAAAGTTGAACTGCCCGTAAACGTTATGTACTTGTACCCGGTGTAGGTTCCCGTACTCGTATCAGAGAAATTAGCGGCCCCAGCGACACCACTCAACCTGTTACCGCTGAGCGTGGAGAATGTCATCAGGTGATCTCGCTTCCGAACACCGAGAACGAAACAGTCGAAGCAGACGCACTACACAACAGGTACTTATTGGTCGCGTCCAACGTCGCACCGAACGTCAGACCAACGGTGTCATTACCAGCGATCGAAGCCTGATACACGATGTAACCAGCCGCAACGAACGACGTCGTGGTAGACACAGAGATAGAGAATGTCGCTGCCGATGCACTCGTGTTACATACGGTGATCGTAGAAACGACAGTCGCTGTCGATGCGGGGACCGTGTACAGGGTGTCGGCTGTACCTATAACCCCCGTGGATGCGATCGCACCAAGTCTTTTATACGAAGTAGCCATGTCAGGCAACCTTTCTCTTGTGGTATCGGGCCAAACTACATGCTTTACAGGAACGAGTGCCAGCAGGAGTTATATACAAGTTATCCCCAGCGTACTCGTGTCCGCTTGGGCAATGAGTTACCACAACGCTAGATCGCCTTTTGAGGTTCTCTTGGATTGTTGCAACTGCCAGATGATTAGGGTTAACGCACCTACGGTGCTCACACTCGCCACCCTTTTTGCATTTGTTTGGATCATGGCATAGATGGTCGATAGTCATCCCGTCTGGGATGGGACCATTGGCTCTCTCGTAAGCCCAGCGGTGCGCCCTGACGCCGTGGTTTTTGTAATCGTAGAAGCGACCGTAGCCGTTGGGGTAGAGACTCCCCGCCCAAATGGAGCAGCCAGAGGGCGCCTCTTGCACCTTCTGGTCGAATCGAACCGCTGCATCTACCATTACGCACCAATCAGGAGGAGCGGGTTGATGCCGCCCTCGTTAGATGATACTGGTTCCCAAATACTATTGATGTACGACAGCATCATTTTGCTGTCAGTTTCAAGGATCGTCTGATTCGCTACCGGAGAAGCAGGGCGAGTAGCCGACGTGCATACCGTGATGTGCAGCGGTGAAGTATTCACATGCGCATTTGCCTCATCAGCATCAGTCGCAGTGAACACATGTTCGATGACAGCGTTCGATGAATGAGCAGTGATACTCGTATCATCCGCTGCGCGACCATTCACCAGACCACTGTTGTAGACAGTCAGGACATTGGAAGATCGTGAAGTACAGAGAATCTTCTCCTCATTTGTCTTACCACGATCAATGACAACGAAGAACGGCCTGCCACCAGTACCATCAGGCCAGTTAGTAAGGTCATCGCAGTAGATCGTGAGATTCGCAGTAGAACCGCCAAGCGCAGTAGTAAGTTGCGCTGCCTGAGCCGCGCCCTCGTAACTTCTTCTCATTGAACCTCCTCGCAAACCAGCGTGAACAATCCCTGCCAAGAACGGCCATTAGCGGTGAGTTTCTCAGGATTCCACATGAAGTCCTTCCCATGCACCTGAAATGCCCTGCCTGATTCTTGCAGAGTGAACAGGTTCCCGTTCTCAACGAGAGACACCAGCGTGTCAAGGACAGCGAGACAGTCCCTCGTGTACTTCACGCCGTCGATCTCAATGTCCTCATAGTTCATGATCGGGAGAGTCCAGCGGGAAGCCCTGCCGCGCACAGGAATCGCACGCACTTCCCACCGAGTCATCACAGGACCAGCAGTAGTGGACGTAGACGACCGTTTCAGCACGAACCGTCCATCGAACCTGGAGAACTGAGTGCCGTCCAGTGAGATGTTGCCGGATCGAATAGTTCCCTGCTGGCTCATGTCAACGATACGGACATACCCAGTGGAGTCGTAGGCGATATCCATGTCGATCTCGCCCTCAAGGGGAAGCCATTTCGCCTGCGAGTACAGGCCAGTCTTCAAGTCCTCCACGCTGAACGACATTGTCCCCTGCTGCAACCAGCCACCGGCCATCAGGTCGCTGCCCTCAATCCACACGCCCGAGCCGTTGATAGCGAACACTCGCTTGTCTTTGAACGTGACGACCGAGTTAACGACCTTGCCAGTCTCAGTGATAGCGCACATGTCCGAGGCGTAGGCAGGGGTCAACTGAGTGGTTGTCGATACGGAAAGGTCAAGCCGTCCAAGGCCGCACACCGTGCCCGTAGGAAACAGGTCGCTCTCCGACTCACCATAGGTGGACACCATCTCGCTCAACCCGTACCAGACGAACCTGTCCTGCCCCTCAAAGCACTTAACCGGGGCAGTAGTAGGGATCAGGGGACCGAGAGTCAGATCACCGCTGGAGCCGTTCTCAGTCGCTACCCGAATGCCCTTGTCAGTGCCGATCAGGATGAAGCCCAGATACTGATCAATGCAGTATCCGACCTCACCATCAGGAAGAGTGGCCGCGACAATGCACGGATTCAGCCCAGTGCCATCCTGCTTAATATTCACCCTATGGACAACAGACCTGTCACCCATGCCACCCAGTACATAGATGCACGAGTTGCCGCTCGCCGACGACTGCCAGCGGAAACCAGTCTGAGGATGCGTGTATATGAGCGTCCCAGCCCCACCGGCAGTTATGTCATACAGTTTGTTCTCCTTGCCAGCAAGAAGGTAGTCCTTCTCGTAAGCGATGAAGGAAGCATTCACATACGTTCCCTTTAGCACAGGTGAAGCGGCAGGACCATTCGTTTGATACACCGTGCCGTCAGAAGAAAGAGTCGTAACCTGCAATGCAGTATTCGCAATATCAATGAACGCGGCAGTACCCACAGTAGTTGAGGCTGACGGTGAAGACGCTGATACCGAGTTGTACCAGTAAATAATGTTTGAGTTCAGGACAGCAAGTTTCGTGTCATGAGTGGTAAGCCACACGCTCCCCGAATACGTACCCATCTTCCTCGTCTTAGGTAGCAGCGAAATCTCCCACTGAGTCCACGGATTGATACCGAATGATTCCTTATAACGGTACGGAAGCGCGTTGTCTCGATCAACGTTCGACTGACCGGAACCAAGATGCCACGACTCTGCCTGCTGACGCCACACATCCTGAGGCAGAAGCAGAAGATCACGGGCACTTGAAGGGTTCCGCTGCTGCAACACCTCGAACGCCTCGCGCTTGTAACGGCCAGAGCCATACGCATCATCAGAAGTATTCAGCAGGTAAGGGACACCAGCAATGCCGACAACGCTAGGAGAGAACGAGGAAGGCAGAGCGACAGTAGTGAAACTGTACGGTTCGCTTAAAGTGTCAGTGATCTCCAATGCCATTACATGCTCCGCACGATAGGCACGCGCTGGATAAGGCGAGCGGCCTCTTCCCAGATACGCATCTGGTGATCCTTCTCAACCAACTGCGCGATAGACATGTTCGACCCACCGCCGACCTCACCGGCACGACGCGAATCACCCTGCTGCTGTACCTGATTGCGTCGGGACTCAGTCGTCCGAAGCAACGTCGCTAGGCATCCCAGAGTCGGGATATCGACCATCGTTGCTGACAGCCCGCACACGTCATTCACGTTGTCGTCAAGATTCGATGCCTGATGAAACGGACTCTTGTACAGGAACTCGATATCAGTTCCCGAAGGAATGTTCCGAAGCAGGCGAATGATTGTTCCGCTCACCCCAGTCTGGATACGGTACGACTTCTCGGGTATGTCGATCCACACATCAGTAGTCCCCGGCATCCGGTAACGGACCCTCAGTATCCCAATCATGTCAAGCGCAGCAGTAGGTGCGTTATACGTCTGATACGTAGGATCAACCGCTGCCTGCCAAGAGGCAATCTTGTACAGGCCATGCTCAGGCGTGGACAGGCGCAGAATCTCCTGATTCATCGTCTCGAACATGTACCAGTCAGTGACGCGAGGCTTGATCAGGACGAAGTCATCCGCAGACACGGCCTGCTTCGGAGAATTATCATAACCGGGAATCACAAACACGGTATTCGTGGACGCTTCAGTGCCTTTCACATACCAGACATTCAAGTCGCTGGAAAGAGCCATGCCGGCAGTGATGCCAGTTACGTCCAACTGCATCTTGATCTCAGTAGCACCAGCGACAGCATTCTCAGCGACCAAATTGATCTGCTCAGTCATCGACCCATACGCCATGCGCCGAGTATCCGAAAGCATGTCACGCATCGTTGTCATGCCGCACTCCTCACCGTGTACCAGCCATCGCCCCACAGCCCAAGCAGGCGATTGAAGTAACGCTCGTACTTTACCGCTGTACGCACAAGACTGAACCGCTCAAACGCAATATCCCTGATACGCGCCCTATCAAGACTCGGTGCGGCGATAGCGGCATCCATGAACTCGCCGAGTGTCCTGCACCTGAACCCAGTGACACCATCTTCTACAGTCTCAGTGAACGCACCCCAGTCAGTGGTGATCGCTGGAGTACCGCACATCATCGCCTCAGGAATCACCGTTCCATACGGTTCCACATACAGGGTGGGGGCAAAGATCGCCTTAGCGTTGCGGAACAGGTCAGCACGATCCAAGCCAACCGGACCCACATACTCCCCATACGAAGGCGGTGTCCCCACACCTGCGATGATCAACCGCTGCCCAAGACGTTCAGCGACCATGCTCGCAATGTGCGCACCCTTGCGTTCAATGAGCCTGCCAATGAACATGAGGTACTCGCCCTGCTCATCACCGGCACCATCACCAAGAGTGAAGTCGTCCTCATCAATGTAGCCGTGGATCACAGCGTCATAGAAGTTGCCGTCAAGCGTCGCAGCATTCGTTGTCGTCGTCCCATACACGGTATGCATCCACGCATACGACTCAAACACCCGATACTTAGCAAACGTCCCCGGATACCCGATACCGAACTCAACAGTCATCAGATCAGGATTCATGTCAGCAATCTGCTTCTGAGCAGACCCACCGATAAGGCAGATGAAATCCTTCGGCTGCTTCCGCTTCGCTATCTCCAACCCGGCAGCAGTATTGAAACGAACCCAATGCGACAGCGAAGAATCAAACGACGACATCGTGTAATGAGTATCGCCGACAGCGGCAGCACGCTCATACTCGCTGATGCACATGACATGCTCATCGCATTCAGCATTGTTCTGCTCACCTGAATACAAGTAGACAGTGTGGCCTGCCTGCTTCATCATCTTGCAGAACTTGCG
>Ga0114978_10001634_pt1 | contig 18794 bp, 17 predicted proteins | sample S_140212_EF_Meta_FD_87027 | JGI IMG/M metagenome (GOLD analysis project Ga0114978, IMG submission 87027) | Freshwater microbial communities from Lake Simoncouche, Canada to study carbon cycling - S_140212_EF_MetaG | ecosystem: Environmental > Aquatic > Freshwater > Lake | place: Lake... | reverse complement strand
GCCAAAGTGATCGCTATGGGTGACACAGAAAATGGGTGCGCTGTTACTGGCCACTCACATCAAGAGTCGGCCCAAAAGAGAGTCGTTCGTCAAGAGTTGATGCTGGCAGCGCGCCAGGCGCCTCAGCCATGCGAAGCTGGCCTTGCCAAGGGAAAATCCGGATGGCCCAACCGTTCCAGGGGTGCCACCCTATCCGTTCCATGCAGTATATTCAGGATCTTTAAAGTTTCTAAACATAATATTATGCAGATAATAATATTTAATGTAATGTTAAGTCAAATTACCGCAATTTAAGCTTGGGGCCTATAATAGCTATATAAATTATAACCCTTCTAGATATAGAAATATTTTAATATTTTTATGGTCAATTACTTTTTATCGTCTGACTATCCGTCGGAGGAGAACAAGATGAATCGTTTTCAGCGCCTCCTGGGCGCCGCCGCATCATCGCTCGTCGCGCTCGGTGCCGCCGCGCCGGCCTGTGCCCAGACCCGCGTCTCCGTGGGTCTCAACACGCCACCGGGCCTCATTTTCGCGGTCGAGTACTTGGCCGTCGGCCAGGGCTTCTTCAAGCAGGAAGGGCTCGACGTCGAGCTGGTGGCGTTCGACGGATCGGGCGTCGTCATCCCGCAGATCGCCCAGCAGCGCGTGCTCATCGGCCGCGGCAACGCCGACGTGGTCATCCTCTCGCGCCAGGCGGGCCGCTCGCCCCTGCCGCTCAAGTGCTTCTACAACGTCGTGCGGCGCAGCGCCTTCGAGTTCATCGTGCCGGAGGCGAGCCCGATCAAGGCGATTGGCGACATCAAGGGTGGCAAGAAGGTGGGCGTGATCTCGCTCGCGGCCGGCAACCTGCCGGCCACCCGCGCGCTGCTTGCCGAGGCCGGCCTCAAGCAGGGCACCGACTTCGAGTTCGTCGCCGTGGGCACCGGGGCCATCGCCGTGCGCACCTTTGCCACCGGCCAGATCGACGTGCTCAACCTGTGGGACGCCGAGCACGTCGGTGTCGAGCTCGCCGGCAACCGCATCCGCCAGATCCCGCAGCCCGCGAAGTTCTCGGACCAGGTCTCGAGCTGCTGGATGGCCCACGAGGACGTGATTCGCGACAAGACGGACGTGCTGGCCCGCTTCGGGCGCGCCTTCGCGAAGGCCTCCTACGCCTGCCAGGCCAACTGGCCTTTCTGCGTGAAGAACTTCTACGCGATGAACCTGGGGGCGCGGCCGACAGCCGGCACGGAGGCCGAGCAGATCGAGAAAGGCGTGAGGATCATGCGCTCGCGCGTAGACAAGTTCTTCCACACCCCGCCCGGCGTCCCGCTGCGCATGGGCGAGTTCCAGGCAAGCTCCATCAGGGATTCGCTCGACATCCTGGCCGCCGGCGGACAGATCGCCTCGAAGGACATTCCGATGGGTGTGATCTTCACCAACGAGCTCGTCGGGGAGATCAACAAGTTCGACATCAAGTCTGTCACCGACACCGCGAAGGCCTGGAAGTAGCGTGACCGAGAACCCCGGCGGCGCCGTGCTTTCCGCGCAGGGCCTCTCGCTCGTCTACCAGACGAGCCGGGGGCCCGTGACCGCGCTTCAGGATCTCGACATGGCGCTCGCCCCGGGAGAGTTCCTGTCGGTCCTGGGGCCTTCAGGCTGCGGCAAGTCCACGCTGCTCAAGCTAGCGGCCGGCCTCATCGCCCCGACCCGCGGCCGCATCCTGCTGGAGGGACAGGCCGTCGAAGGCCCGACGGGGCGGGTCGGCATCGTCTTCCAGCAGCCTTCGCTGCTGCCCTGGTCCACGGTGATCGAGAACGTCCTTATCCCCATCCGGGCCCTGGGTCGCGACCTGGCGGCCGGCCGCAAGCGGGCGCTGGCGCTGCTCAAGCTCGTCGGGCTCGCCGAATTCGCCTCGCACTATCCGGGCGAGCTCTCCGGCGGCATGCAGCAACGCGTGGCCATCGCGCGGGGGCTGGTGCACGAGCCGCGCATCCTCTTCCTGGACGAGCCCTTCGCGGCCCTCGACGCGATGACGCGCGAGCACATGACGGGCGAGCTGCAGCGCATCTGGCTCGCGACGGGCTGCTCGGTGGCGTTCATCACCCATTCCATCCCCGAAGCGGTCTTCCTGTCCGACCGCATCATCGTCATGTCGTCGAGGCCGGGCCGCGTCGTGCGCGAGGTGACCGTGGACCTGCCGCGCCCCCGCAACATCGCCACGATGGCCGAGGCCCGTTTCAACCGGCATTGCGCCGAGCTGCGCGAGCTCTTCAAGGATCTGGTGACATTCGAATGACCGCGACCCCCATCCCCCTTTCCAAGCGGATCGCCTATCCGCTCGTCACGCTGGTGGTGCTGCTCGCGGCCTGGAGCGCGGCGATCGCGTTCTTCAAGGTGCCCGACTACCTGCTGCCCTCGCCGATGCAGGTGCTGAGCGCGATGAACGTCGGCTACGTGCAGGGCGCGTACTGGCCGCACTTCCTCTTCACGATGAAATCCGTACTCGCCGGCTACGTGGCCGGATGCTCGTTGGCGATCGCCTGCGGGATCCTCCTGGCCGAGTCCCCCACCTTCGAGCTCTTCGTTTATCCGTACATCGTCGCGCTGCAGTCGATGCCCAAGATCGCCATCGCCCCGCTCATCATCGTCTGGCTCGGGTTCGGCATCGAGTCGAAGATCGTCATGGTCGCGCTCGTGTGCTTCTTCCCGCTGTTCATCAACACCTCGATCGGGATCAAGCAGGCCAACCCCCAGCTCATCGACGTGATGCGCGCCTTCGGTGCCTCGAAATCGATGATCTTCCTGCGGGTGAAGCTGCCGAGCGCGGCCGGCCACATCTTCGCCGGGCTCCAGATCGGCGTCGTGCTCGCGCTCATCGGCGCCGTGGTCGCCGAGTTCGTCGCCTCCACGCACGGGCTGGGGCACATCATCAAGGCGGCGGCAGTGGACATGCAGACCAACGTCATGTTCGCGGCGCTCCTGTCGCTGGCGGCGCTCGGGGTGGCCGGGAGCCAGCTCCTGCGTTGGTTGCACGCGAAGGTGGTCTTCTGGGACCGCGCCGCCGCCACGAGCGCCACCACCCCTTCGGCGGAATGAGGAAAGGCTTTCGATGAAGATCACCGGCATCAGCGCGACCTGGCTGCACGTCCCCATCCCGCCCGAGCGCCAGCACGCGAGCGACTACGGCCTGAGCAGCAGCTTCGACACGGCGCTGGTACGCGTGGACACCGACGCCGGCATCACCGGCTGGGGCGAGGCGCGCGGAGCGCTGCCGGCCCAGTGCAACTGCGCCGGCGTGTGCGCCGTCATCGAGAACGAGTTCGCGCCGCTGCTCCTGGGCGAGGACCCGCGCGACATCTCGCGGCTCTGGGAGGTGATGTACAACACCGATCGCGCGCACTTCGCGCTCGCCCGAGGCCACGCCTTTCCCAACCTGGGCCGGCGCGGCGTGAACGTGCAGGCCCTTTCGGGCATTGACATCGCCCTGTGGGACATCAAGGCGAAGAGCCTGGGGGTTCCCGTCTGGCAGCTCCTGGGCGGCAAGCGCCAGGCGAAGATGCTCTGCTACGCCTCGGGCGGCTGGGCGCCTGCGGACCGCATCGCGGAGCAGCTCAAGGCCTTCCTCGCCACGGGCGGGTACCGCGCCGTGAAGATGCGCGTGGGCTCCGGCGACGGCACGCTCGCCCATTCCGTGGATCGCGTGAAGCGCGCCCGCGAGGCGCTCGGCCCGGACATCGACATCATGTGCGACGTCCACGGCACCTGGACCGTCTCGGAGGCGAAGCGCTTCTGCCGCCAGGTCGCGGACTGCAACATCGGCTGGCTCGAGGAACCGGTGTCGCCGGACGACAAGGTGGGCATGGCCGAGGTGCGGGCCTACACGGACATCGCCATCGCCGCCGGCGAAGGCGAGTTCACCCGGTTCGATTTCCGCGACCTCATCGTGGGTCGCTGCGTGGACATCGTGCAACCCGATCCCATGCTGATGGGCGGCATCACCGAGACCATGCGCGTCGACGCGCTAGCCTCCGCGTTCCAGGTGCGCACGGCGCCGCACCTGTGGGGCAGCTCGGTCGGATTCGCGGCGGGCCTGCACTGCGCGGCCGCCGCCGTGGGCGGATTCATCATCGAGTACTCCGCCGGCGGCGGCAACCCACTCATCAACGAACTCGCCCGGGAGCGCTTCCCGATCGTGGAAGGCTACCTGGAGATTCCCGACCGGCCGGGCCTGGGCGTCACGGTCGACGAATCCGTCGTGACCCGGTACCGCAAGGAATGGCGGCACCTCTCCCCCGCCAACGGAGGATGACCATGCTCTTCCTCGTGATCTCGACGCCGCGCCCCGAGCGCCCTTCCGAGTGGGCCGCCGCGCGACGCAAGTCCTGGGACTGGTGGGAACCGCTCGAGAAGAAGGGCGTCGTGAAGTGGTACTACGCGCGGGCAGGCCGCGGCGCGGTGGCGCTCTTCGACGTCGAAAGCCACGAGCACCTGCACGAGCTGCTCAACGGATGGAGCGAGCTCATCCCCGTGACCCTGGATGTCTACCCGCTCATCGACATCGCGGCCTCGAAGCTATTCCTCGCGAGCCAGCTCGCGCCGAAGGCCGCCTCCGCAACCCGCAAGCGACGATAGGAACCCGCCATGCTCTTTCTCATCGTGAGCCACCCGCGCCCCGAGCGTCCGTCCGCCTGGGCCAAGGACAGGACCAAGGCCTGGCCCTGGTTCGAGCCGCTCCTCGCGGATGGAACCTGCAAATGCGTCTACGCGCGCACGGGCCGGGGCGCGGTGGCGATCCTGGACGTGGACAGTCACGAGCGCCTGCACGAGCTGCTCAACGGCTGGTCGGAACTGATCCCCTGCAAGCTCGACGTGTACCCCCTCATCGACATCGCGCAGTCGAAGCAATTCCTCGACGAGCAGCTGCGCTCCGCCCCGCTTGGGCGGAAGAAGAAGCCCTAGGAGGCCGCCATGCTATTCCTCGTCATCTCGACGCCGCGCCCGGAGCGCCCCTCTGAATGGGCCGCCAAGCGCACGACTTTCTGGCCCTGGCTCGCCACGCAGGAAGAGAAAGGCCTGTGCAAGTGGGGTTATGCACGCGCCGGACGCGGCGCCGTGGCGCTGTTCGACGTGTCCTCGCACGAAAGCCTTCACGAACTGCTGAACCAATGGGCGGACATCATCCCGGCGTCGTTCGAGGTGCTGCCGCTCATCGAGATCTCAGCCTCGAAGAAGTTCCTGGCCAAGCAGTTGAAGTCCGGAGGGAAGAAATCATGAAGGCGATCGCCGCCGCGTTGGTCGCGGCCGTACTCGCGACGTCCGGCCCCGCGGGCGCGCAGACCAAGGTGAGCGTGGGCCTGGGCATGGCGCCCACCCTCATCTACGGCGCGCACTACCTCGCCCTCGGCAAGGGCTTCTTCAAGGAAGAGGGGCTCGACGTCGAGTACGTGGTCTTCGACGGCACCGCGCTCGATGGCGTGGTGTGGCTCGCGAACCATCGCAGCCAGCGCTTCGGCGAAGGCCTGCGCGCCGGCGACATCGTGAGCACCGGTTCCCTGACCGGCATCCATTGGACGAAGCCGGGCGCCGTCGCCGTCGCCGACTCCGGGTCGCTGGGCTCCGTGACGGTGACCCTGGCCGGCCATCCGCCGGCATGAGTCCGTTCGCCGTGCCGCCGGGCGCGATCGACGCCCACGTGCACCTCTTCGATCCGGCCCGATTCGCGTTCGCCCTCGATACGCCCTATCGCCCGCCACCCGCCGAGTGCGGCGACGCCCGCGATCTCGATTCGGTGATGGCGGCGCATGGCTTCGCGGGCGCGTTACTGGTGAACCCGAGCTCGGGGTACGGCGACGACAACACTTGCATGCTCGAAGCGCTCGCGCGCGGAGGCGGGCGCCATCGCGGCATCGCGCGCGTCGCGTTGGACGTGCGCCCGACGAGACTCCGCGCCCTCGCGAGACGCGGCGTCGTCGGCATCCGCCGCGATCTCGTCGGCGAAGGAACCGGGCAACTCGCCGACCCCGCCTTCACCCGCCTGGCCCGCAAGCTGGCCGACCAAGACCTGGTGCTCGAGATCCACTGCGAAGCCGGCCAGGCGATCGCAGTCGCGCAAGCCGCGGACCGCCTGCCCTGTCGGCTGGTGATCGACCATTGCGGGCGGCCCGATCCCCGGGCCGGCGTGCGCGCCCCCGCCTTCCGCGCGCTTCTCGGGCTCGCCGAGTTACCTCGCATCGCCCTGAAGATCTCGGGCGCCTTCCGCTTCGGCCACCGCGCGCCGTCCTACGACGATGCCGACGTCGCGGCTCGCGCGCTGATCGCCGCCTTCGGCACCGATCGCTGCGTCTGGGGCTCGGACTGGCCCTTCGTACGCATGCCCCACCGCATCGACTACGGCACTTCCCTCGCGATCCTGGCCCGATGGGTACCCGACGCGCGGACGCGGCGGCGAATCCTGGTGGACACGCCGCGGCACTGGTTCGGATTCGACCCCTGGAGAAAATCATGAAAATCGTTGACATCGAGGCGATACCCACGTCCTTCCCTCTGCCCGAGGACGCCACCGTGCGCGTGGGCATCGGCCGCATGGTCAAGCGCGACACCGTGATCGTGAAGGTGACGACGGCGAGCGGCCTCGTGGGATGGGGGGAATCGCACCACGGCCGCTGCCCCACCGCCGTCGCGCAACTCGTCAACACGACCTTGCGCCAGTTGGCACTGGGCATGGACGCGACCGACGTGAACGGCGTGTGGGCGAAGACCTATCGCATGCAACTCGGCAGCCACGGGATGGGCGCCGGGACGTGCCTCGCCATGAGCGGCATCGACATGGCGCTATGGGACATCCGGGGCAAGGCAATCGGGTGGCCGCTCTACCGGCTGCTGGGTGGCGCCTCCCGGCCGATCCCCGCCTATGCCGGCGGCGTGTCGCTCGGCTACCAGCCGCCGGCGTCGCTGGTCGAGGAGATCCGCCCGCACATCGAGGCCGGCTACCGGGCCATCAAGCTGCGCGTCGGGGACACCCCGGCACTCGACATCGAGCGCGCCGCGGCCGTGCGCAAGGCGCTCGGTAACGACATCGTGCTGCTCTCCGACGCGAACACGGGCTGCTCCGTCGATGACGCGCGCCACCTCATGCCGGGACTCGACGCCTGCGGCGTCGCCTGGCTCGAGGAGCCGTTTCCCGCGCACGATCACCGCAGCTATGCCATCGCGAAAGGCTTCGGGCGCGTTCCCTTCGCGGCCGGCGAGAACCACTACACGCGCTTCGAGTTCAACCGGCTCATCGAGGACGGCTCGATCACGATCCTGCAGCCCGACCTGTCGAAGACGGGCGGCATCACCGAAGGCCTTCGCATCGCGGCCATGGCCGCGGCCTGGAAGCTCCCCGTGAACCCGCACACGTCGATCTCCTCGATCAACATGGCGGCCACGATCCACTTTCTCTGCGCGATCGAGGGCAACGGGTATTTCGAGGCCGATGTCTCGCGCATCAATCCGTATCGCGACCAGCTCGGAACCCGGCCGTACGAACTCTCGCGGGACGGAACCGTCCGGCCGCCGGAAGGCCCGGGCCTGGGCCTCGAGATCGACGAGGACTTCATCCGGGCCCATCCGGCCATCCCGGGCCCGAGCTACGTCTGAAGCCACGGCCCGCGCCCGGGCGCGTGCCGCCCGCCCTGGCGGGATGCCCGGCACTTTTGGACTGCCATTTGCGTCTGCGCTCGACCGCCTGGCGCTCCCCCTCGACTGGAAGATCATGCCCGCCATCAGCCGCCGCGCCGACCAGCTCGGCACCGAAAACGCGTTCGTCGTCCTCGCCGAAGTCGCCAAGCTCCAGGCCGCCGGGAAGGACATCATCTCGTTATGCATCGGCCAGCCGGATTTCCCGACGCCGCTGAACATCCGGGACGCGGCGGTGAAGGCGATCCTCGAGGGCAAGCACGGCTACACGCCTTCGGCCGGCATCGTCGAGCTGCTCGAGGCGATCGCAAAGTACGTCTCGCGCACGCGCGGCATCCCGGTGAGCGCGGACGACGTGGTTGTCGGCGCCGGCGCGAAGCCCTTCATCGCCTACACGATCCTCAGCGTGACGGACCGGTCAAAGTGAAGGACATAGCGTTTACACCGTAAGGCAACCAAAGTGGTCCACCGTTGCACATGCGATCGCCTGTTGCCAGCGGTACGCTGCAGGCTAACAAGTAAGGTTGGATTGCTTTTGCGGCGGTCTGAACCTTTTGTTGGACGAGTCCCTTTTATGTGCCTGTGATGGCAGATAAAACATCTTGTGGAAGTTTGGCGGACGGCGGTGCCGAGGTACCAGGGGCCGAGCCTGGACGAACTTCAGGCTGCCCTTGGCCCGAACACAAGAGGGATTGGCCCCCTGGCGGTGGACGTGCCGGGCCATCGCCGATACCGTTGGGCAGTAGCAAAAAATGGAGCGGTGACCATGTTGCCGCCCACGCCACCTGCCGCTGGCCATGACCCGTCGACTATGATGAGAATAATTCTTATTTACAAACAGGAATCTGCCATGTATCCCACCGCGTTTCGACTCAGCACCTTCTCGTCAGCCGTTCTGGCTCTGGTGGCGTCGGCCTCACAAGCCCAGACGCAAACCCAGACCAAACCCGACCCCAAGGTCGTGCAGACGCTGGAAACCGTCGTCGTTACCGCCAGCGCAGACGCTTCGGCCGGCGGCCTGAAGCCGGCCTATGCCGGCGGCCAAGTAGCGCGGGGCGGACGAGTCGGCATCCTGGGTAGCCAAGACATTATGGACACCCCGTTCAGCACCACCAGTTACACGCAGAAGCTGATCCAGGACCAACAGGCGCAGAGCATTGCCGATGTGCTGCAGAACGATCCAGCGATCCGCGTGGCCAGGGGCTTCGGTAACTATCAGCAGACCTACCTCGTGCGCGGCCTGCCGGTGTTCTCCGACGACATGTCTTACAACGGCCTCTACGGCCTGCTGCCGAGGCAATACCTGGCGGCCGAACTGGTAGAGCGTGTCGAGGTACTGCGCGGGGCCAGCGCCTTTCTGAATGGCGCGGCACCAGGTGGCAGTGGTCTGGGTGGCGCGATCAATGTTGCGCCCAAGCGCGCGCCGAACGCCGCCTTGAACGATGTCACTCTTGGTTACGAACAGGGCGGTTCGAGCTATGCGGCCGCAGACATCGCCCGCCGTTTCGGCCCAGACAAGAGTACCGGCTTGCGGCTGAACGCTGTGCGTCGCGATGGCGGCACAGCAGTAGACCGCGAGAAGCGCCAATTGAGCCTGGCATCACTCGGTTTCGACTTGCACACCGGCGGCCTGCGAGTTTCGGCTGACCTGGGGTATCAGGACCATCGGCTCGAGAACACCCAGCCTAGCGTGACTTTCGGCTACGGCGTACCGGTGCTCGCTGCCCCCCGTGCTAGTCGCAGTCTGGCCCAGCCCTGGACGCATTCCACCGAACGCGACACATTCAGCACCCTTCGCACTGAATACGACATCGCCAGCAACGTGACTGCCTGGGCGGCCTATGGCACGCGTCGCGGCGACGAAAGCACGGACTTGGCGAATCCGACCGTCACCAACGCCGCCGGAGACATGACGTCCTACCGCTTCGTCGGCACTCGCGCTGACCGCATCTCCACCGGTGAGATCGGCGTGCGCGCCAGCGTTGCCACCGGCGCCGTCAAGCACACGCTGGTCGCATCGGCGGCGACTTATCATGCGAAGACCGACGCGCCCTATGCATTTTCCGATTTCGGCCCGGCCTGGATCGGCACGATCGCCAGCAACCTGTACGCACCGGTCAATCGGGCGCAACTGCCGGCGACCGCGCTGATCGGCAAAAGCGTGTCGGATACCAAGACCTCCAGCGTCGCAATTGCCGATTCGATGGGATTGCTGAATGACGACCTGCTGATCACGCTCGGCGCTCGCCGCCAGACCATCAAGGACGGTGGCTACGAAGCCAGCCGCGTCACGCCGGTCGCCGGCATTGTCTACAAGTTCGGCAAGCGCGTTTCGGTCTATGCCTCTTACGTCGAGGGGCTGGTCAAGGGCGATACGGCACCGGCTACAAGCGGCACCAAACCCATCGTCAATGCCGGCGAGGTGTTCTCGCCCTACCAGACCAAGCAGTCCGAGGTCGGCGTCAAGCTCGACACCGGCAGCTTCGGCGGAACGTTCAGCGTGTTCCAGTCAAACAAGCCGATCTATTCGGTGAACTCCACGACCTTCCGCTTCACTCAGACCGACCGCCAGCACAACCAAGGCGCGGAGTTGTCGTTTTTCGGCGAAGTGATGTCTGGCTTGAGACTGCTGGGTGGCGCAAGCATTCTGTCGGCCGAGGTCGCCGGCAAGGACGCGATCGGTGCACCGCAGACGCAACTCAATGTCGGCGCCGACTGGACGGTTCCAAGGCTGCCAGGTCTGTCGCTAAACGCTCGTGTGGTGCAAACCGCCTCACAGTTCGCCGATGCTGCGAACACCCAGCAGGTGCCTGCCTGGTCGCGCTTGGACATCGGCGCAGCCTACGAAATCGAACTCGGTGCACAGATGCTGATCGTCCGCGCCCGAATCGAAAATGTCGCCAACCGCAACTACTGGGCATCGGCCGGAGGCTATCCCGGCGCCGGCTATCTGACGCTGGGCGCCCCGCGCAGTATCTCGGTGTCGGGAACCCTGAACTTCTAAAGGACCGCTCGCCACAATATGCTGAGCAAACAGACGCTCAGGACATGGGCTTGGCTGCACAAGTGGTCCAGCATCGTCAGCACCGTATTCATGCTGCTCTTGTGCATCACCGGGCTGCCGCTGATTTTTCACCACGAGATCGGCCATTGGTTGGGCACGGAAGTCGAGGCGCCCGCCATACTGGTCACTGGCGCCGCGGCGCAACGCGTCAGCCTTGACGAGGTCATGCAGGTCGCCAGACAGCGCTTCCCGACCAAGGGCGGTATGTTCGTGTCCCAGGAGCCCGGTGACGACAAGATCTGGTTCGTCACGATGTCCGACACGCCGACCTCGGAAAGCGATCTGAAGCAGGTGGCTGTCGACGCGCGCAGCGGCGCAGCGCTGGCCGAACCCAAGCTCGACCGTGGGTTGATGTATGTGATCTACACCCTACACGTCGAACTGTTCGCCGGCTTGGCCGGCAAGCTTTTCCTAGGCTTCATGGGTTTGCTGATGCTAGCGGCGCTCGTCTCCGGCGTGGTGCTTTATGCGCCCTTCATGCGCAAGCTGCGCTTTGGCGAGGTGCGGCGCGAAAAGTCTACCCGCATCAAATGGCTGGACCTGCACAACCTGCTGGGCATCGCGACGGTGACCTGGGTTTTTGTCGTTGGGGCGACCGGCATGATCAACACATGGGCCGACTTGGCCGTGAAGTACTGGCAGAGCGACCAGATGGCCGAGATGGTGGCGCCTTACAAGGGTTTGCCGCCACTGAAGGGTCAGCTGGGTTCGCTGGAGAAGGCGGTCGCCGCAGCACGGGCCATGGAGCCGGACATGAAGATCGGTTTCATCGCATTCCCCGGTACGGTGTTTAGCAGTGAGCACCATTACGGCGTATTCATGCGCGGCAAGACGCCGCTGACCGAAAAGCTTTTCAAGCCGGTGCTGGTCGACGCCTTGACGGGTGAGATCACCGCGAGCCGTGAACTGCCTTGGTACCTGAGCGCCTTGCTGCTTTCGCAGCCGCTGCATTTCGGTGACTATGGAGGCGCGCCGATGCAGTGGCTGTGGGCCCTGCTGGACAGCGTAACTATCGTCGTGCTCGGCAGCGGCCTGTACCTCTGGCTGGCCAAAAAGGCACCTGCGCACGAGATCCGATCACAAACCAATGCGGCAACGGCTGGCGCGACGAGACAGGTTGCTCCCGACATGAGTCTGCTACCCCCAGCTTTTGCCCAGTTTCTTGCCCTTTGGGGGTGGCCCATTCTGCTGGCCCTAATCAGCGGCGTGGGACTTGTCGGTGCGCTTGTAGGCGGCGATTCCTGGCACTGGCTGAGTTGGATAGGTCTGGGCATGCCGGGTGCTGCGGCCGTTTGGTGTGGCCTTCGCGGCCGCTCGCCACGGCGCTAACGACTCTTCGCTCGCTCAGTCTATCCGCAAGGCTTGCAGCAAATAGATGGTTTCCAGTGCGCGTTGCTCGGCTTGGTGCTGCAGCGACGCCAGGCTCTCATGGCCGCCCTCATTGGATTCGTAGAACAGCACCGGATTGCCAACAGTTCTCAGCTTCTCGGTCAGACGGCGCGCATGGCCAGGGTGCACCCGGTCATCCGATGTCGATGTGATCAAAAACATCTCTGGGTAAGGCTGGTCAGGCCGGACATTGTGGAAGGGCGAATAGGCCCGCAGCGCAGCCGCCTCGGCGACATCGTCCGGGTCGCCATATTCATTGATCCAGACCGCACCGGTGTATAGCTTGGGGAAGCGGATCATGTCGGTCAGCGGTACCTCGGCGATCAGGGCCTTGAACAAGCCCGGGCTCTGGATGCCAGTGGCACTGGCCAGCAGCCCGCCGTTGGAGCCACCAATCAGCGCCAGCCGGTTGGGCGCGACGGCGCGGATACGCACCAGGTCGCGGGCGACCGCAGCCAAATCGTCCAGTCCATTCTGGCGAAGCCCGCGCCGCGCGCCGGCGTGCCAGGGTGGCCCGTACTCGCCGCCGCCGCGGATATTGGCCAGCACGAACACGCCGCCGCGATCCAGGATGGGCCAACCGATGTCGGTCTTGAACTCGTGGTTGGCATAACTCGGGAGCCAGGACACGCCGAAGCCCCCATAGGCGCTGACCAGTCCTGGCGCCTTGCCATCGAAAACAAAGCCTTTGCGGTGAACCAGGTAGTAGGGCACGCGCGTGCCGTCGTGACTGCGGGCGAAATGCTGCTCGGTGCTGAACTTCGAGGCATCAAACAGGGCTGGTGTGCTGGCAATGGTCAATGACACATTGGGCCCGTACAGCCTCGTGGTTGGCGGCAGCAGCAGGCTTTCGACCTTGACCATCACCACGCCCTGAGTGTTTTCGCCGGTCAGCATTTGTACCGCGGCGTGCGGCGGAAGTGGGTGTTCGGTGACCTGCCAGCGTCCTTTGCCGCCACCCTTCCGGCGCGCCGAATAAAGGTGAGCGTCGACATTTTTCATAGCGACGAACCACAGCGCATCACTTGCCATCGCCAAGTGGAATATCGGGTCAATCGCCTGTGCCGGGCTCGGCTCGAAAACCAGCTCAGGCGTCCCCTTGCCATCGATCCGCACGGCAATCAACGAGCCAGCGCGAACCGTGCGACCGCCGATGTCGACCGGCTGGGAGGTCATCGCGATCATCTCGTCGCCCAGCGCGCCGACCACGCCGCGGTACTGCACGACCGGGCCTGGCAGGGCCAACTTTTCGGCCGGCCGGTCCAGATGCAGGCGCCAGTACTTGGGCGAGGGCGCACCACGCGGCCAGACTTCTGCCAGAAAGAGAGACTGCCCAGCCGATTTCATGGCATGAGGGATGAACAGTACCGAACCGGCCGGCGCCTGGAACACCAATTGGGCCGCGGCTAGCGGCTGGCCGCGCTTCCAAAGGCGTGCCTGGGTGGCATAGCCGGCGTCCGAGATCGAGCCGGGACCGAAGTCGCTGGAGATCATTACCGTGTCACGATCGACCCAAGCAACATAAGTGCGGGCCGGCGTGGTGATCGTGAAACCGCCGTCGGCGGGCTCTACGAAGCGGCCGCTCGCCAGGTCAAACTCGCGCAGCACCGTGCGGTCACCACCATCGGGCGAAAGCGCCAGCAGGCAGCGGGTGCCGAGCACGGCGTCGCAGGTGGGGTTCAGCCAGCCGGGACGGAACTGCCAGCGCGTGCCTTCGCTCCTGGCCAAGTCGTCGAAGCTGAGCGCATCTTTCCACTCCGGCTTCAGCACCGATGATCGCGGCTGGTCGACCCGCATCACGCGCCAAATGCCCAGCGGGTGCTCGGCATCGCGAGCAACCTGGCTGACATAGCCACCACTCAGGTACTCGTCACGTCCGGCGCCTTGGCCGAGCCGGCGGTAGCGCTCGACCTCGCCGGCATAGCGCGGGTCGCTCTTGAAACGGCTCTGGGTCTCGGCATTGCGCTCGGCGACCCAGGCCAGTGAGGTCGCGCTACGCAGGTCCTCGAGCCAAAGCAGGTCCGGGTCGGCTGCTGCGGCCTGTGCGCCTACCAGCAGCGGCCACAGCAACATGAACAGGGTCGACAGACGAAGCATGCGCGAAAGCATGCGACTCATCGCGGGCTCCTCGCGTCCAACTGCTGCCTGAGCCAGGCGGCCGTCTCGTCCAGCGCGCGTTGGCTGACGGCTGCGAAGTCCATCGCTTCAAGAAAGCTGTGGGTCGTACCGGGGTAGATGGTGATGCGCGTGTCCACCGAGGCTGCGCGCAGACGATCCGCCATGGCGATGCTGTCGTCGCGAAGCACATCGCATTCGGCCACGGCCAGCCAAGTCGGCGGCAGGCCCTGCAAGTGTTGGCGCTCGGCCACCAGCGGCTGTGCGAACGGATCCAACGCATCGGCGCCGGCCAGGTAGTCGTGCCAGAAACCGCGCATCTCCGCTGAAGTCAGCAAATAGTCCGGACCGGTGTAACGCCGATGCGAATCGGTGTCAGTCGCGCAACCGAAGGCTCCGTAGTTCAGCACCAAGGCGCTCAGGCTGGCAGCATGGACGCTGTCGCGCCAGCGCATGGCGGCGCTCAGCGCCAGATTGGCACCGGCGGAGTCGCCCCCCATCGCCAGACGGCTGGGGTCTAGCCCCAGGCTTTCGGCCTGCGATTGAAGCCAACCCAGCACTGCCACCACCTGCTGCAGCGCGGCCGGGTAGGGCGCTTCGGGCGCCAGCGCATAGTCAACACCCACCACCACAATGCCGGCACGGGCTGCGTACTCGCGCATCACGCGGTCATGCGTGTCGATGCTGAACAGCCGCCAGCCGCCGCCGTGCAGATAAATCAGCGCCGGCAGGGCTGCGGCGGCCGTGGGCCGATAGATGCGCAGTCGCAAGGCACGCCCGTCAATGACGAGTTGGCGCTCCAGCGTATGCATCATCACCGGCCCGCCACGTGCGAAGGGTTCGCGTACCACTTCGGCGATGCGGCGCGCCTCGGCAAGCGGCACGCTGTCTAGAGCCGGATGCGCGGCATAGCCGGCGTTCAGCCGTTTCTGGAACAGCATGATCTGCGGATCCAACGCCGTACCGGCGTCGGTGGAATTGGAGTTGGACAGGGTGTTCAAGCGTCTGCGTGTCGCATCAATTGAGGTCGAAGGATAGGCACAGGATAGCCAGCGCAATGGTCGCGACCTTCACGCGCGAGGCCATTGACTGTCGCGATCGGGCACTTTGGACAATACGGCTTGGGTCTATGGAGTGCGCCCGAGCCATATTTCATGCTACGCCTGATTACATCCGCGTATCCAAACCCTTGCGACCAGTGCCAGCCTTCGGCTATTCTGCGGACAATCCCTTGCCGGAGCCTCCAGCCATGCGTCACAGCACCGACCTGATCCATATCCCGCGCCCGGTTGTGGCGTTGTCGGACGAGTACGCAGGCAACTTCGTCGACCCGCCGCATCGCCATGATCGCGCGCAATTGCTATACGCCAGCTCGGGCGTGATGTCGGTGGTGACCGATGAAGGCAGCTTCGTGATCCCGCCCCAGCGCGCGGTCTGGATCCCACCCTCGGTCGAACACGCGGTAACTTGCCGTAGTCCAGTTTCGGTACGCACGCTCTACATCAGCCTGCAGGACGGTATGCCCACGCGCTGCCGGGTCATCGAGGTCTCGGAACTGCTGCGCGCGCTGATTCTGGAAGCGATGAGCTTCCCTCCCGAGTACGACATGGACGGCCGCGAGGGCTTGATCGTGCGGCTGCTGTTGCAAAGTATCAACACCATGCCGGTGGCCTCTCTGTGCGCGCGCATGCCCAACGACCAGCGCCTCGCCCGTGTTTGTCGGCAAATCCTGCTCGACCCCTCGCGCGACGACACACTCGACGAATGGGCAGCCACAGCCTGCATGAGCCGGCGCACCCTGACCCGCCTTTTCAGGCATGAAACCGGCATGAGCCTGGCGGGCTGGCGCCAGCATGTGCGCCTGCTCGAGGCGGTGGCTAGACTGGCCTGCGGCCATGCAGTGACGACGATTGCCTATGACATCGGCTACAACAGCCCCAGCGCCTTCACTGCCGTATTCCAACGCACCTTTGGCACGGCGCCGAGTCGCTACCTGAGCTGAGGGGCAGGCGGATCGGCTGGCCCGCGCCCGTGAATGAATGACCTCGGCGCGTGGGCGCGAAGCAGCCCGAGCGGCTATGGTGGGGCCAAGCCCACCCCGGCCGGCCGACGCCGGCACCCAACGCCATGACTGCGCCATCCAGCCGCTTCGACGCTCGCACACCCGCAGACAACAGCCGGCTCGTCCGCGAGCATCCCTTGGCCTGGGTCGTCTCAGCCGACGATGCGGCCCACGGCGGTGGCTTGCATGCCACGCCGCTCCCCCTGTTGGCGCGTAGCGACGAAAGCGGCCGCATCCTGCACATCGTGGGGCATTTCGCACGCCACAACCCTCAGGTCGCCGCTTTGCAGCGCCAGCCGCAGGCGCTGTTCCTCTTCCTCGGCCCGCATGGCTATGTGTCGCCATCGTGGATGGCCGACCGTAGCCAGGCGCCGACCTGGAACTACGCCAGCATGCGCTGCCATGCCCAGGTTCGTTTCCATGTTGAAAAAGCACGGTTGCTGGCGGATGTGCGTGCCCTGGTCGACCACCATGAAGCCGGCCGGCCGGAGTCATGGCAAGTGGACGAGATGGGCGAACGCTATGAACAACTGTCGCAAGGCATCATCGGCTTCGAGGCAGACGTAACGGATGTTCTTGGACGCTTCAAGCTCGGCCAGGACGAGCGGGACGATGTTTACCCCGACATCATGCGCGGCCTTGCCGGCGAGCCAGGCGGCAGTCCTGACTTGCTCGACTGGATGCGAATGTTCAACCCTTTGCGCGATGTCTGACGTGCAGGGCTTTGATCTGCCGAAGCCAGGTACGGCGGTTGCCATCGATTAACGCCAAGTTTCAGCGAATTGGAACTGCCGGTCGATGGGGGGCTGGTCGCATTGCATCACCGGGATCAGCCATGCGCTGGCCCAGCAACCCGTTGCTGGGCCCCTAAAACGGGAAGCCCAACACGATTGCCAGGACTTTGGGACTTAAGGACGTTCTGCCTAACCCCTCACGGTTTGCGATCGCGCGGCCCCGGACGGTCTGCGGCGTTGCATTTATTGCCAATAGCACGCGCTATTGGCCGCAAAATGCGCCTTGCATCCCATCCCGATTCGCACTACACACACTCGCGTTGAGTTACGCAAAGCATCCTTAACATCAATACCTCACATCGAGCGATCAACATGAACTCATTCCCCCGCACCTTGCTTCAGACAGCACTGGCAACCAGCCTTTTCGCAGGCGCATTGTCTGCTCTGGCTGCAGACACCGAAGCCAACCGTTGGAACCTCAAGGACATCTATGCCACGCAAGCTGACTGGGACAAAGACGCCACAAGGTTAGAACGGAGTCTGCAAACCATCGCTGGCTGCAGCGGCCAACTCGGCAAGTCCGCTAGTCGCCTGAAAGGGTGCCTTGACCTGCAAACCGATGCGATCAAGCGCCTCTACCGTCTTTCAGGCTATGCCTCCCAATTTCATGACGAAGACACAGGCTCCACTGCAGGCTTGGATCTCAAGCAACGCGCGGACATTTTGGGCAACCAGTTGCAGAGTGCCGTGTCGTTCGTTAACCCCGAAATTCTGAAACTCGGGGCGATCAAGGTCAGCGCCATGGTCAAGCAAGATAAGGGACTGGTGGTCTACCAGCACATGCTTGACGACATCGCCCGCGTTGCACCCCACACCCTGGACAAAAAAGGCGAAGCGCTGATTGCCAACTTTGGCATGGCAACCGAAGCGGCACAAGGGGTCTATGGCATGCTCGCCAACGCGGATATGCCTTGGCCCAAGGTCAAACTCTCGGACGGCACCGAGGTTACGGTCGACCAGTCCGCATACACCAAATACCGCTCGCTCAGCAACCGTGCCGACCGCAAAGTGGTATTCGACGCCTTCTGGGGCAAGTGGAAAGAGTTCGAGCGCACCTTTGGCGTGACGTTCTACGAGCAGCTCAAAAAAGACGCGGTCTTGGCCAAGGTGCGGAACTATCCGGATTCACTCACCCAAGCGCTGGACAGCAACAAGCTCCCGCGCGCGGTCTACGACACGCTGGTGGACCAGGCCAATGCCAACCTGCCCACGCTGCACCGTTATTTCAAATTGCGCGCCAAGATGCTTGGGGTGAGCGAAATGCGTTACTACGACATCTACCCACCCTTGGTGTCGAGCAAACTCAAGTACACCATTGAGCAAAGCATACCGCTCATGCTCGACGGCATGAAGCCTCTGGGGGATGACTATGTGGCCGCCATGGCAAAGGGCACCCAAAGCCGCTGGATGGATGTTTCGCCGCGTCCGCGCAAGCGCTCTGGTGCGTACATGAATGGCTCAATTTATGACGTTCACCCCTACTTGCTGCTGAACCACAACGACGATTACGAATCGCTCTCGACTTTGGCGCATGAGTGGGGCCACGCGATGCACTCGGACCTGTCCAACAAGTCACAGTCGTTCGTGAATTCGGAGTACCCGATTTTTACGGCAGAGATTGCGTCCACCACCAATGAGGTGCTGATGCTCGACCACATGCTCAAGATCGCCAAGAGTGACGACGAACGTCTGCTCTACCTGGGCT
>Ga0114978_10001633_pt1 | contig 18806 bp, 31 predicted proteins | sample S_140212_EF_Meta_FD_87027 | JGI IMG/M metagenome (GOLD analysis project Ga0114978, IMG submission 87027) | Freshwater microbial communities from Lake Simoncouche, Canada to study carbon cycling - S_140212_EF_MetaG | ecosystem: Environmental > Aquatic > Freshwater > Lake | place: Lake... | reverse complement strand
TTCCAAATTTCCGCGCATTTCCGAGCCATGTGCGCCAAGCTGCGTCCCAATCCCTGAAGCGGTTTTGCTTAGAGCGGTGGAAGTTTCCGAATCGATCTGCTTCATCTTCAATCTCCTGTTGTGTGAAACCGCGATCTAACGCGTCTTGAACATTCTTGTCGTTTGGTATCCACCCATCTGGCAGATCAATCTCAGGCTTGCGTTGCTTCTGCGCCTTCGCGCCTCTTAACTCTTCTGGTTCATTTACAAGGTTATTATTTACAAGGTTAAGGGGGTGCATATTTTGCCTAGGGGGGTGTGCATTTTCTGCACAGGGGGTATGCATATTTTGCACCCCATCTTGAGCCAGCTTCAGAACATAGATGTTTGATGTTTGTGACCCATTCGGTCGGTAGCGCGTGACAACTTTAACAAGGCCCGCAGCCTCTAGATCGTCGATGTTGTTCTGCACTGCGCGGCGCGTCATCTCGCACAGTTCGATCAGGCGGTTAACGCTTGGGAAGCATTCGCCTGTGCTTTGGTTGTAGTGATCCGCCAGCCAATAAAGCACGATCTTGGCGGCTGGTTTCAGCCCCGCCTGCTTCATTGCTAACGCCGTCATGTAGTGACTCAATTTGGCACTCCTTGGGTTGTGGAGACGCCAATCGCGGTGTAGAACCACGATCAGCACATCCGGATTATGTGCTTGCCGATCTCAGCGGATTTCTCCCCCGCTGCGGCTTACTTAGGGCTGGTTGAGCGTTCGAGCGCTCCCAGCCCACTTCTTTTTTCTATACCTCATTCAAGATCAAATAAAGCGTTTTCTAGGTCAAAGACAGCTTCAGGCCGTGTCTATCTGAAAAGCCAGCATTCTTTTGAAACAAAACCCTAGCATCTGCTGCATCTTGTATATTTTCGTATACGCCAATATGAATACTTTTCCCATTCATTCCCATGGCTGATCTCCACTTTTGCAGGTCTTTGTCCCAGTATACGCCACAAAACCCACTTGTGTTATCTGAACGAAATGCGGAATTTCTTCTGTTTTGTGACGAAGAAACATCCCTTAAGTTTTGAATCGAATTGTCAGTTCTTTTGCCGTTTATGTGGTCAATTTCAAAACTTGGCCATTGCCCATAATGGATAGCCCACGCAACCTTATGCGCGAGAAATCCAATGCCAAGAATCCTTCCATGAAAGTATCCTTTGCCGTTTGGGCAGCATAGTGCTTCTACGCCAGAAAACCTTGTGTTCCATGTCCTTCCCGCATTTGCAGACTTGAACATTTCAAGCGGCCTTTGCTTCCATCTCAAGATGCCAGAATCCTTATCATAGGTCAAAATTTCTGTAAGAAATTCTGCGGTGATGTCAGTTCGCTTTGCTTTCATTACATACATCCAATGTGCGTTGTGTAGACTTATGTTATCCTTAAATTTATGCCCATTGCAATAGCAACCGCATATCTAACCTCAAAATCTCTTGTCCACATTCCTTTGCAGTCTTCGTAAACATCCTCTCCGTTCTCTACATAAAAAAAATCCGCAGTCAGCCGCATCTTGCGCCCTGTGCGCGTGTACATAGGTCTGTACTGACCGATGAGGTCGATCTTGACCTGTCGGCGCAGATCAGTGATTTCCCCGGCACGTTCCAGCAGCTGCAATTCCATGTAGCGCTGCGCTTCCTTTTTGCTGTCGAAGGTAACCTCGCCCACCTGCGTTTTCTTCGCGCCATACTTGTTGCGGGTCTTGCGGGCAAAGCTGGGTTGTATCTTCATTGCCAGCCATCCGACGAGACAGCACGATTGGTGGCAAATTCCACAAACTTGCGTGACAGGCGATCAGGCACGACCGCGCCAGATAGCCAGCGGGAAAGCTGCGATGCACTGACGCCAAGCATCTCAGCAAAGTCTTTCTTTTTCATTTTTTCGGCCTTGATGTGCTGGGCCAGAGCGATGCGTGATGTGTTTTCCATGCGGCCATCTTGCATAAAGTTGCGCCTGATGCAAATAGTTGTTTACAAGCCAGAAGAAGCGCATTACAAAAAACAGGCAAGGACAGGAGGAAACACCATGCAAGCCTACTACAACGGAGAAGAAATCAAAGTTCGCTTTACCGCAGAGAGCGTCCGCACAGACTTCGGTGTGCCGGGTTCGCCTGTCTGGGAAGAGGTGGACATGAACACTGTTGAGATTGCCGAACTGCACATTTTGGATATGCCGTTCAACATCAAAGAATTGCCGCAAGCGCTGCAGGACGCCATCCTGTCTCTTTGGAATGAAGTGGAGTTTTACTAATGCGTGAGTGGATTGAAGATGCAGTTGGGGCTGTGATGCTCTTTGTCATGGGCTACGGCCTGTTCTTCTTGGGCTATGGATTGGGGTTCTGATATGACCGAACACAAAAACATCTACATGGCTTTATGCGCGGCACAGGCTGGCATGGGCAAAGTTGTGAAAGGCGCAACCAACCCCGCGTTCAAATCGAAATACGCCGACCTTGGGGATGTGGTTTCTGTTGCTGTTCCTGCCTTGAACGAGCAAGGCATCGCAATGTTTCACTATATGCTGCGGGATGAACACGGCGCTGTGATGCGCACAACCTTGGTGCATGGCGCCAGCGGCACTGAGATTTCTTGCGATGTGCCGTTGATCATCAACAAGAACGACATGCAGGGCATGAAGTCGGCCACGACCTATGCCAAGCGGATCGGCCTTGAAAGCCTGACAGGCATCGCCCCGGAAGATGATGATGGCAACGCAGCTGCGAAAGCCGCGCCCAAGGTTGAGGCAATCCGTTTGATCGGCGCAGAGCAGTTTCAGCAGATCAATGATCTGATCTTCAGCACTGAGACTGACGAGGTAAAGTTCTGCGCTTACTGGAAAGTGAAGACGCTGGAAGACATGACCGAGAAGCAAGCTGCAGACGCAATCGCCATGCTTACAAAAAAAGCAGCATTGGGAGGTAACGTTGGAACAGCGCAGTGACTAGACATTACCCATGTTGCGGTTTATACCTAGACTTGAACCGCAACATGGGTGACAGAATGCTGACGTTTGTATCATACACCGGAAATAAAACTGCCGATGGACATAAGATTGCTACGTTTAGATGTGGCTGTGGAACTGTCCAAGACTTTGTAGCAAGTAGGGTAAAAAATGGGTATGCGAATTTTTGCAAACAGTGTTCTACAAACATTGTTGCCGAAAAAGTAAAAACCCACGGCATGAAATACTCCGCCGAATATACAACTTGGTCTGGAATAAAAAATAGGTGCAAAAACACGACATCTAAAGACTACCATAGATATGGTGGGTCAGGGATTTTGATGTGTGATGAGTGGGCAAACAGCTTTGCTAGTTTTTTCGCTTATCTTGGGAAAAAACCGTCAAGCAAACATTCCGTGGATCGTATCGACAATAACAAAGGATATGAGCCGGGGAATGTAAGGTGGGCAACACCAACAGAACAAGCCCAAAATAAAAAGAATACGACATACGTCACCGATGGGGAAAACGTCTATCGAATTAATGAAGTAGCCAAACTTCTTAACATAACCCGTGGGGCAGCCCACCTAAGACTGAAAAGAGGGAAGTTAGATGGATTTACAACGCACACCAGAATGGAGAGCTGATCGGCTCGGTATGGTCACAGCATCCCGCACCGCCGATGTGATGGCGCAGACCAAAACGGGCTATAGCGCCAGCCGTGCAAACTACATGGCCCAGCTTATCACCGAGCGCCTGACGCAGACGCCCACAGAGGGCTTTTCTAGCACTGCCATGCAGTGGGGAACGGATACGGAGCCACAGGCACGCATGGCCTATGAGTTGATGACAGGCGAGGCTGTGGTGGAGACAGGCTTCATCCCGCACCCGACCATCGCTGGCTTCGGCGCATCACCTGACGGGCTAGTCGGATCGGATGGGCTGATCGAAATCAAATGCCCGAACTCCGCCACTCACATCGAGACGTTGCTGGCTGGCAAGGTTCCGTCGAAATACATGATCCAGATGCAGGTGCAGATGATGTGCACTGGTCGGGAATGGTGCGATTTCGTCAGCTTCGATCCCCGTATGCCCGGAGATATGAATTTCTGGATGCAGCGGGTCCACGCAGATCATGCCACGCAGACAGACATCAAGGCCGAGGTCATCAAGTTCTTGGGCGATATGGAAATGAAACTTCAGCAGCTGCGGGAGAAGTTTAATGTCTGATCGAAAACTAATCATTGCTACATATGACCGCCTTGAAGAAGAAGCGGGCGGTATATGGCATGCCTTGGCATCGATGACGATGGACAAGGTGGCAAAGGAACTGGACATCCCACGCGATGAGGTCAGCGCGGTGATGGTGTCATATTGGACCAATCAGGGCGCAGGCTGATGCCATACAAGGTCCGCCTCACAGGTCTGCGTCAGCGCCTCTATGCCCACCAGCTTATAGACGCTGCGCCAGACTTGGCGACCGTGACAATTGCGGGCGGTGATCGAACCTTGGAGCAAAACGATAAGATGTGGGCCATGCTAACCGATGTGGCAATGGCCCGCCCAGAAGGCCGCAGATGGACGCCGGAGACTTGGAAGTGCGCCTTTTTGCACTCTCTAGGGCATCAGGTGGCATTCGCGGAAGGCTTGGATGGGTCAGGCCCATTCCCTCTAGGGTTTAGGTCGTCAAAGCTAACCAAGCCGCAGATGTCTGATCTGATCGAAACAATTTACGAATATGGCGCTCGACATGGTGTTGAGTGGTCTGAAAAGGAGAGCAAATGAAACCAAAACTAAACGCAACGAGGTGGCAAGCGCTCAAAGACATTGAGCAATACGGGCAAGAAGTTTTCACATCAATTCACAGCGGAGTTCATGGTGCTGCGCTTTACAGCCTTGAATTAGTCGGATGGGCTGAACGTGTAGACGCCCCAGACGATGGGCCATTCTTTGTCGTTGAAACTGTCGGAAACCACTGGCGGTTGACCGATGCAGGAAAAACCGTTCTCAAAATCCTTCCACCAACCAGACCGAGGAACTGATATGCACTGGATTCTAAAGCCCTTTATGAAAACCGCCGCCTATGCTAAACTGCCGCCGTTGTATGAAGAAAAAGACCGTATTGAAGCGGCCATACAACGTGCCAAAAAGTCCAAGACAAAAGTATCTGACTTGTATGACATGGCGCGGCAGAACAACATCCAGTGCCTGAAGTGGGAAAGATGGCTGATCTAGCAGGGCGCGGCCCACTGGGTCAGAAGAAACCCAAGGCCGAAAGAGGCACAGCTAAGGCGCGGGCGCACATTGCCCGCGTCAAACAACTGCCCTGCGTCATCTGCTTGAAGCACGGGCCAAGTGATGCCCATCATGTGATCTGCGGGCGCTACGGATCTGCTAAGGCCAGCGACATGGATGTGATACCACTTTGCAAGTCACACCACCAAGACGGCCCAGACGCAATTCATAACGGCAAAGAATCGTGGGTTGAGAAATATGGCCAAGACCACAAATATTTGCCGTTGGTTGAACAGTGGCTTCGTGGTATGTAAATCAGATCAGGCCCTGCGTGGGGTAGAGAAGGCAGGACACCACGGTCCATGCGCTCAGGGTGCAGATGACCCCCACAATCAACCTATCGCCGCTGTGTGCCTCATAACCTCGCCACGCTCTCGGTGAACCGTGATGCACTTCATCGTTGATCGGCCCGTGTAGCCAAAGCCTGCCGCAGCTGCGTCACGCGTTGTGATTGCTCGATGGCTTTCCCAGAACATCCCGCCAATATCTTTTGCGCTGTCTTGGTGTATATGCCCGGTATCTAGGTATCGCCAATATGTGCGGCCCCAGATCGGCGCGTGAACATCAGCCGCCTGCATCACAATGCGATCCGGCTTGGTCTTGTCGCCGTGATGCGCGGTCAGCATATTGCGCCCAAATTCCCAGACCCACAACTTCGCCGGGTTGAAGTGAACCGTCACGCGTTCGTCAGCTTCGTATTTGAAGACCAAAGCAATCGCCAACATCTGCGTAAAGTCTGGATCATGATTGCCAGCCAGCACCACAACATCGATGTGATTATGCTTGGCCTTTGCCGCCTCGATCATATTGACATGCGCCCTGACCGCCGCCATCGCCGCCTGAGCAAAGCGCCCATCCACGTCGAGAATGTGGCCGGAAGTGGGCGTCATGTTCTTACTGTCATTTTGGTGCAGCGTATCGCCAAGATTCAGGATTATGGCGCGGTCGGTGTATGGTGCAGCACTGATAAGCATCGCAGATGCCTCTGAGAGGCGCTGTGCGGCGATTGCAACGCTATACTCCGCACCCGTCTCGTCAGCCCATGCTTTCATGCCAAAGTGAACGTCAGCGATGATGTAGCGCGGCAGTAGGTCATGCGACACGTTGTCAGGAACTAGCGCGGGCAAAGCCTCTGGCGCAGACCCCAAAGCCTCACGGAACAGATCCGCCCAAGGCGTCACTTCGTCTTGCGATACCTCAGACTTCCAGAATACCGAATCCCATGAGCCTGTTTCTTTATTCTGGACGCGCCGCCAGCCATGCTTTCCTGTGTCAGTGGATAGGCCAGTGCTTTCCAACGCGGCAATGATGCCTTCATCAGCGTTTAGCCAAGCCTCTGCCGCAGCATATGCTCTGCGGATCGTCTGGCGATCAACCTGCAATTCCTTGGCCGCAGCAGTTTTGCTACCGAGCCGCTGCACAGCATCATAGATTTCGCGCTGACGGGGTGTCACTTGCTACACCCAGCGTCAATCTGTTGGATCAGAAACGCGCCCGTGACCAGTGATTGCGGCCCACCATCCGCAACCAGTGCTGCCGCATGGGCCTTCCTGCTTTGCGCCGTGCCATCACATATTGCCTCACTGTTTGGAACGGTTGCGCAGCCACTCAGCAGCAGCGTCAGCATCAGGCTTATGCCTAACCTCGTCGATCTTTTTGGAAGTGTCAGCATAGCTTTGCAATTCCTCGATCTTGGCTGTATTTAGCCCAGCCGCTCTGCCAGCGAACCAACCTGACATCACAGACAAGATTGCCGTGATCAGTTTCACCAGCGCCGTCCAAAACATTACCATTTTTCTTTTGCCGCCCAGTATGCAGCGCTCATCTTTCCCTTTGCGATATTCTTTGCATGGCGGGCCATAAAAGAAGCCCGGCGCTTCTTGTCAGCCTCGCTCTCGCCCTTCTTGGCAGGCGATCCGCTCACACCTTGTTGGCCAAAGCGGATCGTCTTGATGGTGTCGCCTTCCTTGGCGACAACCACATGGCTTTTCGTCGGATGGTTTGGTGTGCGCTTAGGCTTGTTGTAGCCAGCCACACCCACTTTTTCCAACCGACTGTCTTTCATTTCTTCTTAGCCATCTTGGCAGGCTTCGCAGTCTTTGCTGATGCTACAAATGCCGCCTTGGTGGGCGCACCCTTAGTGCCGGGCTTGCGCATCTTTTCGCCAGAGCCAGCCTTGATGCGTGCTTTCTTTTCAGCGATGTTTTTATAAAGACCGTCCATATCAAACCGCCTTGCGCTTGGAGTAGATCGACCAGAACGCCACCACAATCGTGGTAACAGCCCCGCCAACCGTCATCATAGTTTCAGAGTCCACGATGCCCTGACTCACCAGCCACCCTCCCGCTGCCGCAACCAAGGCTCGCACGATCCCACCAAATTCTTCAGGTTTCATTTTGCTATCCATTCATGTTTGCAGATGATGATTTTCCAAGCCAGCCCGGAACGTAGAAGCCCGGACAAGCCTTTGCCGCATACTGATTATGTCCACTTACCTTTGCGATTTTGTAAATGGCCATTAACCTCACGATCAGCGCGTGAAGCGCCGCGTCTTGCAGATCAGTGAAGTTGTCGCTGATCTTTTGATTAGCAACAGACCCATGACCACCAACTAAGGCGATCCCAATAGAACCGACATTGTGGTTTATTGTGTGTGCGCCGACCTGTTCAATCGGTCGGCCCTTAGCAACCGTTCCATCGCGGTCGATCAGGAAGTGATAGCCGATGTCACGCCAGCCATTGTCTTCAACATGCCAGCGCCGCACCTCTGCCACCTTCTCGCTGGTGCGCTTGCCAGCCATCCATTCTGGACGGGTGGCCGTGCAATGGCAGATCACCTCATTGATCGGTCTCATGGTCCGGGCCGACTGTTTATGCTCATCCAAACCGCGCCGCTAATGAACAGCAGCGTAGCCGTTGTCAATACTTTCACAGTTGTCGCCCAGATCGCCTTCCTCGTCTCGCGCCATGACGATAGCAAGCTGCGAATCTCATTTAGATCATCAGAAGCGCTCTCATCATGCAGTCCCAAATCCTCCAGCGCCTTCTTTGCGCCATGAATCGCCGCACGGTTCAGCATGTCTTCGAGTTCCTGCGGGGTGATCTGGACGCTGCTCATGATCTAGCCTCTTATACTGACGTTATGGTTTGCCAGCCTGAGCCGCTGTTTACACAAAGTTTGCCAAGCGTGGTATCAAAGACAACTAGCCCAGCCACGTTTGCAATTGCAGTTTTTTGTGCGGTTGTCATATTTGGAAAGCGGACGCCTTTTGTAGTGCTTTGGGCATCTACAATGGCTGCGGCATTTGGTGAAACGGTTCCAATGCCAACGTTACCAACTGAGTCAATACGCGCACGCTCCGCACCGTTTACGTCAAAGGCCATTACGTAGTTATTGCCAGAGCCTTGGGAACTACCGTATGAAGTGATTCTGCCTGTGACAACACTTCCAGCACTGTCTGTAAACTCTAGGCGTTTAAAGTTTCCAACTGTGCTGCCACCCGTGCTGATACGCACAACTGCGTCAGTAAACGCAGAGGTTTGAACTTGTAGTTTTTGTCCGGGGGAACTCGCCCCGATACCTACGTTTGCGCCACTGATGGTGAACGCATCAGTGACTGTGAGAGACGCATTTAGCTTGGTGCGGACGCTTAGACCGCCTTCATCGTTAGAGATGCTTGTCATTTATCAGACTCCATCGTTCCATGTTGCGGTATCAATCCACTCGCCATTGTCATCCCACCTTCCCTCAGCCAATATCCAAGTGGTTTCAGGAATAGTTGTCCGAAAGACACCAGAGAAAACTGCTCTCATAATATACATTTTCTGTTACAACCGATTCGGCCAGACGTCATATCCATTGATGGATGCAACCGCTGTTCCAGATGTGTAACCGCCTGTTTTTACTCCAACGCGGTAGTAAGTCAGGATCGGATCATACCCAACTTCTTCAGCCGGGATCGTGTATGACTTCACGTCACGCCACGTTGATCCATCCTCTGACCGCTGCGCCGTTACTGTAGCAACAAACGTTCCAGAAATTGAGATGTCAAAACTTCCAACGATCTGGATGGCGTTAGAAAACGTGTTTTGTGCTGCTGCTGATACTGACGTTCTTGGCATGTCTGCCCCCTTGTCGATTGTTGATGTTAGATTACATATGCCCGGCAGGCTGCTAGGTATGGATTGCCAGACCCACCATCATTTGCGTATATGACAACCTCTAGTGCGCCGCCTGTGCTGTTTGTCCACGATGCACTTGCTGTGTAGCCAGAGCCGAATAGGTTCAAACGTGTTGTTCCGCCGCCGTCAACAACTGCAAAACCAGCATTGCCACGAACGCCAGTGGTTGTATTGAAACTATATCTGGCAAGATTTTTCAGATAAAGAGTAGACCCGTTTGGAACGTTCAGCGATGCAAGGTATTGATTTGGTGCGCCCGTCCCATTGAAGGAGATTTGCTGAAAATTGTATGAGAAATCCTTCAACGTATTGAATGGATACTCACGCAAGTCAGACCCCAAAAAGTTTGCACTGATTTGACTATCTGCAACCTTTGAGTTGTTTGACCCAGAGTTGCTTGTCCCAAGAACAAATGCCTTGCTCATCATTCCGCTGTGACCAGCGGGAACTGTAATCTTTAAGCCGTTTGTGGAGAGTAAGATGCACCCATCAATTGTCATTGGCCAGTAAAAGTCACCACCCACAAACGCCGATGTTGTCTTGTCAATCCAAATATCTGCATCATTTGTTAAAAACTTACAGCCATTGACAACTTTTGTTGCGGTTGTGTTTGGGTTTGCTTCTTTTACCTCAATGTATATGCCAGCGCCAACCCCACCAGATACGTTGCTTTCAAACTGGCATCCGTAAACGGCTAAAACTGCTTCTTCATTACATTTTATGCCGAATCCGCTTTCACTTAGTGTGCATCCAAAAAATGCAAAATCGCCGGATGTTGCATCAAGGTTTAACTCAACACACGCCCCTGTGTTCAAGACGGCAGTCAATCCAAAGAAACGTGTCTGCCCACCGTTGTCAGATGCGGCACCTTTTGTTATCACAACGCCTTTTGTGCAGTTGATGATCGACCCATTGAACCAATCATTCAGATAAGCAATGCCCTTCAGGTCGTATGCCTTGGCAAACCACTTAATGTTTACATCTTTAAACACGCACTCCCTGATATGGAAGTCACCGCCATTAACAGTTGTATCAACTCCAATCCCATTCAACGACCTTGTTGCATCGCTGTTGCCGTGGATTGAAATGCTGTCAAATGTTACGCCAACAATACCATATTGACCAAACGCATAGTTTGCTGTTCTTGCAACCAAAGTGAAAGCATTTTCCGTTGGGGTTACTTGCTGAATGTATGACCCATTGCTGTTATAAATAGAACCAGCGTTTGAGCCAAGAATTTTCATAGGCTTGTTGATCGTAATTGCTGAAGAAATTATGTATTTGCCAGCGGGGAAATATAACTGACCATCAACTGGCGTTGCGTTTACAGCATTTTGAATAGCTGTCGTGTCATTGGTAACGCCATCGCCCTTGGCACCAAAGTCCTTTACAGACACATAGTCTTGCAACCGTGAAGTCAAAACACGCGCAGCAGAACCAGTGCCGCCCTGCGTGTAGGTCATCTGATCTGTGCTGGTTGCCGATGTGCCGGGAATGATGCCATAGCCAATCGGGCTATAAATCACCATTGCACGGTTCTTATCGCGCACAGTAACGGAGAAGTATGTATTGGCGTAGATGATTGCCGGAGAGCCATTGCGCATCACATAGCCATTGGATGTGCGTAGAGGCTGCGCTGCGGGTTGCGTTAGTGCGGCATCGTAATACACCGTGATCGGGTTTGTCTCTGGGTTCAGGTTTACTGTGCCAAAATACAGATAGCCATTGTCGAGCGGCGATCCGCTCTTGTCGGTGAAGATCGGATAGGGCGGTGCAAGCTGCGTCAATGGCATTTGTGATCTCCTTGCGTGTTATTTAACACGAAAATGGGGTGTTTGGATAGCGTCATCGACGGGTTTCCGATTCGGATGCTTGTTGGTTGGGTTGCCCAGCTGTCACGCCAAGAAGCGCGGTGTTGATCCAGATACGCGGGTCACCAATATCAACTGTTACTGCCCACTTTCTAAAGGCAGGATCGGCCAGCAAACGATTCTTGGATTTCTCTGTGACCGTGTTGGTTTCTGCTTTGACAACAAGATCCTTGAAGGCTTCAGAGGTGAACAGTCGCCCAGCGTCTCTAAGGCGGTCGGGAGACCCTGATGTTATTGCATCCGTTATTGCATCGCCAAGCATTGCACCGGGGACGCCGCCAATAAGCGCACCGCCGCCGCTCCCAACCGCACGCACAGCACGACGGCCAGCGGTTGAAGCAAACACATTGCCGATAAGCCCCTCGGCTACCATAGCCCCATAAAGAGGCTGGTTCGCCTTGCCAGTTGATATGACATTGGCGCGAGCATCCGTCACGCGGCGCGAAACCTCATAAAGATCGCGGAGAACAGCCTCGGCCTCTGGTCCGATGTTTTTGACGATCTCTTTGTAGACAACAGGATTTCTGCGCATGCTGGAATAAAAGTCGGTGTATTGAGAAAACCCAAACCCGCGCTCGCCACCTTGTGTGCTGGTGGAAACCTCGCGGATGGCCGACAAAACCGCCTCTTTGCGCAGATCTTTTGGAATGATTTCCAAGATAGCGTTCAAGCCAGAAATGTCGCCCTTCTTACCAGAAGTGATTGCAGTTCTTAGCTTTTGCGAAATGCTACCATTTTTTTCCTTGCCAAATCCAAGAACAATCTTGTCGCCAAGTTCACTTTGCTGCCTGTAAAGCGAATTGGCCAACTCAAGATTTTTCCTCAGATCAACACCGCCAATACGCTCCGCATTGGCCAGTTGGTCAGCGACAAGCGCATCATACATTGTATTAAGTGATCTTTGGTCGATGCTGCCATAGGGGTTGTCTTGAATGTTTCCATCCCTTGCTCGGCGGATTTGATCCTTTTCGCGCATTAATCGCAAATAGGTGACGTCTTGATCTGGGTTTGTGACCAGCCTGAACAGCTTGCGCTCGGCATCAGTCATGCCTTCGATGCCGCCAAGGTCGCCAATAGTCTTATTCAAGGCGATTACGATGTTGTTGGGCTGAAATACTGTTCCGGGCGGAACAACAGCCTCGACATCATCATATATTCTTTGGGCTTCTCCACGAAGTTGTTTGCGTGTTTTGTCGAGACTATTGAGAACAGAACTGGAAACTGTTGAAAGATCTGTTGCCCCAGCAAGATCAGTGATTGCCTTGTCAGCTCTTTCTGTAATGTCGATGAGGTTGTCAGACCATGTTCTTTTGGCTTCAGACCCGCCAATGGATCTAGTCATGCCAATCGCTTCGCGGATTTGGCGCACGTCTGAAAGCACATCAACGGGCAACTCAATGCCAAGACGATCAGCCGCCGCTTTTACCTCTGGGTTTGCTACGGCAAGACGGGCAAGTTCGTCGCGGGCGCGGCGACCCCCAACTCCGAAAGACGCGCCTTTGCGGATCAACTCACCAATCCGCGCATCCTCGTCTACCGCCGCTGCCGCAGTGGCAGGGCCAGCGGTTGGCTCTGGGCTAACGGTCAGTTCTGGGACAGCCTTGGGTGGCGCTTCAGGTGCCGCTGTAGGCCCAGCAGGACGCGCTGTGGGTGGCATCTCTGCTGCGGCAGGGCGCATGGTAGTCTCAGGCGCTGGAAGCGCTAGGACAGGCCGCTCTGGCGCTGCCAATGCCAAAGGTGGACGCTCAGAAACAAGGCCAGCTTCACGGGCGACCCGTGATGGCAAGGCAACCTGTCCCGGCGATCCAGCAAGGGACTCTGGAACTGCGGCAAAATCACGGGCAAAGCGCTGCGCTGTTTCAGGGGCCATTAGCCCGGCTTGTGTCATAATGTCAGCAATAGCGCCGCCAGCGTAATTCCAAGCGCCAGTTGAAACACCAGCGCCAGCAGTCACGGCATCCAGCAGATAGTCACTGACAGCGCGAACTGGTGCTGGGATCGGGACTTGATAGTCAAATGCGCCCAGCGGAATGCTCTCTGGGGTTTTAGCAACACCCTCGCCGCCGACAAGACCACCAGCAGCCTGTTGGGCAGTAGCGAATGGTTCAGCGCTCATTGCCGTGCGCAGCGGTTCAGAGGGCTGTCCAGCGCCTTGTGCGATGGCGTCTTTGACCGACATGCCATTCATAATGCCGCGCACAATGGTCTGATTGTTTGTTGAGTAGTCAGGGCTGACAAACGTATATTGCGGGATCGGCTTGCCTGTTGTGATGTCAGTGCCTTCAGACCCAGACAGTGGCATCTGCACAATGCGGCCACCACCCTCGACCTGCATAACAACATTTTCAGACTTGGGCGCATTCTTTAGGAAATCAGCAGCCATCGTTGCCGCAGATGCAGCAGCAGGCGCAGCCGTTTGTGTCGGTGCGGAAATCTTAGCTAGTAGTTCCTTTGCAAGCGTGGCGGCATCTTTATCCATTATTTACCCTTTGCCGCAATCACATTCACTCTGTTCATTTCGGCCTGCGTCAACGTTTCCCCTTTAGCACTTTTGTCCATCATAGACCGAACAAATGCTTGATCTTCGGTCTCGCTTGCAGAAGTTGCTGTTGTGGGGGTTTCTGGTGCAGTAGGCGTTTCTGTTTTCGCTGGCGCAGGCGTTTGTTGCCCTTCGGTCGGCGCTCCATAGTTTGGACGGTTTGCTTTCATCCACTTGTTTATGTCTTTTTCGCCGCTGTCGACAAAATCGAACCACTGGCCCGGCGGATAGCCACGCGAGAAAAACTTGGATTGCTCAGTGAAATAGTCTGCAAGTTTTTCTTGCGCTGCTTTTTTACTGCGCAGCCAGTTTGCCAAATCTGGGCCATCAAGATCAGTTGGCAAAGCAACTTGCAAAGCCAAACCCAATTCGCCTTGTGATAGCGCACCGAACGTAACTGCACCAACAACATCTAAACCAAGTTGGCTTTGTAGGTTGTTAAGTTCGATTGTGGCGGCATTCCAGTTTGGTAGTTTGGACTGAATGACACCAGTATTTGCGCCTTCAACCTCAATAAGATTGATTGCCTTATCAAGGTTTGCAATGTTGGAGCGAATTGGTTGAATTTTCAGATAAGCATCTGTTCCCAACTTGACAGCGCTTGCACCGCCTGCTGTTGCAGCAGCCGCAGCAGCACCAAGGTCTGCTGTAGTGGTTAGCCTTGCAGCAGTCCCAGCAGCTTCTCTTGAACCAGTCATTTTTGCCTGTAAGTCAGATGCTTCTGCCAGTAACTTATCAGCGGCTTCTCCTTTGACAACCTCGTTGGTCCGAGCGTCTTTAATTTGAACCGTGCCATCGGTCATCGTTGTGACAACAGCAATGCCCCCAATGTTTTCGGCCTTTTGAACATTTGCAGACTCCGCCACACCATATCCAAGACCCTCATTAAGCTGTTTGAGTTTGTCAAACCCAATAAACCCGCCCAAGGTTAGTCCAGACGTTGTCTTTACTGCACGCATTGCCGCTTCTGGATCTTTATCAAATTGGTCCAATACAGACTTCAACCCAGACGCCATTGCTTCGTCGCCAGAGTTTAGCGCGGCATCATATTGCACTTGAATCTGGTTTCTCGTTGCGTCAACATTTCCAGACAAAGCGCTTACATATACGTCTTGGGTAGTTTTGATCAGTGCATCTGTTTTTGGTTTTGTGAGCATTGTTTGAAGATTAGTGATCTCATCCCGCATCGCAGGGTTTGCTGCCCATGCCTTCATGAAGTCATTAGCCGTTGCATTTGGGCCTAACTCTATAAGCTGAGTTATTGCTGATTGACCAGCAGCAGCATCAGCTACTGCCTTCTCAGCAGCGGCTTTCTGCATTGAAAAAGTTGTCGCTTGCTGATCCATAGTCTGTTGCGTCTGCGCCCTTGCAAGGCGATCTGTTTGCAAGCCTTCACCAAACTTTAAACCGCCAAGATAACCTTGGATCGGGTCAAGAACATTCAAGCTATAATTGATTGGCGCAACCATCAGAAACGCTCCGAACCGGGTCGTGTTAAGTTACCAAATGCACCACCAGCCTGAGAGCCAAACAACTGGCTAATATTGCCAAGTGCGTTCCCCCATGCAGATGCGCCCGCAAGTGTGCTTCCAGCCCGTGCAGCACCTTGTTCACCATATAAATTGCCGACATTGACGCCTGTCTGCATCCCAGCAGTCCCAACCCCAGTTGCAGCATTTTGACCTGCAGTAGCTAGTCCACCAAGGCGGCTATATTGCTGCTCGATCAGTGAGGACAAAACCTGTGGGCGAAACTGAGCCAAAGCCCCTTGAACATTCCCGCCCCTCAGACCGCCAGTAGCGGCTGCATTTTGCAAGATGCCCTGCTCACCCTGTTGCGTCAGGGCTGCAAACTCTGGGCCTTGCTGTAAGGCGCTAATGGCTTTCTGTTGTGCATCTGCGCCAGATACGCCAGCTAATGCTAGCTGGTTCGATAAAGCACCCGTCCCAGCCTGAACGTATGGCTTCAAAAGTGATTGAACCAAATCAAACTGGCGGCGCTGCTCATCAATCGCAGCTTGTGACGATTGGACTTGAGCATTTGATGCACTTTTAGCAGCCCGTGATTGAATGCCAGCACTCAAAACGCTTCCACCAATTCCCAAGAGCATAGGATTAGGCATTGGCAAACTCCTTTTCGTAATCTTCGGCGGTTTCGCCATAAAGCGACATGACAACAGGTGCCAGCGTCACAGCAGCATCATAGCCATGACACAACTGAACCACCCAAAGCACCAGATCATAATAGCCAGCCCGCCACATGTAGCTGCGGGCGTCAGCTGCGCCTGCACGCTCTACGATGTCGGAAGCCTGCCATTTCAAAAGCTGGACGGCGACAACTGGCAGAAGTTGCTGCGCATGCGCGGTGAAGAACTTGTTGGACGGCAGGCCAACCAGCAAATGATGCAGCGCTCGATCAAACGAACCGCGCCCAACTGCATCTCCATCTGCGATATCATCCAAGAACTGGATTGCATCCCACATGCCCATCAACCAATGAGAAGCATCTTCTGGGATTTCCAGCGTCTCAATTAGATGATGTTCTAGGATTTCACGCATTGGCCGTCCCTTGTCAGAACTTGCCTGCTGGTTGGCCAATGTCTCAGCCCGCGCAGTATCGCAGAAAAGCGGCGCTTTATCAAGGTTTGTCATGTGAGCATATACCTCTTCCGAATTGCAGCCGGGTCATACAGCGAATACGGATCAACTGGCTTTGGATATAGATCGGCCAATGTCTGGGCTGGCTGAAACCCACGCGCAAAGTCGCCCTGCGCTGGTGCAGTTTGCATAGGCTGCGGGCCAGTTGAAGCCATTCCCATGATGCGATCAACATATGCTTGCGTCTCTGGGAATGGCGGAATGCCACCATATTTGCTGACATTGCCCGGACCCGCGTTATACGCTGCGAGTGCCAGTGTTGGATCACCGAAACGATCCAATTGTTGCTTTAAATATCGCGCACCACCGCGAAGGTTCTGCACGGGATCGGTAGGATCAACGCCCAGATCACTTGCAGTGCCGGGCATCAACTGGGTTAAGCCGATGGCGCCAGCGGATGAACTGGCGTTGGGGTCAAATGAACTCTCAGCCTCAACCAGCCGCATGAACAGGTCAGGGTCAACACCTTCTTCAACTGCGATCTGGCTGGCGAGGCTGCGATAGTCCATTTACTCGTCCTCTTCCCACGCCTGACAGACGCGCAGGTTGTGACATACGAAGTCAAACTTGGCGCAATAGCCTCGGCCACCGCCATCCATGTCGAACTTATCTAGTGTGATGCTCTCCATCTTGGCCTGATACATTGGGTCATTCTGGAAATAATCGCAGTTGGCGCAGAGACGGCGACGAGCTTCTTTCTCGCTCATGTCCCACGCAGCGGCAACACCCTTCCAGAATGGACCATTGGCTGATGGTTCAACCGATGCTTTTTCTGGCCCCAGCTTCCACTCATCAATTACTACTTGGCGGTTCTTGCGGTTTTGGGCCGTGGTCACTACTTTTTCAGTAGGCAAACCAAACGCCATCATCATGTCTTCCATTACGAAATCTCCCTTCCAGAAGCGCGAATTGTCAAAGATGTTGCCGCAGAGGCAAGCGTTGAGATGAACTGCCCGGCTTCCAAAACTTGGCCGACCAGTTCAGGGCAGGTGTATGTTTCGCTTACTGCGATGGCACGCGTCTTGATGATTAGGTTGCTATCACCAGCAGATCCGCTGGCGTTGATAAGGTTCACCGAAAAGTTCACGCTCCCAGCGGAAGTGTTTGTCACTGTGAACTTGTCAATGATCGCCTTGACACCAGTTGCTGTATATTGCGCAGTCTGCGCGTTCTCTGCCTGCTTCGGCGGTATTAGGTTGACGGGGGTGACTGCCATGTTGTTTCCTTAGACGATGCTTGTGATGAGACCGTTCACAACGGTAACTGTTTGGATGCCCGCAAGAAATGAACCAGATGCGCCGACAACGGGCAACCAAGCCCCCAGTGTCGCATTATAAACCAAAATTGATCCATTGGCTGCACCAAATGCGCGGACATCTTGTAGGCGATCAATCCGCTGTTCGCTTGGTGCTGGCCCAGTAGCCACTAGATCGGCCGTCTCTTGCGCTGCGGCAGCATCAGCCAATGCTGTTGAAGCCGATTGCTGCGCTGCAATTGCACTGGACGTGGCAACCTCGGCCTTATTGTCGGATGCGCCAGTGGCGTATGAATTGTCAGTGATCAGTTGCGTCAGCGTAGTGATTTCTGTTGGCGTGAGATCATTCGCAACAATGAACAAACGTTCCAACGCCTTAATCATAGCCGGATCATCACCGACAAGTCGGGCGATCTGGTTGCGCGTTGGGATCGTATTATCAGCCATTAGAATGCCAGCGGTTCAACCCGCGCCTCCAGTGCTGCAACGGCAATGTGAGCGTCAGAGGTGCCACGGAAGCGCTGCATCCGCATGTTCCGCATGTTCCCCTGCTGGAACCAGACTAGGCGCTTGTTGCGCTGTCCTATGGTCCCTGCGCTGATACCCTTTTCAACGCTCCAAGTGATGCCGTCGACCGAATATTGCGTCCAGATCGTGGGATCGACGCCGAATGCCGTTGAGCCTGTCAAGCTGACCAACTCCATGTCGTGGAACAAAGCGCCGTTGCCAGCGTTGTAGACGATCAGCGTGCCGAACTCCCAGCCAATGGTCTCGCCCCAGTGGGTGCTGATGTTATCGACAAGATAGCCAAATTGGGTAGTTGTTGGGTGAGCCACGTTCCAACGATCATAGCACCACACGCACTCGGTTGCGTTCCAGATGTTCTCATCCACCAGTGTAGACGAAAGCATGAACCAGACGGGCATAGACAGGACAGTTGATGCAGCGCCATCAAAGACAAATGTGTGACGCGGCAGGTGGACGATCAAGTGCTGGTGCGCCCGGTCAATCTTTTCCTCAATGAAGGATATACTTAACTCGGCTT
>Ga0114978_10001632_pt1 | contig 18808 bp, 12 predicted proteins | sample S_140212_EF_Meta_FD_87027 | JGI IMG/M metagenome (GOLD analysis project Ga0114978, IMG submission 87027) | Freshwater microbial communities from Lake Simoncouche, Canada to study carbon cycling - S_140212_EF_MetaG | ecosystem: Environmental > Aquatic > Freshwater > Lake | place: Lake... | reverse complement strand
ATTGGGGATGAGACTGGGATCAATGTCCTGGCCACCTCCATACAGATATAACAAAACATAAATATCTCGCGCCATCGCCTGTCGATCACGACGTGCGAAGTATTCCTGCGTGGCGGGCGAAGTAAAATTGCCTCCGGCGGGATATAGCAAAGGTCCCGTCGGCACCGCCGTGCTCGGTAAGACATTTGTCAGGCTTGGGTGCGGAGTCAGATCCCGAAACACAAACCCTGTTGGTCGCACCGTCGGAAAGGGCTCACCATTGCTATCAACCAGCAGTTGATTGGCACTCAACCGCAGCCCCGTCGAAGTCGTCGAAGACATTCCGCTCATCTGATACCATACGACAGGCCGGAAGGGGGGAGGATTGGAATTATTCTTATTCAAATAATTCGCTTCCCACGGTCGGAGCGCATTCACGTTGCCGGTTTGAGTTGTTGTCAGTTTGCTGAATTCACGACGGTCCGAACTGACGGTGGTATACTGACTCCGCACGCTCGCCGCATAGGGGCTGGTGGTGAGATTCATCGGGGCCAGATTGGCAACTCGTGATGTTCCACGCACGACAACTCCGTCAGCATTCGACTGCTGCAGAAACGCGGTTTCCAATGGGCCAAACACAGCGTCATTATCAATCGCCAAACCGGTCGCCGTTCGCGCCCCTAATGCACCGCCCACAATCGGATTAATGGTTCCCGGTAGCGAACCGGGAGGTGCATAATTCGGCTCGGCCAGCGACAACGCATCGGGATCGACGATCAGTTCACTGGAATCGTCGAATAATTGATTAGTGGTCATTAATAATTGCGCGGCGTACGTCGAATTGATCAGCGCCACATCGTTATTGGCATGATAACCCTGGAAAGAGAGCCAGCGATTTGGGCCAATCGACACTTGCGTCGTCCGATCGATGAGATTCAGTTTCTTGCCAAAAGGATTGGCACCCGAGGTATTTGGCAGCAAAAGACTTCCCCGTCCCGCCAGGTCGAGCGGTGTCCCGAAGGGAGTCAATGCAGAAGTACTCGTCCAGGAAAATGGATACAGATTGTTGAAATCCAGGTTGTCGTTCGTATTCGAAATCCCCGCTTGGGGGAGTGCCCCGTTTCCTGAGGAGAGTACGTTCAACAGCAGCGACACATCTCCTAGTAAGCCGGGGGTGATGGTCTCGATGGCAATCGCCATCCCCAAGGTGGTTGCCGCAGCGCTCTGTGCCAGCGAAACGTTATACTGGGGACGCCCGTAATTTTGGAAAAACCACTCGATGTTCGCGACTTCGCGTAACGTCATCGGATTGCGATCGGCACCAAACGACTTGAGAAAAAAGCGGTACTGTTGCAGATCGGCCGTTGAGACAATGTTCGGATCGGTGGAGAGCCCATAGACGGAATTGATTTCGGATGCGGACAGTCCCTGATTTGAACTGCTCAGATAGCGAGGATTCCCATTCAGGTCCGCACCAAATTCCTGAGTCATCAGGTTCGGCGGAAACGGGTTCTTGGTCAACTTCGATGTGGCGGTATTCAGGTTGATCAGTCCATTGAGATCGCGGACTTGCATCGCAAATAGCGGAACCACCAGCTTCCCATCCCCTCGACGAAACGGAGGATAACCCAAGTCAACTAGAATCGATTCAGCAATCCCGTCCCCATCGGTGTCCACATCAAGATTGAGACTTAATGGGTTGGCTGTCCCCTCGGTCCAGACGCCGAGTTGACCATTGGTCGGCAGTCCCGAGGCATCCAATGGCTGGAATGAAAAGGGACTGGTCAAACCGAGTCGCGTCGCATCCTGCTGAGATTGCACATATCGTGCGATATTGGTCGAGTTGCCGGTGATCGGATCGATATAGACGTGGTCTGGATGCGGACGAAAACTTTTCGATGCTGGCACCAGATTACTGTTGTCGTACCAGTTTGGAATGGTCGCCCCCGCGTTCCGCAGATATTGAGGTCGCATGAGGGTGGGGATAAAGACGCGATACGGGATATTCGAGCCATCGATCGCAGCGCCATCATAAGAGAGGAGCAGGCTGTTGATATCCGGTGAACTATAGTCCGCATCCGGTGGTGGGAGCATGGCCATGGTTTTGCCATTCCCCCAGAACGTTCCGTTGTTGGCTACGGGAGAATCGACCACATTCCAGAACAGCGGATTATCGGCAATTCCATCGTAATTCATATCCACAATCGGATTACCGCTGGCATCCACGGTCACGTTAATCCCTTCGCCATTGAAAGGAATCCCATCGCGTCCAAGCATGCCGGGGACCAGCGCATGTCGCCCACCCCAGAGCACGCTGTTGACGGTGGTGTCATCAGGGCCGAGAATCAGTTGACGAAGTGGCCATTCGAAGATCGCATCCGAGGCCGCAATCGTCTCGGTGTTCCGTGCCTCGTTGGCAAAGTACTCCGCCGCAGCGCGCTCCTGGGCGGCAAAGGTATAGAACGTAAAGCCGAGCAGCGCCAAGAGTCCGAGGAGCGCGAGGACCACCAGCAGTGTTGAACCACGGCGATCTGCTTGGGCAGGCCGAGGCGATCGTTTTGGGGATACTTGTCTCATAGCAAACCTCGGTGTTCGGCGGTGTCGATCACAGCCTGCGCTTCAAACAGAAATAGCAAAGGGGCAACTTCAGCGGATCAATTGGGGTCGATGAGCGATTGAACGATGGTGACCTGACGAATCTGATCACTGGAAATGTCGCGGTAATTAATGGTGATCTGAACCGAATTCACTTGAGTTATGAAAGGGGGATTCGGATAACGATTGTTTGGCGAACCGGGTTGAATGATCTCGGCTTTGGGATGCCAAGTGTCATATCGATATTTGTTGGATGGTGAATAAACCCCATTCTGACATTTGTTGTTTGCCTGATCGGTAGTCGAAAAATAAAAGGAACCCGTCGGATAGTTTCTATCGCCAAGATCGACAAATATTCCCAGCATCGGGTCCCAGACTTTCACGTCAAAGCTTAAAACGTTTGTCATCAGGATGTCGGCACCACGACGTAGCAACGGAGCGGTCGTAAATTCGGAAACAGCATTGTTAGTGTCCAGATTGAGTGTCGTCCTCATCGAAACCGGGCTGTTGTCCTGAGTCGGGTCTGCGGGGCTAATAAACATTGTTCCCGGAAAGCCAAATGCACTTTGCGAACATTCTGACATGGTAAAACGCCCGATAAATCCCGTGTCATCATAATTTCCCAGTTGTCCGTCTGCGCCGGGGGATCCGAATTCCCGAGGAATGCCGGTCCAGGGATCGTGACCGAATCGAAATTGGGGAATACCCAAGCTGATGGTTCGGAACTGATCTTCGGCAAGTAGTGGCGCAGGAAGCGGCAGCGGCAAGCTGAACGCGACTTCTTTTGGTGCATTGGCGTCGTTATTCAGGGATTGACTGACGGTATGAAAACGGGGGCCCTTGCCGACAAGATCGGTGCCGGTGGAATTGCCAGGACTGTAGTTACCTCGGTTGTAAAATGCCGAATAGTCAAAATCTCGCCAGAATGAACCGTTGGAGGGGGCGTAATCGCCGACCAGAATCGGTGAACCGGTCTCCAGATGGGGTTGTGCTCCCGAGGTATCGGCATCGCGGATTAACAGGACACGTCGATAAAGGTTACCCCCACGTAAATAGTAAGCGATCTCGGCGGCCGAAGATTGGCCGATGAGATTTCCAGGCAGTCCATCGTCCAGTTCTGGCTGAAACTCGGAAAGGTAAAGGGTTCCGAGCGTCACCATTTGAGAGATGGGGCGGTTTAGAAGAAATTGGGTGTTTCCCCCCAAAACGCTTACATTATCGACCAGATACCGACCATCGTTGGATTGCCCATTTGCACCTTGGCTCCCTGAGACCCAGATGTGCCGCCCCGATGCGGTTCCCGTCGAAAAGAATGCCGAATAATCGCCGTTGACTGTAAACGTTGGCCCATTCACATCCAAAGCCATGATCGCGGGTGAAAGAAATGAGAACGGAACTGCCAAACCCAGGTAGGGGGTTGTGTCGGTACTTTGAGAACGGTTGCTGACGCGCGTCGTAAACTGCAAAACATCATCGGTATCATCACTAGGATCATTTTCTGCGTAGTACCAATAACCTGTACGACGCAGTAATAATCCACCAAGTTGACGAGTGTCTTGATTGCTGGTGAAGGGGATCACATCGCGGAAGGAACGTTTATCGAGATCGGCACGTACGATCGTGTTCAACAGCCGTGCCCGTTGATCGTTTTCCGAAAGACCGCGCTGCTTGGAAAGCGAACTGGTGGCAATCTGAAAGATTTCCGCAAACATGGTCATAATCAGCAGGACGAGGGCCACGGCAATCATCATTTCCACCAACGTAAACGCCCGATCGGGCGACTGCGCGTGCAAACGGACCACGGAACGCGGTGTCCGGCGGCGGCTCAGTTCGCTTCGAAGTGGTTGGTGGGAACGTTTCATGGCTTTCATCTTCTTGCAGAGCGATTTGACGCGATTCGGTGCTCAGTTCAACCAGCCGTTCAGTAGTGCGGGTCACAGGTGCAGAAACATCATTGAGATCCCGAAAAGGAGCCCAGTTCGAAGACCTGGGTAATTCCTTTCATCGCCACAAAGTTAAAAGGGCCATTAATGGGAAGATCAATCAAATCATGATCGAGCAGAATCAAGTTGTTATTGGTATTGATATTGACGACTCGATACCAGCGGGCCTGACTGGTTTCGAGCAGGTACGACCCCTTTTTTAAATGCGGGGGCAATGAACCGGTGTAGCTCAGCGTTCGCAAATCATCAGATCCCGGCCAATTCTCTTCACCGGCCATTGTATTCGTGGTGAAATTGTCTACTGTCCCATCTAAGTTATCGTCAACTCCCGCGACACCGGGCTGGCGGTCAAACCCACCAAACCCTGATGATGTCGGCTGAATCGCAGTGATTAAAAATTCATCAGCGGCCTTGAACGAGCGATTAAAAAAGACGACCAGATCGGCCTCAGCCTTCCACGAAATGAGATCACTCGTCAGTGGCCGCTTCCGGACGGTCAGCATCCAGGTATATCGGTTATCGCGCACTTCGACACGGCAGCGCGCGGGCATGAAGTTCGCAGGTAAATCATTTTCAAACGACCCATTGGGGTCGGCCCAACTCAATTGATTTCCGTTCAGAACTTGCCGGATCGTCCGACGAAAGGCATAACGTCCAGTCGCATCTAAGACCACCATTCGATAGAGAGGATTGGTTGAACCTGCAGCGGATAATGTCCGTGGTGTAATGTCCGTAAAATTGTCCGCTGACGACGCCAATGCCAACTGGTGTGAGCCCGAAGTATATCCCCCAATAATGCTATCTTGCCGCACGAGAGACCAGCTGTCGGGAAGCATCGCCAGACCTTCCGCAAACTGCTGATTGGAAACGCCTGAAGCGTTTCCGGCGACGCGATTGACGCCACCTCCCTGCTGTCCACCCATCGTAGTCGGCAGATTATATCTGGACTGATTTGTGCTCGAGTCAATCACTGTTCCGAACGGGTCAATCATGGCCGTGGCTGGAGGATTAACCGGATTGAGGCTTTGTATATTGGGGATGATTACCACTCGGTTGCTCAAGAGGCTCGTATCATAAGTCAGTCTCGCCTTGGCATTTTTCGAGAGCAGCGCCGAATTCGTTAATTGAGAGGCCTGGATCGAGCGTAAAACCGACGCCGGGAATAACGTTGCGAGCGAAACGACACCGATGGCCATAATCACCATCGAAATCAGAACTTCACTGATCGTCACACCACCGTGCGACGACGAGGGGCGTCTGTTGGGGTTGGGGGGATTGCGAGTCATTGTTTCGACACCTGTCCCGTCTCGGCAAGGCTGTATGGATCGTCAGCGATCGCGTATCCGTTGGTATTCGTATTTGTCGGATTCACATGGTGAACACTCACATTTCCCGAGCGTCCATTGATCGACAGCAGAATTTGATCTCGCGTGACGACTGGCGTCCCGGTAGCCAAATTTGCAGGCACAACGGGAGGTGACCACTGCGCTGGCGTCGGGTTTGCCGTCAGCATTCGACCGGGAATGTATGGATTGTTTTGCCATCGCAGTACATCGCCGGCATCGGCGAGCAGCAGATGCAAAATCCCGTTACCAGCCACATCGCCGGTCATACTACCCCTTGGATTGAACAAGATGTCCATGGTCGATGAATACGCCGCCGTGGTGTCGATCACAGATGGTCGCCAGCTTGAAGGGAGGTTAGAACCATCCAGGTCGATCACCACCCCTGTGGGGAGTGGCACCGGTTCCGTTCCAGGGATCACTGTCGGCTTGAGTTGTAGGGAAAAACTCGAAATCTGATTTTGGCCCGTATAACTCGGAATGCTCTTATTGAGAAAAACACTCCCATCATAAACCGAAAATCCCAGCGTGTTGTCCAGTATGACTGTGCTGGCAACGGTATAGAAGACGCCGCTCTCCTTCGGAATCTCGATTTGGGACCCGATTCCCAACAATCCCGCGTTTTGCAGACCCAGTCCATAGGGTATCGAAACATTCTCTTTGGAATTGAATCGCACAGTCCCTTCTGACCAGCGATCTGGTGCTCCGATATACTGGACGGCAATCGCCGTGTGCTGATTTTGCGGGTCCAGTATCAGGCGAACTCCTCGAACCTCTTTGGAATAGATCGCGCGATCACGAGCACCTGCCACGAAGGACTGTAGTTGGCGACCCGCAGCGCGAACGCGATCTCGACTGTAACTGAAGTTCACTGACACCAACGTGATGGTCGCGAGGGTCAAAATGATACTGACAACGACCAGCAGTTCGATCAGGGTAAAACCATTGCGGCTGTTCCGTTGCCTTCGTTGGGGGTGTGTCCGCATGGATCAATTCCCCTTATTTCTTTGATTGAGGTTAGTAATATTATCATTCAATGGTGAGGTCGACGATGTCCCATTGATTGGCAGCGGAACAGATAAACTGTTCATCCGCACGGGGTCATTGGGTTCGTATAAACCGAGGCTTCGATCAGGCCCGGCTGAAACCAACAGTGGGGTATGAAAGCGAGCTGCATCGAAATACAAATTGAAACTCGATTGAAAATTCGTCTGTTGTGACGCGGGCAATCCGAGGTAAAACATGCTGAAAAATTGTGACGGATCATCGGGGTCGTATTTCAAGGGATCAGTGGCTGTCGAGTTCGCCAATCTCGGGGGTAATGTCGGATTCAACAGCAAGGCATACGATCTGTCGACGACTCCTTGTGACTCTTGTCTGATCAACCCTGTAGGCCATCTATAAAACCGGAGCGGCTGGCCCCAAGCATCAATAAAATACTTGAGGTCCACGGTATTACCATTGATCGTGATTGGAATCGAAGTGACTTCGGCGGTCGTAAACGCATCATCGTTCACTTCCGGTGCGCCGAACGTTTCGCCATCAGTAATCGCAAGATAAAGTAATGCGGAACTCTCGTAATTAGGACGCGCAGGTAGCCCTTGAAACCACGATTTATAGTCAATCCCATTAAACAGCGATCGTTCCTCATATCGTTGTGGTAGCGCGATTTCGAAGCGTTGTTTGCGTACAATCACCTCGGCAGCCCTGAGATTGAACTTCGTTGTTGTTGCGTTGACGTTGGCATTCGTCGAATTCAACGCTTTCGCCGCAGACTTCAGGTTGAGTCGGTTAAATGCCTCTTTTCGTTGCTGCAAGATCTTGTTGAGTTTCGCAATGGTGGCTGCGGTTGCGGCTTCTTTTGAGGTGACAATGAAATTGGCAAAGGCCGCGATGGTGATCGTCATCAGTAGCAAAATCACCGCAATGACGATCATCAGTTCAATAAGCGTAAACCCGAGGCGCGTTGGTCGCCCCCGGTGCCGCGATGATGTTGTTCTTGTGGTATCCATGATGCCTGTTGCCTTACGCATTCTCATTCAAACCGAAATCACGCGACAATCGACCTAAGGAACTAATAACCCGTTCGAGAAATTCGTGATGTTGTCCCGCTCAACGTCACGATCTGCATTGGTAAAAGAGCGTGCACCAGCTTGGTTACTCCAAGTGGAAATCGACGAACTACCCCAAGCAGGTAAGGGGTCTGCCGCACCCGCTACGTACGGGCCACCTGGCCCATACTTTCCGTCTTGCCCCGGTGAAATGATTTGAAACGATTTCGACTTGAATGGCGAAGAATTTACTGTCGATCCCTGTCGGTAGGCCAACCATGGTACCGATCCAGCGCCGCCATATTCGCTCACAACATTCTGCATCGGTTCACGGTAACCATTCCCGTCATACGAGCTGAAATACCGATAGGGGTTTTGTTGGCCTGGAAATGGGTCTTTGTATTCCGGAAAACCAATCACCGATCCGGCCAAGTCAGTAAAGCGATCATTTTTGAACTCGAAAAATGGACCTTCTCGTGTGCCGCCTGCCGCGAACGGATCAACTGGATTTTTGGAAAAACCTGTCACAGAAAACTGTTTTACACCATTGACAGTTTCCGATGTCGGCATGCCACCAAGGAAAAAAACCAGACACTCTCCTTGTGTGATTGTAAAAAAACGATTTGTCGCTCCGTCACCGTCCAAGTCCCGAACCAATCGCTGATTGAAATTAGGCCACAATTGACGCAATACCGCCAGGCTTTCGATTGCAGCAGGGGATGGAGAATTGCTCGCCCAGCCGTTGTTTTGTGATGGGTCTTCATAAAGGGTAATTAAACTCGGCGGTTCGATCCCAAACCGATTTTTGAAGTTACCGATGCCGTTTTCCAGTTGGGAAATTTCCGCGCGGACTTGTGCCTGCCGGACTCGGGTGCGAGCGGCTGAGAGTGCGGGTAGCAGCAGGCCGATTAGGATGGCGAGAATCACAATCACCACCATGATTTCAATCAGGGTGAAGCCGTGGCGGCGGTTGTTCGCAGTTTGAGTTCGTGTTCCCACCATCATGCGTTCCTCAACGAGATTGCTGTCTGTCGATTCAATTCAGTAAAAGTGGCCGTCGGAAGAAGATTAACCACAGAGGCACGGAGAAGACGATACAAAGTAGGGGGTGGCTAATCCATGATTTGATTTTCAAAATTCTGGATTCGCGAATTTGACCATCATCACCGAACATTGATCTTTAAAAGTTATCTGCTGTGTCTCACCTAAAAATCGTCTCTTCCCCGTTTTCACCTGTCTTTTTCTCTGTGCCTCTGTGGTTAATCTCTTGCCTGTGGGTGCCGATCCGTTATTGGATTGCCTGTTGAATTGCGTCCATCAGGTTGTTCTGTTCTTCAATCCGTAGCATCCGAATGTCTTTTACACAGGGTGTAAACCAATCAAACGTTTTTGCCAGATCCATCGCTGCCAGCACGCAACTGACCGCGTTGACCTTCTCGGGGTCGCCAAAGTAAACACTCCCCTGCTGCCAGCGGAAATGATGTTTTTGCGTTAATACTTTTCGAATCTCGGCGTAGGCATTGTTGTATGAAGGACTTCCGTAGTGCTGTTGCAACAGTTCCGTATCCAGATCGAAAGCGATCGCGTACATCGTCCCCTTTCTCATCGGCATGGGTGTCATGACGGCGGGGCGTGAGTCCTCCGCCGTAACGGGCCTTGGCAATAATGTCTGGATCGCTGACATGGACTTCCTTTACGACAAATCGTTCAGCAGTTTGATCAGGGGCATGAAGAGTGCGATGACGATGAAACCGACGATCAGACCCAGGATCACCACCATCAGTGGTTCGAGCAGGTTGACCAGACCTTCCACCAGCACCCCGACCTCTTCATCAAATACGTCAGAAACCTTGTACAACATCGTGTCGAGCGCACCTGTCTCTTCACCGACGTCGACCATGTTCACCACGATCTCGTCCACCGTCCGCGTTTCTCGAAGTGGAACCGCCATCGATTCCCCTTCGCGGATGGCGGCAATGATATGTTCATACGCTTTGTAAAAGACGGCGTTCCCCGCCGTATCTCGTGTAATCGCTAACGCCTCCAGGATCGGTACCCCCGATGCGACCAGTGTGCCGAGAGTTCGACAGGTTCTCGCAATAATCGATTTTCGAAAAATCAGACCGAGTAGCGGGATTTTGAGTGAGATCCAATCAACGATATACGCCCCCGTTTTATTCTTTTTGATGATCTTGATCATCAGCCATAATGCAAACGGAATGACCGGGCCGAGATACCAATAGTTCACCACGCTGTCGCTGCACTGGATCAACACCACCGTAATCCCGGGAAGTTCGGTCCCGAAGTCGTCGAAGATCTTTTTGAATTTTGGAATGATGTAATACATAATGAAACCGACGATCAGTGTGGCGACCGTGATCACCGCACATGGATAGATCATGGCCCCCTTCACCTTGCGTTTCAGGCTCTCTGATCGCTCTTTGAATTCCGCCAATCGCTGCAAAATGACTTCGAGAGCACCACCCGCCTCACCCGCTTTCACCATGTTCACGTACAGGTTATCGAATGCTTTCGGCTGCTTGGACATCGCTTCCGAGAGGGTACTCCCCGACTCGATGTCATCAATCACACCGACCAGCGACCCCTTCAGTGGGCCGGGCTTCAATTGTCCTTCGAGAATTCGCAGGCTACGGAGAATCGGTAGACCGGCATCCTGCAGCGTAGAAAGCTGACGTGTGAACGTACAGAGCTTTTTGCCGCTGACGCCGCCGATCGAAAATCCTCCCGCCCCCTTCTTTTTCTTCGGAGGTGGCTTTTTCTTGCCGTCGGCCTGAGTTTTTGCCCCCCCTTTGGTCTTCGCTGTTTCTTTGGTCTTCTTAGCCCGCCCCTTCTCGGCGATCTTGGTGACAAAGAAGCCTTTTTCGCGGATCTTCGACTGGGCCTCTTGTTCCGAGGCTGCGTCGATGGTGTCTTTCACCTCGAGACCCGTATTGTCCATCGCTTCATACTGAAAGGTCGGCATCGCCCGTCTCCGATCAAATTCACTGGCATTGCGGCAAAAAAGAGTAGCTATTTTATCGTGTCGTCATCAAACCGGGAGTCATTCCCTGCAAAACTCAGCGGATTCGTTCCTTGCCTGCCAGGCGCAGAAGAATTCCTATTCATTATTCATGCCAATCTTACTGATTCCGTTCGCGTAAAACAGGGAATTCTCGGATTTTCGTATTGAAAAACGGGGACAGGCACCTCGCACTACGTATCATTCAAGTCGATTTTTGATTTCGGTCGGAGCCAGTCCCCGTTTTTCACCAGTCTGTTAACCCGCATCTTCCATCACGGTTTCCCGGACGACTTCGTCGATGGTTGTGACGCCGTCGAAGATCAGTTTTAAGCCTGCTTCACGCAGGGTCGTCATTCCCTGACCTCGTGCGAAGTTGCGGATATCGTCGACGTTGGCGTTCGACGAAACCAAGTCTCGGATGTCGTCGGTCACGTCGAGCATCTCGTAAATTCCCCCGCGGCCTTTGTAGCCCGAGTTGTTACATCGCTGGCAGCCGCGACCATAATAAAATTTGTACTGACGCGCCTGAGCAATCGGTAACTGTAATTCCATCAATAACTCGTCACTCGGCTCAAACTCGGTCCGGCATTCGGTGCAGATCCGGCGAACTAACCGCTGAGCGAGCACCGCTTCGACCGTCGCTGTAATCAAGAAAGGCTCAATCCCCATGTCTCGCAGTCGCGTAATGGCACTCGGCGCATCGTTCGTGTGCAGCGTGCTGAACACCAGGTGCCCCGTCAGCGCACTCTGGATGGCCACTTCCGCCGTCTCAAAGTCTCGAATCTCACCCACCAGAATCGTGTCCGGGTCGTGCCGCAGGATGGCTCGAAGCACCGTCGCAAACGTCACCTGAATGTCCGGATTCACCGGCACCTGAATCAACCCGTCGATGTCGTATTCGATCGGATCCTCGGTGGTAATGATTTTCGTTTCGATATCGTTCAATTCGTTGAGGGCCGAATACAGCGTCGTAGTTTTGCCGCTCCCCGTCGGCCCCGTCACCAGCACAATCCCGTTCGGACGACGAATGACCGAGCGGAACCGGGTGAGCGTATTCGCATCCATCCCGATCTTGTTGAGGTCGAGCTGCACCACCGTACGATCGAGAACTCGCATAACCACCGCTTCGCCGAACAGTGTCGGCAACACGCTGACTCGCAAGTCGACCTGATGACCCCCGACACTTAACTCGATTCGACCGTCCTGGGGGAGTCGTCGTTCGGCAATATCCAGTTCCGACATAATCTTGATGCGGGAGACAATCGCGTTCGCCAGATGTCGTGGGGGCGGGACCAGTTCGTACAACATCCCGTCTGCTTTGATCCGGACCCGAAACTCATCTTCAAACGGCTCAAAATGAATGTCACTCGCCTGATCCTTGATCGCCAGCAGCAGAATCATATTCAGCAGCTTACGAATAGGAGCCTCGTCCCCATCCGGCGACAGATCATGTGCCCGCGACTTGATTCCCCCCTCGGGAGCATCCTCTTCGAGCTTATTGATAATATCTTCGATGCTCTCTTCTCGCCCCGCATACTGCCGGGCGATGGCGGCATCGACATCTTTCGCATTGGAAACCGCGCCCCGAACCTCAACCCCCAGCATACTTCTGAGGTCATCCAGCGCCCCCAAATTCTGAGGGTCCGCCATCGCGACGGTCAGGACATTATCTTTCAGCGAGATCGGGACAATCTTGTAGACATCCGCCATCGTCTGCGGGACGAGTTCGAGTGCTTTGGCGGGGATGGTGGTCTCGGCCAAATTCACAACGGGCATACCCCATTGTTCAGCGAGTGCTTCGGTGACCTGGGCTTCGGAGACGAATCCCATCCGGATCGCCACCTGTCCCAGAATCTCACCCTGACTCTGCTTTTGTGCTTCGAGAATATCCCACAACTGGTCCTCAGTGAGATACCCCAAATCAACCAGAATCTGTCCCAACCGTCTCTGCGCCATTTTTTTACGCTCGCGTCAATCAATTTTTTCACGCTCGCGACAATGAATGAGGCATACCTCAGGTCAAACGCCGCGGATTTTTGGTTTTTTTAAGCTCACATCAACGTTTTTACGCTCGCGACAATGAATTTTTTCACGCTCGCGTCGATGAATGAGGCAACATTCAATGTCAAACGCCGCGGGCATCGTCGATCAAACAAGGATTTCAGCATGCAAATCCCCTCGCCCCGGCTTTGCGGGGAGAGGGTTAGGGTGAGGGGTCTTCCGTCTTCTCTCTTCTCTTATCGCCCCCCAATCTCACACCTCAATCCTTACCACCATCTTCATCATCGTCTTCTTCATCCTCTTCTTCATCGAGCAAGCCTTTCTTCGCACGGGCGATTCGGGCTTTGAGTTCACCTGGTTGGTTGGACCGGATGACCACGGTATCTTCTTCGCAGATATTATTTTTCCAGAGACTGAACAGGGCATCGTCGAGCAATTGCATGCCGAACTTCCGTCCTGTTTGGATCGAGGAGTTAATTCGGTAGGTTTTGGCTTCACGGATCAGGTTCGCGATGGCAGGGGTCACGACGAGCAGTTCATAGGCAGCCACCACCCCTTTCGGTTTTCGGGAGAGGAGTGCTTGCGACAGGATGCCGATGATGGCGACCGAGAGTTGCGTACGAATCTGTTCCTGCTGGTTGGTGGGGAACACGTCGATGATTCGGTCGACGGTCCCTTGGGCACCGGTTGTATGGAGCGTACCAAAGACCACGTGCCCCGTTTCGGCAGCGGTAATGGCGGACGAGATCGTGGCCAAGTCTCGCATTTCCCCGACGAGAATCACGTCGGGGTCCATTCGCAGGGCTCGCCGCAACGCTTCGGGGAAGTCGGGAACATCGACCCCAATTTCCCGTTGGTTGATCGTCGACTTCTTGTGCTGATGGTAGTACTCGATCGGATCTTCGAGAGTAATAATGTGGTGGTCGGTGGTATCGTTCAGGTAGTTGATCATACTGGCAAGACTGGTGGTCTTACCGCTTCCCGTCGGACCGGTGACGAGGAACAGACCGCGGGGACGCATGATCAGGTCACGAATGACCATGGGTAAACCGAGTTGCTCAAACGAGAGGAATTCGTTGGGAATTCGTCGCAGCACCATGCCGATATGACCACGTTGCTTGAACACCGCGACGCGAAACCGGGCTTTATCACCGAAGGCGAAACCAAAGTCGGTCCCACCCACTTCTTGCAGTTCCTGCTGATTACGCTCAGGACAGATACTCTTCATCAAGCCGACGGTATCTTCGGGAGTCAGCGTTTTGGTTTCGAGGCGTACCAGATGGCCCCCCAGGCGGAGTACGGGGGGTTGGCCGGTAGTGATGTGCAAATCGCTGGCACGTTCACGAACCACCGTCTCGAGCATCTTGTCGATCTGAAGAGTTGCAGCCATTGACTTCCTTCAATCGGTAAAGTGTCCAATTCGCGACACTTGTCGGTCGGGTGAAAAACTTGGCGTTGGAAGAAGGTTAACCACAGAGACACAGAGGCACTGAGAAGAGAAGATGTAACAGATGCTGGCTGATTGCTGGTTAGGTATCAGCAATTTTGGATTGCTCGCACTGGCAGCCATTATCAGTCACGAATCCCTTGAACTTGAATCCCTATTTTGACCTCAAAATCTTCTCTTTCGTGCTCTTTCCCTGTGGTTTTCTCTCTTTTTTTCTCAGTGCCTTAGTGCCTCTGTGGTTAACCCTCTTCAGGATTTTGCCGCAAGACCAGCCCCAAGCCGATCATGGTTTTGATTTTATCGATTACGCCGTGTGGGCGATTTGTTTTTGGAAGCGATTGCGTCGAGGTGTTGCCTTCATTGTTTCCTCCGAGGAGGTTTGCCCCAATAAATTGTTGCGAAGCGGGGATTAATGTCCCCCCTTGTCCAGACGGTAAACCTCGACGACCGGGGTTTTGCCGATCAAGGCTCGTTGCAGGGCGTCTTCGACCAGGGTCTTCATGCCGAACAGGCGGGCTTGGCGGCGGAGGTTCTGGGCCGGTTCGCTGCGGAAGGTCATTTCACGCAAGGTCGAATTCATGATCATCAGTTCGAAGACCGCGTTTCGGCCTCGATACCCCGTTTGTTGACAGTAATTGCACCCTTTCCCTTTCATGAACGTCGCTTCGGAAACCATTTCCGGGGTCACTTCAAAGTGGTCCAGTTCCCCCTGATCCGGCATGTACGACTCTTTGCATTTCGAGCAAACCACCCGGATCAATCGTTGGGCCATGATCGCCATCACGCTGGATGCCACGAGAAATGGCTCAACCCCCATGTCAATCAGGCGTGTAATAGAACTGGGCGCATCGTTCGTGTGTAGCGTACTGAAAACCAAGTGTCCAGTGAGCGAAGCTTGAATTGCCATCTCGGCCGTCTCGGTATCCCGAATTTCCCCGACCAGAATCACATTCGGGGCTTGCCGCAGCATGGCACGAATAATTCGGGAAAAGTCGAGGCCGATGTCGTGCTTGACTTCGACCTGGTTGATCCCCGGCAGATAGTATTCGACCGGGTCTTCGGCGGTGATGATCTTGCGGTCGGGTCGGTTGAGTTCCCCGAGGGCACTGTAGAGGGTGGTCGTTTTTCCGCTTCCGGTCGGTCCGGTCACCAGGAAGATGCCGTTGGGGCGGCGGATGATATTTTGGAAGCGGCGATAGTTGTCTTCGCTGAAACCGAGGCTCCGGATCCCGACTTTGATGTTATCGCGGTCGAGAATTCGCATCACGATCGCCTGCCCATGGTTGGTGGGGAGGATGCTGACGCGCAAATCGAAGTCTTTCCCACCGGCTCGCGTCTTGATTCGTCCGTCCTGGGGGCGGCGTTTTTCCGCAATGTCCATACGGGCCATGATCTTAAATCGTGATGTCAGTGCGGCGAGCAGTCGTCGTGGGGGGCTGTCCCGTTCGACCAGCACACCGTCGATCCGATAACGGACGCGAATTCGGTCTTCAAAAGGTTCGATATGAATATCGCTAGCACGCATCGTGACCGCTTCGGAGACGATCAGATTACACAACCGGACGACCGGTGCGTTTTCTTCCGCTTTTTCGGCTTTGGACTGAGGTGCTTCGGTTTCCGTAAAGTCAATCGCTGTTTCGGTAAACTCCATCAGCATCGAATCAACCGACTCGGTCTCGGACCCGCCGTAATAGCGGTTGATGGCGTTTTGAATCGATTCTTTGGGGGCTCCAACCGGTTCGATGTCCCGATTGACCATGAACCGCAGCTTATCGATGACATCCAGGTCGTTCGCGTTCATCATCGCGACCCGCAGACGTTCATCATCGAGGCCCAGGGGGATCACGATGTTCTCACGCGCCACCGATTCCGGAATCAAAGCGATGACACTCGCGGGAATCTCCATCGCATCAATATTGACGTATTCGTGTCCATATTGTGCGGCTTGCAACTGCCCCATATCCCCGCTGCTGACGTATCCCAGTCTGACGAGGGCGTCGGCGACGGAGACACCGATGCTACTGGCCATCTCTTCGGCTTCGGCGAGTTGATCTTCGCTGATGGCGCCATCATCGATGAGCTTTCGCAGGTATTCTTCGGACATCGGTAGGGTCTCGTAGTTGGCAGTTATCGGTGGAGGACCGGACGAGGTTTTCAGCGAATCGGCGATATGACGTTCTGCCGATGTATTGTTGCGGTCCGCGACCAGCTTCGTCAATCGTCTCGTCGGCAACGGATCAGGGATCTTCTTGAGGAAATCGACCACTGTCTGCGTCGACACGGTTTCTGGTGGATCTGTAATGAATCGGGCTATCCGTCAAAAAGCCTCCTCGGTTATAATCGTCTACTGGCGAAATCTGCCGAAGGATCGGTGGATTCGTTCCAGAGAGGATCGACGCAGATGTGCCGCGCGATGGAACGCTTGAAAAGTTTGATGCTGTTGCTGCTACTGGCAGGGTGTTGTGGAACACAGGAAACGCGTTTTTTGCGTTGTGTGCCCCGCAATCCGGCGGTCGAGGCGCAGTCGTACAATTTACATGATCCGTTTCCTGATGAAGACGCTGGCCCCAACACGTTTACCCGGCCCCGTGCCTTTATGGAGCCGCGGAGTGACACGCGAAAAAACCTCGACCTGCGATACCTCAAGGCGGCGTATGGCTTCCCACAACAACGCTATTCATCCTGGGACAGTCCCACGACACCCTCACGTGGACTCGCCCAATACCCCGTCCAGCCGATTTGGCGGACCCAACAGGCGACCGCGCCCGTCACGACCACTGACATTACCTGGTAGCGAGTCTCAATCTCGCTTGGCCCAATCTCCTTCTCGCTTCGCCCCATCGTCTTCTCGCTTCGCTCGGCTCTGGCTGGTGCTGCTCGCCGTATTGTCTCTGGCAATTCGACCTGCGGACCTGCAGGCCCAGTCGGCCAAGGGGAGGTCATTTGAGTCGCGTGGTCAGGATTTCGTCACGGCAGAGACGCAGAAGGGGATCGATCGGGGTCTCGCCTTTTTGGCCAAAACTCAATCAACTGACGGTTCATATCCGGGAAGCAATTATCGGCGGAACGTCGCAGTGACATCGCTGTCAGGGATGGCATTCCTGGCGGCGGGGCATGTGCCGGGCCGAGGGGGCTACGGCAAGAATGTCGATCTGGCGGTTGATTCGATCTTATCGAGTGCCACCCCAACGGGTTTTATCAAGCGCGACGACAGTCCCGAACATGGGCCGATGTATGGACATGGGTTTGCAACGCTGTTTCTGGCAGAAGTGTATGGGATGAGTCCCAAGCCCGAGATTCATCGGGCGCTGAAGGCGGCGACCCAGCTGATCGTGAACTCGCAGAACCGCGAGGGGGGCTGGCGGTATAAGCCAGAGAGTCGCGATGCGGATATTTCGGTGACGGTTTGTCAGATGATGGCACTTCGGGGAGCACGGAATTGCGGGATTGCAGTTCCCAAGACCACGGTCGACAATTGTGTGGAATATGTCCGCAAGTGTCAGAACGGAGACGGGGGATTTCGCTATCAGTTATCGGGGCGACCAACCAGTGATTTTCCTCGTTCGGCAGCGGGTGTCGTGATCCTGTATAATGCGGGCGTTGCGGATGGTCGAGATCTCGAACGTGGTCTGGGGTTTCTGTTGCGCACTCCCCCTCGGGGAACGTTGATGAATTCTGACCCCCATTATTTTTATGGTCAGTACTATGCAGTACAGGCGATGTGGCATGCCGGGGACGATTATTGGCAGCAGTGGTATCCGGCGATTCGGGACGAATTGCTGATCCGTCAGACGCCCGATGGATACTGGGCGGATCAGAGCGTCAACAACGCGTATGGGACCGCCATGGCCTGCCTGATTTTGCAGATGCCGAATAACCTGTTGCCGATTTTTCAGCGATAGCGAGCGATTTCAGCGATCACGAGCGAACTATGCGGCAAACAACCAGAGAAATGGCGAGTTGATGCAACGCACGATTGGGCTGGCCGTTTGGCTGGGATTCATCGCCGTAGGGGTTTGCGACAGTGCCGAAATGGTCTCGGTCACCGATCTGGCGGGTGTCGTCAGCACGGGGAGACTGCAGTCCTGGTCGCTGGACCGACTGCAGCTGACCGGGGAATCCCTGCGGGATTTTGCGCGGGCCGAGATTCGTTCCGTCCACTTTGATCGTCCGGGAAAGCGGCTGACGCGGACGATGCAGACGACCCCCACGATTTGGCTTTCGAACGGCGACCAGATTTCGGCACGGGCAATTTCGGCGGATGAGAACTTCGTGACCGCCTCGTGGTCGCTCTTGGGGGAAGGAGAACCGACCCCGATCCCGCTGGAAAAAGTGGTGGCGATCGTGTTTGAGTGGCCGCTGGATCCGCAGGAGCGACTGCGGTTGATCGCGGATTTAGAGACCATGCCCAAGGGAAACGATGTGGT
>Ga0114978_10001630_pt1 | contig 18809 bp, 27 predicted proteins | sample S_140212_EF_Meta_FD_87027 | JGI IMG/M metagenome (GOLD analysis project Ga0114978, IMG submission 87027) | Freshwater microbial communities from Lake Simoncouche, Canada to study carbon cycling - S_140212_EF_MetaG | ecosystem: Environmental > Aquatic > Freshwater > Lake | place: Lake... | reverse complement strand
GTCGTTTTTAGGCGACTCAAGTTTTCAAGACTAGCGCCTTAAACCACTCAGCCACCCTTCCGTAAATTTTGCGGTAATAAGATTGTGCCGCCGACGGTAATCTGCGAAGATTACGACGCACTTGTTATTTGTTTAAATGAGGCGCTACCTCAATTACAGCTTTTATTACCGCGGGTCTTCTCTTTCGAGTTGAGACCTAAAAGAGTCTGGCACACCGCCGCGAGCAGTGTGGAGGTAGTGAGATTTCTTTCACTATTATTGATCGCGCTGTCAAGCACCTTATGCGCGACTCTCGGGGATGTAGACGACTTACTTGCACCCCTACCAGAAAAATGGAGCCCCCGATAGGGATTGAACCTACGACAGCCAGTTTACAAAACTGGTGCTCTACCACTGAGCTACAAGGGCGTAAAACTAACATCCCACCATGCACCTAGAAGCATTGCTGCTTACACGGATGAACCCGACATTCAGCGCAGGTAGGAAAATTGAAAAGGTAACGATAGCTCAGTGTTCTGGCTGCATATCGGTGCAGACGGCATTTCGTTTTTATCTAACACTTAGACCTTAATTGGCCCGGCAGTTATTTAAAGACGTCCGGGGCTCGTCTGTTTTTATTTGAAAAAAGAACTAATTTTACCCCTCTCAGCTTGTGCTGGTTTGGATACCCGTTATCGGACGTTTGGACTCCTTAAAGCCGGAGTCTGGCAGTGAAACTGAAAGTGATAAAAAAACCTCTGAGCTTTATGGCCCAGAGGTTAAAGATAATTTCGATTTTAGATCGACCTTATTTTTAACCCCTGTAACCTGTTCCGCGTACAGACCAGAACAAGCCACAACTTTGTGGATTTTGTTCTGTATCTGATTTAATTTGTACCGTAAGCATTTGAAGTGTTTGTTGATTTATTTATAAGACAATCATACCCTATTTCCATACAAAGTAAACAACAAAGTGCAATTAATGCATAAAAAGATATGGCTTCCATTCCTCGCGGATACCCATATCCTCGGGAACCTGAATGCCGATTTGAATACGGTTCTTCGGAATCACTTCCTTACCGTTAATGTCAAAATACGGGAAAATGTTGTCCTTGGCAGCATTACAGTCGCGGCAGGCAAGCACAAGGTTAAAGTTGTCGTTGGTACCACCCTTTGACTTGGGATGCACGTGATCCTTGGTGGCAACGCAAAAAGGTATCTTTTTGAGACAGTACTGACAGGTGCCCTTATAGATGCTGTAAAGACTCCGAAGTGAGGTTTGCTGACCACGACGAACAGTATGTCCGAAGTGGGTAGTACAGACGACAATGGTCGGAATTGCCCATTGCCTTTCTTCGCCGCTGATACGGTCGGGAGCCGAACGTAAACAGGGCTGGTTGACAAATAGTTCTATCGTGTTCTTTGACCAAGAATAACCGTCATTGTCTTCACGACCGTCCCACGGAATTGTGCTACCACTGGCATCAATACCGTGAGCCCTACCATTCATCATGTGGCGCATGCACGCACGCGCAGTAAAGAAGGCATAGGCTTGGTAGGAACCGTCGAGCACCAAAGTGGTGCGTGCGGTTGCATCAACGGGCGTCAATACATTAACCTGTAATTGATTTAACAACTGAAGAGAAGCCTTTTCGTGGGACATTGTATTTGCGAGCGTTAGAGTAGGATTCACCATTGAGGACTTGGCAGTGACCAGCGGTTTTATGGTCCCAGATCATGATACCAAAGCGGTTGACCTTGGTCTCACGTGGAACGAAATTGGGGTCGGGTAGGATACCCGAACGAATAAGGCTTTGAATGATTTTATCGTTGGACATTTTAGGCGCCTTGAAGAGAAGTTTCAGCATGAAGGGCGTTAAAGTAACCCTTGCGCCATGCATCCATAAGTTTCATCAATTTCTTAGGCTCTTTGCGGTACTCTTTAATGTATGCGTGGAAATGAATGTCACATTGCGAAGCAGCCATGATTCCGTTTTGGTAAGCCTCTTCGCCGAGTTTGACAACAAACTTTAGATCCTGAGCGTAATAGTATTGTTTCATGTTTTTCATTATGATATAATCCTACACTAAATTGGCTAAAAGTAAATCAAATAGATTGTCCTAAGTTGTTGATTAGTAATGTTAATCCCAAATGCCAGTTTTCCAAGGGGTGCCAACTTTTTTAGCAGGTTTCTTTATGGCCTTTGTGCCGATACGCAGCCGCTTGGTTGTCACTACCGACAAGCGAACATTTAGTTTGCCATATGTCTGCCGCAACTGCAACGCCTTTTTGTTGGCGTTATCCAAACTATATGCGATCATATGAAGGTCCCAAGTGCCCTGTGCCCAACCGGCGGTATTTTTTACTTCGAGAGTGAAATGCGTGGTGGATTTCATTATGATATTGTCCTAAGTTGTTGATTATCGCTTGTTGTCCAACTTGTTCATGGTCACCCACTTGGCGCGGTTGATCATGTAACGGACCCGAAGTTCATTTTCGGAGTCACCCATAAGATGTTGAACATCAGAGAGAAGGGACATTACAAGGTCCTGAGCCGAGACACGGTATTCCGAGGATCTTTCGTACCAAGCATCAATGCTCCAGACGCCAAACTGTTCCATGTCAGCAACAGTTGATTCATACTTTTTAAAGGTTGGGTTGTTTAACATGCTACCATCCTACAACAAACCATCAAAAAGTAAATCACTTAGAATTACCTAAGTGATTGACCCTCAACATCAGCTAAAAATAGTTGTTATTTTGACGACTTTTTTCGCTTATTTTGAAGGGCTTTCTTCCGTTTATTGAGACGGTTGACCACTTCCTCTCCACCCATCCAAATATCCTTGTTGTCCAGAATGGCTTGGATTTCATCTGGATTCAGGAAATCGGAATAGATTTCTCTGAGGAGACCTTCCGACCATTTGCGTTCGTGTTTAATTTGGTCGATCATCTCGCCGCCCTTACCTATTGTCCCACCGGAATAGTTGTGGAACATAAACATTGAATGAGCGGAGATTTCATACTCATCTGCCATAAGGAAAACAATTGTGGCTGCCGACATGCAGGCGCCTTCAACGGAGACCATTACGGGAGCCTTACACTCGCGGATGACGCGCATGAATTGAATTGCAGACCAGAGGTCCCCGCCGCAGGAGTTAATGTAAATCTTAACGAAGTCATTCTCCGGGTAATGGCGCATCTGATTGAACCACTCGGTATATTTTGAAGCCTCTTCAATTTCACCCACAAGATAATACTCATGTAAATGTGCAATTGCTTTATCAGTAAAAGAAGTGGTTTGCTTCTTTTCAACATTTAGCATATCGAGCAATGGATTACCAAGTTTAGGTTCATTCATCATAATTGTTTTATTTATACCCGTCCAAAGATTCTCATCCGAGTGTATTCGGCAATTGTTTCTCGAAGAGGTTTCACCCAGTTATCACGATGTTCTTTAAAGACTCTAGGTTCGTTCTCATCAATGGCCATAATGGTCACGATGTTTGTAATAGGAATCCCCGTGCGCTCCTCGAACATAATCGCGTAGGATGTTTCCTGCATAAAGTAACTGTGAATGTCTTCCTTCTCCTTCACTCTCTTGGATGTTTTAATGTCAATGATCGACAGCACACCATCAAACTCTGCAATAAGATCGACTCTTCCTGCAAGCCCAAGATGATCGGAATACAGAGGACACTCCTGAAGAATAATGTTATTGATTCTGTTCTCAAGGATGGGTTTAATTGTACCAAAGGTATGCCATAGATGCGGCATATATTTCTTTGGATCCAATGTCTCATTATTCAGATAACGTTCTGCCATCTTATGCACCTCTTCACCACGTGAAGCAGCCCTACGAGAAATACGGTTGGCTTCTTCTTCACCAACACGTTTGCGCCACGCAAGAATGTCATCCTTACTCAGTATTCCAAGGACCGTGGTGACCGATGGATACTTGGTACCCTTCGGAGTCATGTATGTGCGCCCTGTTTCCAGAGTTTCACATACTAAGTCTTTATAGCCCAGGTCAATGGGTTTATGAGTAAAAATCATTTGGTGTCTTCGTATTCTTCGTAGCTCTTGAAGACCTCTTCGGCATCAATGGGACCGCTCAAACGGAAGTCCTCTTCGTCCTCATTCGTATGAGTAGGACGAGCATTTTTCTTTTTGTTCTGGCGACGAAAATTACGATCGAATTTGTCCGATTCGTCAGATTTGCCTTTGTTGTACATGTTGCTTATTTTTCTTTTCTAATGAGTTCTTTGGTCATGATATAGTCGCGTACGATTCCGGATCGCACGATGTCCTGCCAGCCGAACTCGGACTGGTGAAAGTATTTCATCTGAGAAATGATTTTCATAAAGTCGACGATACCACTCTTGTCCTTTGATTTCTCAAGGTCGGATTGGTAATAGTCGCCACACATAATGAATCGGCAATCCTCACCCAAGCGGGTAATGATTGAATCAAGTTCATGGAATGTAAGGTTCTGCATTTCATCCACAATCACAATGGACTTACGGAGAGTGATACCACGCACGAATGAGGTGGTAAGGAATTCCACGGTGCCTTTGGCAACCAGTTTATTCCATGCCAATTTATCACCAAAGAGTTCCGAAAGGATACCGATGTAGGGAGAGAGGTACGTTGCTTCCTTTTCGGAACGGTCGCCCGGAAGGAAACCAATATCACGTGTCGGAACAATGGAACGAACAATAATAATTTTATCGTAGGGAGATTCACCCTTCATTACTTCCTCAAGGGCGAGGTACATTGCCATAAAGGTCTTACCCGTACCGGCAGCTCCAGAAAGGCAGAGGTGATTCTTTTTCTTGTACGCAGCAAATACTTTCTTTTGGGTCAGTGTAAGTGGTTCAACAACCTTTAGATTCTCATAGCGAATCGAAGGAACTACCGTTGCCGGTTGTTTCTGTTTCTGTTTGTTTTTCTGTTTGGCCATGAAATTATTTTGTTTTAATTGAATTCTTACGTCCCGAACCCTTCTTGATTTTCTGTTGGATTTCCTTCCAACCATTTCCTGCACGGTTGTACATATCCTTGAAACCAGAATAACTTAGTTGGACAGCGGTAACTCCACGGAATACGGCACCGGTCTTACGACAGGACGGGCACTCATCGATGGTCGGTTTATCGCGGTCGGCAATAGGAACCATTTGAGTGAATTCATGTCCACATTCCTTACAGTGATAGTCGTAGTTTGGCATATTAGGTAACAATGAACCATTCTGGAACATTGCGTTTTGACCAGGTCATTTTAAACCTAGCCTGCTTGGTCTGATAAAATTCTTTGTATGAACGAACAGGGTCGTCTGGGTGCATACATTGAGGAAAGGATTTCATGGCAAGTTTGAATTGCGTCATAGGACCGTTGGGAATGGAAACTGGTGGGTCAATAAGATCCTCGAGTAACAATTTTTCGGTATTGTGGACCTTGCCATAACGATAGGTGTATTCGTTGCAAAGAGCCTCGAAGTGCTGGTGGTGCCATTCGTAGTTCTCGATACTTTCCATTGTCCATACGGTGCACGGATGGTGCATATGAACTGCTTTGTAGAACTTGGCGTCTTTTTCGGGATTCGGAAGCAGCCATTCCTTACCTTTGCGCCAACGGGCGGGAAGAGAACCGGCAACATATTTCTTTGTCTTGCGCATTGTACCATCGAGCAAACGATGTGCGGTGCAGAGCATCTGCGCCGATTCGACAATCATTTTGACGACGTGCTTGTCGCACTGCAGCTGAGCCGCAATGACAGGGTCACGGTCTAAAACAAATATATTCATGATGTAGTGTATATCCTATACGGATATAGTCAAATGTAAACCATTAATTATGCCACCTGCATAACCTCTTCGGTCTGGAGTGAGTCAATTACTTCTTTAATGAACTGTTGCTTCTTTTGCATACCATTAATAGATAGGGTATTTCCTTCTTTTTGCAATCTCTGGATGTAATAGTCTAAATCAGTGTAGTCTTGTTTGAGTCTTTCCAGTTGTGAAGCGATCATGTGTTGTATGGATTGTTAACTACCCGACATGATATAGAAGACGCAAGAGCGCCTTTCAAGAAAATGTTAGACGGCAATAAGATTTGGCCAAACTTCCTGGACCAAAGCCTTAGTGATACCCTTGTACTTTCCAGCAAACTTCTTATCTTTAACGGCAACAAGAATCTCTGCATCTTTTGGATGGATACCTTCGAGGACCTGAAGAAACATGCGTTCTCGTCTTAAAGCCGGTAAGGTATCTCCCTTACCTTTCTTTACGAAGTAAGTCATCATTATGGTCTGGCGTTGGAGTGAGGTCGGAGACATACCTTCTTTTGAAAGGCTCCCTTTGTATTCTGGCACTCCGGGAGGAAGATTAAACTCAATGAAATCGTCATATGCGGCTCTTAGGATATCCCGAAGACCGAGCGAGTTATACTTTTTTAGGACATTAATTTTCTCCACTCTCGTTGGAGCAGCGGCAGCCTTTTCAAGGATTTCGTAGATTTCTAGTTTCATAGTGAATTAAATTCCTCTGCACATTCAATAAGCTGAGTGCATCGTTTTGATATAAGATAGTTTAGGACGTTTGAATTGGGTTTCACCGATTCAAATGTATTTATAATAAGCGCCTTCTTGTCCTGAGGTACCTTATTTAAATCAATAAGCGCCGTGTTACGCTGAAAGTTGCGGTAGGTGGCTTCGTCCATTACCTTATCCAGAGAAGTACGTGAAGCGTACCATTGCTCGATCTTCTTGGATGAAAGAGGCTTTTGACGAATCTTATCGACGAATGTATTGTCTGGAGAAAGGACGTTTGGAATACCATCGCCGCTGTCGCCGCCAACCGTATGTTCGAAGAGATATTTAATTGCATCTTTCTCCTTAATAATGGCTTTCGTCATAGGAGAGAATTGGCGGACATTGGGATACTGTTGGAGCTGAATAAAATCCTTGTCGGCAGAGATGATCATGACTGGCTCGTGTTCGCCGAAGTTCTGAGTCTTTTCAGTAAGAGTACCAATGATGTCATCGGCTTCGATATTCTGGATATGAACCACTTTGTAGGGAAGGTGTTCCTTGACCTCGTCACGAACCACACTCAGGATGCGGAAGAATTCTTTCCAGTCAAGCCCACTGGCGTCACGGCTAGTCTTACGATTGGCTTTGTATTGCGGGAAGATTTCCTTGCGCCATGAACCACCGTCACACGCAAGAACCATTGTACCGTATTCCTTGCGGTACTTAAGGTTGTACATCCGCAAAGAGTTTAAGATCATGTGGCGTACCATATCCTCGGAGACGGTAACTTTTTGCGCAAAGATGTTGGAGATGGCAATGCCAGAATAGTCAATTAGAATCATATGTCAATCATACCATATTGCGGCTCCTTGTAAACCATAAAATCATTTATTTTAATGATTTACATTTAACCTGTAACCGTTATAATGAATCTCTATTCAACACTATTAACCAATAGGGACTTACGATACTTTGTGAGTTGAACACGCGTCACTCTTACACGAATCTGGTCATTGTAGTATTTGTCGGAGAGAATGGCATTTCTTTCCACCTGTTCCTTCATTTCTAAATAGGAACACTCGCTCTTGCTGGTACATAGGTGCAGAATAATCCTACGAAAATTTATTTTGCCTATTTTATCTAAATCCTTTTGAAGTGCATTGCTGGAACCATAATAGGTCTTCCAGTCCGACTCGACGAGGATGCGCTTCTTTTTCTTCTTGACCGTTTTAAAGCCCTTAAAGAAAAAGAGTTTCTTTCCGATGTACTTACGACCATTCACGAGGTTCTCTATTAAATAGACGAACCCGTAAATTTTCTTTGGGTCTAATTCAATTGGTTCAAACGGAGAGTCATGATGAAGCCACATAATGGCTTATTTATCAATCCTGGCTGTCGTCGGTATCGTCGCCTTCTTCGCTGCAATGATTGCCGCACATTGGGCAATACTCGGGATAGTTTTCTATAGATGGGTCTTCCAACATTTCATCCATATCAGGATCGACAATATCCTCTATGAATGAAATAGTGGAAGTGCAACCGCAACAGTAACAATTAATTTGTATTTTAGGCATTAGGCTTCGCATGACGCGCAGTTAAGTAGGTTACGTCCAAGCTCTTGAGCCGGGTGCGTTCCACGTTGATAATAGAGTGTCTTAATCTTGTTCTCCCAGGCGTAGATCATAAGCTGATTTACTTCCTTCGGAGAAGTTTTTGGATGGATCATAAGGTTCAATGACTGACCTTGATCGATGTATTTCTGACGAGCAGACGCTTGAATAATAATTTCCTTCTGAGAAATCTCTCCGAAGGTCTTAAAGACTTCCTTTTCTTCGGGTGTCAGGAACTTGAGGTGTAGTACCGAACCACCATGAGTCAGGATCGACTTCCATGTATCCTCATCATTCCTATCATGCTTCTTGAGTATGTCCTTGAGATATGGATTCTTGTAGGTGAACGATCCTTTGGACAATTTCTTTACAAAGTAATTGGAATTCAATGGTTCGATCGAAGGAGAGACCTGACCCAGAATAAAACTAGATGAAGTAGTTGGTGCCACGGCAAGTGTGGTCACATTACGGCGTCCGGTGCCTTTTAGGAGTTCCGGCTCACCAAACTTGGCTCCAAGTTCCAGAGTGGCTTTATCGGCACGTTCGCGGATCGTACGCCAGATGCCAGTGTTAAGTAGCTTGGCTTCCATGGATTCAAAACCAATGGACTTGGACTGAAGCAATGAATGCCAGCCAAGAACACCAAGACCCAACGCACGTTGATTCTTTGCGAACTGACGCGGAGCTTCCATAAACTTCATGTCTGCAGTCTTGTCGACGAACTCTTGGTTCACGGAATCAAGGAAGTAGATCATCGTCTCAACGGCATCGGTCTCCTTGATTTCTTCCCAGTGTAACAGATTCAGAGAAGAAAGCACGCATACAAATGACTCTTCCTCATTGGAAGAAAGACAGATTTCAGAGCAGAGATTGCTTGAATTAATCTTGCGCTTCTTTTCTTTGTAGATTGCAGGAGCGCCTTTATTGACGGTATCCGTAAAGAAGATGTAGGGGTAACCAGTCTCAAAGCGTTTCTTAATGACGTTGGTCCAGGTCTCACGCTTATTTTTATCACCGGCAATCATGGACTCCATCCACTTATCGGTAATAGTAATACCAATTGACATGTTCTGAATTGCATGACCGTCCGAACGAATCTGAAGGAATTCTGCAACATCGGGATGCTCGATGGGAAGATACGCAGCAAAAGAACCACGACGGGCAGAACCCTGTGAGATGACTTCCGCAATAGTATCAAACAGTTCCATGAAATGCACGGGACCCGAAGATTCACCACCAACAGAGATGGGAGTACCGCGCGGGCGTAGGTCTCCGAAGTAACCAGAGGTACCTCCGCCATGTTTCGACATGATGCCAACTTCGGCTGCTTTATTTAAAATATCCTCCATCTTGTCGGCAATGTGAGAATTAAAGCAAGAAACTGGAAGACCACGGTCATTACCATAGTTGGTCCATACCGGAGTGGAAAGTGAATAGAATCCACGTGCCATATAGTCCTCAAACTTATCGGCAAATCCTTCAATACCCAACAGTTTCTCTGCGCGATCTGCAATCTGACGAATGCGCTTTTCAGGAGTCATTCCTTCCTTCAGGTATCCTCTTTCAAGGAACTGACGTGAGTGCATGTTGAGCCAATAGTATTTTTCTTGCGTCATAATTAAAATAGATCAGATTGATTAAAGCTCTGCCCCTTCTTGGAGTATTCAATAGGACGTGAATGGAAGAAATCGGTCATATTGTTACCGAGAATCTGTTCATCGAACCAAAGCGTTTTCTTGACCATTTCTTTATCGACATCAAACAACTTTTCAAAGCCAATCTGGACAAGAGATTCATTCATACGGTTCTTAATGAACTCGCGGAGTAAAGGTGTGTTGAGATTCTCAACACTATAACCATTCATGATCCAGTCAATAATCTTGCACTCGTATTCAATGGCAAGAAGGGATTCGGAGATAATCTTTTCTTTCAGTTCGGCATCGAATAATTCGGGATGCTCGTCTCGGATTGTATTAATGAGCTTAATGCCGATCATCGCATGGAGATTCTCCTCGCGGGAAGTGTACTCCACTTGCTTATTAGTATCCTTGAGCAGATTGCGGAAACGACCGAAGTAGCTAATAGTGTAGAATTGACTAAAAAGAGCAATGTTCTCAACGAACAGCGTAAACAGAATCAGTGAATAAACGAACTGCTTTTTCTTGTCGGGAGTAAATGGCTGGAGGTACTTGCGCAGATAGGTAACACGACCGCGGATAATATCCTCTTGGAGAATACGATCGAATGAGTCATCGATACCTAAAACATCCAGAAGACGTTCGTATGCATCACCATGAACAACTTCCGAGTTGGCCATTACATAACCGAGGTCTGTAATAGTGGGATGCGGAAGATTTTCTCCCACCTTGGCCCAGAACTTCTTGACCGAAATCTCAAGCTGTCCGATGGTCGAAAGAGCACGGACAATAATCTCACGTTCCTGAGGAGTCAGAGTGACTCTGTAATCCTGAATATCACTTTGAAAATTAAATTCTCTATGAGTCCAAAACCCATTTTGCATTGCCTCAATGTAGGCCTGAGTCCAAGGATAGTAGTCGGGTTTCCGAGAGATTTGTTCTTCAAAAATCATAAGTCATTAAGGTTTGTTGTTCGGTTGATTAATTTAAATGTTGGTACAATAGTATATTACCTACCCTCATTTGTAAACATTAAAATACGTTTAAGGTAGGTTATGTATACCTTAGCGCACCCTGAACTGCAAACTATTTTTGTCTTTTTAGCCCCGACGGATCGCTCTGAGAGCTCCGTTATCCGAATTGCGAAGAACAATCACATGGTTAGGATTCTTCTTGGCGTATTCATAAATGCTGGTGTGACCTTCATTTTGCATATCAAGGTACTTGGACCAGTGTTCAAACTTAACCTTACCCTTTTCAAATTTATTAAATACCTTCGAATCAACATTGAATGCTTTGTATTTGCGGCGCATAAGCCCACCCGATGTCGGTGGCATTGCCATGGTGGAACTATCTCCCGTTACATTTGCCGCAACTCCGCCTTCGTCTTCTTTAATGTTGCTCACAGCTTTTTAATGTTGTGGTTCGTTCCGTGGAAACCTTTACCCGATGCCGTACGGTTTACTTCAAACTTATCGCCGGTAGTTTTATGCTGGTATACGCTGGTACCAGAATTACCAAATCCAGTACGCACATGATATACGCTATATGTTGAATGAAAGTGTTCGGCGTCCTTTTCATGTTTCGGAGTTGGAGCCGAAGTCGAGTGTTCTCCCTTATGTCCGGCAACATAGTGCTTTGCAAACTCGGCAGATGCAGCATCGTGTTCAACGCGATTGTCCTTATTAATGTTGTAACCCTCGGTAATTTCGTTGTACTGTTGAATTAATGATTGTAGAAGTTTTGTTTCCATGTTAGATTTTTTCGAGAATTGAAACTACATATTCGTCTACTGGTATCTCGATTCTATCCTTTTCAGGAAGGTAGTTAAGATAAACAAGAAATGTTTTTAGAACGGGCCATAGCTCCTTTTCAATCTTGTAAAAGATCATTCGGTTTGCGGCTTCGATTCCGAAGACATTGTAGATAACAATGATGTGATTGAGAACGAGTCTTTCCTGAACGATACCCGACTGCTGATATTTTCTCAGCAGTCTCTTAATATACTTGAACCTTGATAGGTCATCATAAAACTCATCAACGTCGAGACATTGTGGGTTGTCGTAATTCTTTGCCGCGAACAGCAAAAAATTATCCTCATTTAGTTCTTCAAATACTTTCATTGTGTTATTTATCACAATGAAAGGTGTATTTAAAGAGCAAGATGTTTTACTAGCTTTGAGACTAACTGCTGTTTCTTTTCCTTATTCGTTAGAATGACGCCTGCATTTTGTGCCATAACCTGAAGTTCAAGTTTTGACATTTTTGTGAGGTCGGCTTTCGATAACGATTTGATGCTGGGTGCTGGAGCTTCGACTTCCGGTTCTTCTTTACACTCGCACTTGACCTCTTCGTCGTATGTAAAGTCCGATGTCTGTTTGCACCCACATTGGTCCGGACATTTTGGATCGTCTGGGGTGCAAACTTTGATCGGTTCATTCTTTTCATCCATCTTGTAATAATAGGATTCTGGGTTATCCTTGAAAAGATTAGTAATACCTTTCCAACAATTTTTAATTGATTCAATCACGTTTTTCATATGTTTTATTTTTAATTGTTATTGACCGAAGTAGTGTTTAGGCTTTACGATAAACGTAAACATCATGGTGAGCCGCATCTGCTTTAGCAATGCGTTGATGTGAATGAGATCCTGACATCGATATACGTTCTTTTGCTGCTGGATTCTTCATTGAATACTTGTGAGCATTTGGATTGTTCTTACCCAAGCGACCTTGGAGAACAACACGATTGCCAGTACCTTTTGTTTTTGCTTTTAGGTCGGCAAGTTTCTTTTCAGATTCGGTATCACCGGGTTTATGAGTGAATTTGTAACTGTCGCTATAACGAGCTTGTGCTTCACCTAGCATATCAGAACCATCATAGAAAGTTCCATCATCTTGTTCTTCCAGTGAGTTGGTGCTTTCATTTGTTATCGCATTTTCATGGATACCAGTTTGTTTAAGTGATGAATGCTCTGGATCAAATGAAAAGCCGCCGTGTGGATTAGTATGGTATTGTGTTGCAGTCTTGTGATTTAAATGTGATTCATCGGAGAATAAACCTTTGCTATGATGAGCGACATCTTTCATTGAAGCGCCATTTTTGACCGCGGCGTTTGCATTTTTTCTGGCTTCAGTATTATGAGCTTCGGCATTCCTGAGATGTTTAGAAATTTGTTTATTAGGGTTTTTATAATATAAATGATTATCTTGAGATTTAGCTCGAACAACATGATTTCTAATTTGATTAGAATGATGAGCTAAGCGTTCAAGATGACCATCTTTAGTGTTCGTTGGGTGTTTAAATGCAATTTCGAGCGATGGTGATTCATTCAGTGCTTCAGTGCTTTCATTTGTGGTTACGGGAGCAGTAATAACTGGAACCTTTGGAAGAGCAGCTGATGAATTGGCTGCGGCTGGTTTATCAGCCGGGGTTACCTTATCGCCACCGTCCTGAGCGGCGCCTGGAACACCATCTTTGATTTCTGTTTCATCATCGGCGTCATCCTTGGCTTTTTGAGTTACTGGATCCATGACTTCTGGACCAGCTTCTGCATCAGCCGAAGTGCCTTCCTTCATTGGAGAGGCTGGAAGGTCGTCGGTGTGGATGCAATCGCTCTTCATTGCAAGGAGTTGTTGGGTGAAGTTATGAATGTCTTCATCCGTCTTGAAGTCTTCACGTGCTTTTTCAAGAACACGAATGAAGGCTGGAACATCAAAGTGAAGTTTATCTACTGGATTGTCTCCGGCGTATTCATCTTCTTCATTGACCATTGAAGCATCAGCAGCCGTACCTTCCTCAACTGATTTCTTTCCGTAGTGTTTTGCTGCTGCATCGCTTGCCTCTCTGTCTTGATCCGCCGAAACAAGATGAAGCATATGATGGTTGGCCATACTCCGGTGGAATTCATGATGGATATTAGCTGCGCCTCGAACCATCGGATCGTGGTGGTGGTGAGCGTACACGCGATAGTGTTCTGCTGCTAGATTGTGAGCATGCTGAGCATCCTCATGATGCGTGTCCGACCCGGACGAGTGAGCCAGGGCGGTTAACTCATTTGCTTTGTTCGTGAGGTTATGTGCATGAGGATCTCCTGCAACATTCTCATTGACCATTGCAGCGTATGTTGCAGCAACGGAAGCAATGGTTTGTTCGCCGGTGAGTTGAGTTGATTCTGCATAACCAGCATCTCCGCCACGATAAGAACCACCACCGGCTTTTACACGGGCGATCGCAGCGGCGTGGTGTTTAGGATTTGTTGGATGATCCGCTCTCCAATCGGCACGAGTTGTACCGGCTTTATAAACAACACCATGAAGTTTGCTTTTTACATCGCTACGAAGTGTATGGTGATCGGTCCAGTCAATCGGCTCATGGCCCGACCAATCTCTTGCTTCTTCGACATCGTCGTCTTCGTCTTTATTGTCAGCGTCATGATCGCTTGGACCACCCATGTTATCTGCATCGGGTTCTGAGTGTTCTTCTTCGGAATCTTCTTCCTTTTCTTCGCCGCGGAGTTTCTTAAGGTCTTCGGCATCAATCTTACCGTTTTTATTGACATCAAGTTTATGTTGATTGCCAACGAGTTCTTCTGCCATCTCGGCGCGTTTGTCGCCTGGTGCTTCCGAAGCAGCAGCAGCAATCTTTTGCATTTCTTCTGCATCCTTTTCCTTATCGGCAACATTGTCCTTCTTGATTTCTTCGGAATCTTCTTCCTTTACTTCGGCAGGAACTTCATCGGATGCTTGCTTTGGTGCTTTTTCGGCATCCATATCCTGAATCTTCTTGGACTTGTTGTCGTCTTCCTTATTGGTTTCTTCGTTAAACAAATGAGGATGAACCGATGATGCCATTTCATGATCACCGCCATATTGATGAAGAACCGCGGCTTTTACTGCAGATTTCTTGCCAGTATAATGCGGAGAAAGATTTCCAGTTAAGGAATCATATTTGAATTTAGTTTTTACACCAAATTTTGAAGCCATATTTTTAGCATGAGCATCTTGATTTCCTGTAAAATGCCCCGCTGTATGACCTGAATCGGCTTCATCAAGAACACTTTCCTTGATACCGTATTTCTTACCATTGAATTCAACAACCGACTGATTCGCCTTACGGGCTTCAGTAACAGCTTGAATAAATGCTGGTACACTTTCTTCATTTACGGAAGCTGGTACCCATTTTGGACGGGCAACTGCTTGTGGAGGATTTACCATCTTGCGATAGGTATCGGCAATAATCTGGGTGAGGGTTGGCATATTTTTAACTATTGATTGTTGGAGAATTTATTAGCAGTTCCATTTGCGTAGGGCAAGAGCCTTACGTGTTGGTTTACCGTGTTTATCTTTCATGGGACCTTTAACGCCGCTCATTCTGGCGCAGAAACTCTTACGGCGTTTTGCCGCTTTGCTGCCTGGCTTTAGCTTACTTGGCTTGGTTGTAACTGGCGCCTTTAAATTGCTGCCGGTTTCTCTATTGTAAGCATTACGACCTTTTTGAGTAAGACCGCCAGTGGAGCTTTTATGACCCTTGGCGTCGATTGCAGCTTCAAAGAGTTCGGTATCATCTACCGATTCAAAATCTTCCCAAATAATTTCGGGATCAACATTGTTCTTTTCGGCAACGTCCATTACCATTTCCTCAATGGTATCAAACTGTTCGTCAAGAACGATCAACTGTTTTACGGATTCTGCGACTGATAGAATTTCTTTTGCGAATGGTGACACGGTGAATCTTTATTTATATTTTATTTGCGTGAAAACCACATACCGATGACGGTTGCACCGATTGCCGACATTCCGATCCAAAAGAAACGGGTAATGAAGGATAGACTTGATGCAGTTTCACTGGTATTTCTTTCTACCACGAGTAGTCGTTCCTCAAATTTGACCATTTTCTCCATAAGGAACTTCTTGTCATTTTCAAGTTGAACCAGCTTCTCCTCGGCACGAGCCAAAGAGATGATCGCTTCCGCAAGTTTATCAATCTTTGACTCAATACGGTCGAGTCGTTGTTGGGTTTCGGCTGTTTTAGTCATTATTATTGATTCGCAACGTTAAACTTAACTTTCTTGAAGATGCTTTCATCGGAGGTAATGGCAGCAATAAGATTCTGGAGCAGTTCAAAGAGAACATCCTTTTCAGCAATTGTGGTGATAGGAGTGTTATTGTCCAACTTCTTGATTGCGCGTGTTACGGTATTCAGCTTGAGACGGTCGAGGAGACCAAGACGGACAAGCATCTGCATACGGGCAAGTTCCTTCGCATCGTTATTGGCTGCGACATCTTCGTTCATTTGTTCGGTCGCATATTCTTTTTCGGCTTCCGGCTGATCGTCATAAAGGTCCTGAGTGTATTCAACGTAGGAATGAACGTCATCCATATGATCGTACGCAGTTGTAATCTTTACTTGGATCCAGGCTTCCAGTTCATCCTGGTCGTCCATTGAATCGGCAAGGTCCTTGGCCATATCGGCAATCTTAAGGAGCTGTCCCTTGGCCATAATGATTTCTTCTTGATCGTCATCATGCTCGGCTTCCTCATTTACTGCACCTTGAGGAGCCTTGAGCTTGCTTACCATATCTAAATGGAATTTCTGAGCAGCCTTATCGCCGCGCTTTTCTGCATTAAGTGCCAATTGTGAATGACGAGTGATTTTAAGGTTTATTTTCTCATCGGCTGCTTCGGCTGCCATTTCTACGGCTTCCTTGAGCCCCTGTTTGACCAGGCGGTGTGCCATAAACTTGTGAAGTGTCGAAGAACGATTATGGCTTTTTGCCATAGCCTCAAGTGGCTTTAATTCACTTGCTTCGCCACCCGATTTAATATGAGCAGCAATCTTCTTTTCATACGATGATGCAGCTTTTGCGTGTGCATCGGAAGCACGGACGTGCGTTGAAATGGACGGGTTCAGTTTGGCTTTCTGAGAGAACTTAGCCGCTTTAACTGAGTGTACCGATTCATCAAGACTTTCCTCGGTGCCTTCTTTAACACCTTCTTTTGGTACGCAGTTTGGAACCTTTCTGCCATTCTTCATCTTCATTCCGATTGCTTCATAACCCTTCCAGCAAGCATTTTCAAGGTCCTCTTCCATACGAGTGACGGGCTTCTTTGCATTTTCTGCATCCCGTTTCTTGGCAACTTCAAACTTAGCATCCATGTGTTTATGGAACGCATCGTTGTCGCCGGCAGCCTTTGCTGCTTGAGCGGCATCATGATGTTTGGCCATATCTTCCTCTGCATCCTCTTTCATTTCTGATGCTTTCTTTGCGTGTTCGATTGCCTTATTTAAATGGTAATCATGAGCCTGACCCTTAAAAAAGCCCTGTGCATTCTTATGAGCCTCCATGGCTTTTAAATGGGCTTCTTTTGAAGGATTCCGTGCAGCAGCAGCCGTTGCTTTTGCGGCAAGTGTTGATTCGTGACCAGCAGTTTCTTCAACATTGTCTTCTTTTACCAGATTCTTATAGAGCCCGCCAGGACCAGCTAGGCTCTTTTTCTTGGCTGGCTTCTTCCATTTAGAATCAAATTCTGATTTAGACATTGCACCGGCATTGACACGTGCCATATCGGAACTCTTTTTCTTTGAGACCTCTTCAAAAAGTTCTGGATGGTTATCCTTAATCTCATCGGCATTATCCGTTTGATAGTGCGTATGGAGAGCAGCCTTTAGATTCTTCTTGGGTCCGTGGTACGACATCTCACCGGTATCGCGGTGATACTTTGTCGTGACGCCATGATTCTTCTTCATCATATCGGCGTGCTTTGTCTCCGACTTATGATCGGGTCCGTGCTTTGAATCGAATGGATTGTCAAGATGGACGGATGCTTCTTCTAAGTTGGATTCGCGGAGTTGTTTAATGCTCTTCATGATTGTTTACGGAATTTACTTAAAGGAATACCCTCGCTCGATGGTACTCTAATTTTTGGTTGATAGATTGGAAATACGGGTTCTTCTAATTTTTGATTTTCCTCAATGATGACTTTTTTCTCAACAAGCTCCACGGCATTAAGCCATTTACGGACCTTCTTGCCATCAGTGAGTTCCACAATAAGATAATTGGATCCGCAATGAGCAATCTTGCCGACCTCTTCTGATTCCTTAACGACAACATTGTCGCCAATTTCGAAGAGTTCTCCAGAAACATATGCTTCTCTACGGTCGCCGACAGACTCAAGCTGGATATGTTTACGAAAGTTACGAGATTCTTTGAATCCAAGACCATTACGAACCGCATTAAAGAAATCTTCGCATTCGGCAAAGTCGGTTGGCACACCCCTTGAGAAGGTCTCTAGATCGTTTGCAATTGCAGCTGCACGCATCTTCGATTCTGAAATCGTATTGTTGCACTCGTTTGCCGCAACAACCTTAACGCCGCCTTTAAAGGTGAATGCAGAACCATTATAGCTATTAAGGAGTGCTTGGTACTCGACCACTCTGTCGGCTGGAGCAACCATGGTAGCACCGGTGAAGCCTTGTTCAAATAGTTTTGTGCAAATGGCAAGAGGTCCATCGACATCATCACTCATAATGCTCCGAGCATACTTCGGCGATATTTTACGCATCCACTTTACCTTTTCTTCGAGCTTGAGCGGATTGTTCTTTTGGTCATCGACATGAGATGTATAGATTCGATATGTTTTACCATTCGCAATCTTTGCTACATTCTCGATTAGGTCTTCACTCTCAATGGTGGGCGGATTAAATTTGCCAAAGGTAAAAACAACTTCCTTTGTCACCGACTCACTTACAAATTGTGTAAAGGACTTCATCAATTAGATTGTTCCCGTCTTTACATTGTGTTCAACTCCACCGGCTCCAATATCAGCAATACGATAGCCTATTGGCTTCGTTACAGAAACCTTGACCATGGGTTTTTTCTTGAGACGGTTCCGCTTCTTTGTGCGGGCATCTATTTCCTCTGCGAGACCAAAGTGTTTTGCAACATGTTTATCACCGTGGCGATGACGGAGAATGTCGGCAACCATTCCTTTTTTACCGCCCACATCGGCTGGAGTGTATTTTGAATGAACCTTACCTAGGGTACCCTGAT
>Ga0114978_10001627_pt1 | contig 18847 bp, 21 predicted proteins | sample S_140212_EF_Meta_FD_87027 | JGI IMG/M metagenome (GOLD analysis project Ga0114978, IMG submission 87027) | Freshwater microbial communities from Lake Simoncouche, Canada to study carbon cycling - S_140212_EF_MetaG | ecosystem: Environmental > Aquatic > Freshwater > Lake | place: Lake... | reverse complement strand
CTCATTCAAGCAAGCTTGATTCGCGGTCGCGCATAAAAAAAGCCTCTCACATTTGTGAGAGGCTTTGTGCCCCAGGCGGGAATCGAACCCGCACGGGCGTTGCGGCCCACAGGATTTTAAGTCCTGCGTGTCTACCAGTTCCACCACCAGGGCGTCTATTTAAAGACTTAAAAAAAAATCCCACTCCGAAGAACGGGATTTTTGGAGCGAAAGACCGGGCTCGAACCGGCCACCCCGACCTTGGCAAGGTCGTGCTCTACCAAATGAGCTACTTTCGCTTTTGTAAGAACTATTTTTAGGAGTGCAAAAATAAGGATTCAGCGCTCTAAAACAAAATTTTTTTACTACTTATACTCAGGCTTGTATTGAGAGCTTGTATTCACTTCAGGTGTGGTTTTCTTAAACCCACTAGTGAATAATTTGGTACAATTACCTAATACCAATGCTAACAAAGCAAAAACTGATACATAAAAAATAAATCTTGAAGAAGTCACCCAATTAGAGGCGATATCTTTTTCTGCTGCTGTTTCTTGTAAATCTTGTGACATATTGATTAATTACGGATGCAAAAATAACAACAAGTTCTTAATTATGAACGGGTTTCGTTACAATTTTGTCAAAATGATGCTTATTTTTTATAAAGTACTGCCAAACCAAGGATCCCCTATAAACCCCATCAAACGATTTCATTGGTTTTGTATTTTTTGACCTTTTTACCTTTCCTGAGATCAAATAACCGAAGAAGGAGAAATGGGCCTTCCCGATCGCCATAAAAAAGGACAAATCTCCATTGAATAGCCCTTTATAAGCTGATATAGCATCCAACCCAAGTCTCATAGGCATTTTCCATATTAATTCACTTAAAGGCAAATTTTTAGACAGCATCATTAAATTATTCCTGAAATTCAAAAACACCTTTCTTCCACCTTTAGCTAAAGTTCCTCCACCCACATGATAAACCACTGAACTCGGGCAAGCAAATAATTGATAACCTTTTAGCTGCATTCGCCAACAAAGGTCAATTTCCTCCTGATGTGCAAAAAAGTGCGCATCAAAACCTTTTAATTCATGGAATAAAGAAGATCTGATCATCATACATGCTCCAGTCGCCCAAAAGATAGGTGCAACGGAATCATATTGTTGTTGATCTGTTTCACATATATCAAAAACACGCCCTCTTGAAAATGGATACCCTAAAATATCAATCCATCCCCCAGCTGCACCCGCATATTCAAATATGTTTGGATTATCTTTTGCTAAAATTTTGGGTTGACACGCCCCAATACGCGGATTAGATTGTAATAAATTAACCATCGGTTGTATCCAATTGGGTTCTACTTGTACATCTGAATTTAGAAGTACATAATAGTCACTGATCACTTGCTTCAATGCCCAATTATACCCACCAGCAAAACCTTCGTTCTGTTTATTAGTAATTACTTTAACAGTGGGGAACTGCTGCGACAAAATCTCCAACGAATTATCCGAAGATCCATTATCAGCAACAATAATTTCAAATGAATCATATTGGGTTGCTAATACCGAAGGCAAAAACTCTTTTAGGTATTTTACACCATTAAAATTTAAAATAACAATAGAAACGGTTGGATTCAAAGTGAATTGTTTTAGCGAATGTACCACCAAATCCTTGGAATTTGCACTAAAAAAACTAATTTGCATACATGAACAAAGGCCTTTTTTTATTTGCTAATTTAGATTTTCTAAATCATCCCTCGGGGTTAGTTTAACCTCCCCCATTTTTTTGTTACGAGGTACCCGTATTTGGTTTTTTATTTTTTTTACTTTTAATCGTTTCATGATGAATCATTCTTATGCATTAAGCAATGCTGCTGCAAAATATTTAGCCCTTGAAGATCAGTTTGGCGCGCACAACTACCATCCTATTCCAGTAGTCATTGAAAAAGGTGAAGGTGTTTATTTATATGATGTAGACGGAAAAAAGTACTTCGATTTCCTAAGCGGATACTCCGCAGTGAATCAAGGTCATTGTCACCCTGCTATTATAAAATCATTACAAGAACAGGCAAGTAAATTAACTTTAACATCGCGTGCATTTCATAATAATTTATTAGGCGAATACGAAAAATACATCACTTCCTATTTTGGCTTTGATAAAATATTACCAATGAATACTGGTGTAGAAGGTGGTGAAACAGCAATTAAATTAGCAAGACGATGGGGCTATAATGTAAAAGGCATTCCCGAAAATCAAGCAAAAATTATTTTTGCAGAAGGTAATTTTTGGGGGCGAACATTAGCAGCAATTTCATCATCCACTGACCCTAGTAGTTATCAAGGTTTTGGGCCTTATATGCAAGGCTTTGGTTTAGTACCTTTCAATGATTTAATCGCGCTTGAAAAAGCATTTCAAGATAATACAGTGGCCGCATTTATGGTTGAACCAATACAAGGTGAAGCTGGAGTAGTATTGCCTTCAGAAGGTTATTTGAAAGGAGTAAGAGATTTATGTAGTCATTATAATATTCTATTTATTGCAGATGAAGTTCAAACAGGTTTAGCACGTACTGGAAAAATGCTAGCATGTGATCATGAAAATGTACGACCAGATATTTTAATACTAGGAAAAGCTTTAAGCGGTGGTACACTTCCAATTTCAGCAGTTTTGGCTGACAATGAGATAATGTTACAAATATTACCAGGTGAACACGGATCTACCTACGGAGGTAATCCTTTAGCATGCGCTGTTGCTATTACTTCATTGAAAGTATTAAAGTCAGAAAACATGGCTGAGAATGCAGAAAATATGGGACAACTATTTCGATCTGAATTAGCCAAACTTCAATCCCCATTAATCCTATCAATAAGAGGAAAAGGATTATTAAACGCCATTGTGATTAATAATAAAGATCCTGAATTTTCTTGGAATATTTGTTTGCAACTTTGCGAAGAAGGCCTATTAGCAAAACCAACACAAGGTGACAAAATAAGATTTGCACCACCGTTGATTATTAATGAAAAGCAAATTTTGGAATCAGTTAATATAATTGATAAAGCCTTGAAGAAATTTTCCGTTTAAGTTGGATTCCCTTTTTGTAGCTATTTAGCTGACTTTTATTTTTGGCAAAAATGTCATTAATAAAATTAAGCCTGATAAAATTATACATCCATACAATGCCCATTGCCTTTGCGGACATTCCCCCATTTGACAGGTAGATAGTATTAAAAAATTACGGAAGGCCCATGCCAACATCAATGCCCCAAAAACCATATTGAATCTTTTTGCCCATATATAAGGTAAAGCAAAAAACAAAGTACTCAAGACCGCAAAAAAAGATAAAAATTTTCCAGATTGACCAAAGGAGCTCCCTACTGGATTCCAACCGGTAATTACCCAATTCCTACTTTCTATGATGACAAATGGTTGTGTAGTTGCATATATCAATGCTAAGCAAAGTAGTATTCCGATGGTTTGAGAGTGCTTCATAATGTAAAAGTAGATAAAGCCTTTGAAAGGACAAATTGGAAGAACAATATCCCCCCAACTTTCGAAAGCAAGCTTTCAGCGGATGAGCTCCTCATTTTATTCGTCGCTCAGCCGCCTCGGCTATCTCGTCTTACCCAAAGCCTTTCCAACACAAATCGTTGATTTGTGTTGGCCTTTTTTCATGCCCCCCAACTTTCGAAAGCAAGCTTTCGTCGTTGTGTTGCATGAAAAAAGCCTCCTCCGATTATCGGAGGAGGCTTTGTATCGAGGTCCCGAGCGGATTCGAACCGCTGTGGGAGCTTTTGCAGAGCTCTGCCTAGCCACTCGGCCACAGGACCTTTTCTAGGACGCGAAAATAACACAAACAAGTTAATTATAAAAGAATTTTACCACTAATACGATTTAAACGACATTTGTGACATAAAATTCAAATATGCAACCCATTGGCGCATCGGAAATGATTATTAACGAAAGAGGGGCAATTTATCACCTTAATGTAAGGCCAGATCAAATAGCCGACACTATTATTACCGTGGGTGACCCCGACCGTGTAGCCGAAGTGAGCAAATATTTTGATCGCGTGGAGCATGTGTGCGCACATAGAGAATTTATTACGCATACCGGTTATGTTGGAAATAAGCGAATTTCAGTATTATCTACTGGAATTGGACCCGATAATATTGATATTGCCTTAAACGAAGTGGACGCGCTAGTGAATATTGATTTTGAAACCAGAACCATTAAAGAACAAAAAAAATCAGTGGCCATTATAAGAATGGGGACTTGTGGTTCATTACAAGGCGAGGTGGGTGTTGATCAATTGGTTGCAGGAACGCATGGCTTAGGGATAGACAATTTATTGCATTTTTATAATTTACAAAACAACGAGGAAGAAAAAGCAATCTTAGCTGCATTCGAATCCCACACGCAAATTAACTCACACAAAGTGTTTCCTTATATTGCTTCCGCTAGTGCAGGATTAATAAAACACTTTACGCAAGGTTACAACCATGGAATCACTGTTACCTGCCCAGGATTTTATGGACCACAAGGTCGTATATTAAGAATGCCTTTGGCAATGCCTAATTTGGTTGACCAGATGACGAGTTTTAAATATGGCAATCATCATATTGCAAATTTCGAAATGGAAACCAGTGCTATTTATGGCTTGTGTAATATATTAGGCCACCAATGTTTGAGTATTAATGTGATTGTTGCCAACCGCGTTAAAAAAGAATACAGCAAGGATATGGGTCAGGCTGTCAATAATATGATTCAGAAATCATTAGCCATCATCGAAAAAATTTAAAATAAATTTCAATAACCGATTTTAAAATGAAAATTAATTTTTCAAAATACCAAGGCACCGGAAATGATTTTATCGTCATCGATAACAGACAAAATAATATTGCACTAACCACCGAACAAATTGCATTTATCTGTGATCGTAAAAAAGGTATTGGCGCAGATGGACTTATGTTATTAGGCAATAAGGAAGGATACGATTTTGAGATGATTTATTATAATGCAAATGGATTAGAAGGCTCCATGTGTGGTAATGGTGGAAGATGTTTAACGCAATTTGCTTATGACATTGGTTTGAATAAAAAACAGTTTAATTTTATTGCAATTGATGGCCCACATGAGTCTACAATCAATGAAGATGGATGGGTTTATTTAAAAATGAGCGATGTAAATGCAGTTGAAAAAAACATTGATAGCAATACCCCATTTTTTGTTTTGAATACCGGCTCCCCGCATTATATTGAAATGGTAGATAGCATTAATAGTGTCGATGTATTTGGCTTGGGTCAAATGATTAGATACAATGATCGATTCAAATCAGAAGGTATTAATATAAACTTTGTAGAACAACAAGATGATAAAATATTTGTGCGCACTTACGAACGTGGTGTGGAGAATGAAACTTTAAGTTGTGGCACGGGTGTCACCGCTGCAGCCTTAATTTCAGGTATTGAAAAATTAGGTGAGCAAACGATACAAATTGAAACCTTGGGCGGAAAATTAGCGGTTCGTTTTAACAATAAAGGCGATCAAGTATTTGATAATATTTGGCTAATGGGGCCAGGCACATTTGTGTTCAGAGGAAGTATTACTGTTTAATTAAAATTAGAAAAATGCCCTTATTTAATGTTAGAGTATATGGTGTATTGTTAGATAAAGCCAATAGATTACTCGTGAGTGATGAATTTATCAGAGGAAATTATTTTACCAAACTTCCTGGCGGCGGATTAGAATTTGGCGAAGGCACACTTGAGTGTGTTGCAAGAGAATTTATGGAGGAAACTGGATTAACAGTAACAGTGGGCGAACATTTGTATACCACTGACTTTTTTCAAATTTCAGCATTCAATAATAAAGATCAAATTATATCTATTTATTATCATGTGCATTGTGATGACACAAGTGGAATAAAAACTTCCACCAAAAAATTTGACTTCTCCCCTGACCAAACAGCGGACGAGGTTAATGGACTAGCAGAATCATTTCGTTGGGTCAACTTTGAAGATGTGAATGAGGAAACGATGAGTTTGCCTATCGACAAAGTTGCTGTTCAACTATTGAAAGAAAAGTTTTCCCTTTAAACTACGCTTCATTCTCAATACCCATTGCAGCTAATTTCATTTTTTTAGCCGTTTCATGACCAAGGTATTTTTCAATGCGATTTTCTACTATCCCTATTACCGGTGTTAAAATAATCGCCATGGTAAACTTATACATATAATTTACTACACAAACTGCTAATACAAAAGACCAGCTCCAATTGTTTCCTATTTTAAATGCAATTACGAGTACCACAAAACTATCCACTAATTGAGATACCACTGTAGAACCAGTTGCACGTAACCAACCCATCTTTTCGCCAGTCATCTTTTTGATTTTATGGAAAACAATCACATCAATAAACTGACTCACTAAAAAAGCAACCAAGCTTCCTAGAATAATCCACATGCCTTGTCCAAAAATTGCTTCGAATGCACCTTGCATACTGGGTATTCCATCTGCTGTTTTTGAATCTACCCAAAATTGTGCGGGCGCAATATGCATGGCCAAATAAAACATCAAAAAAGCATAAAGAATTAAGGAAACCGCAGTAATACTAATACGCTTTACTGCTTTTGGTCCATAATATTCATTGACGATATCTGTAATAACAAATTCCAAAGGCCACAACAAAACACCACAGGTTAAATTAAACGACAATCCCTTTTCACCAAACAAAGTCAAATTTGCTGGCGACAACCCGAATACCCCTTCTAATGAAAATATCTTTCCCCCAATACATTCTGCAATTAAAGCATTGGCCACAAAAAAGGCAGATATACCCAAGAATAACTTTGTTGATTTATCTTTTAAAATGGAATGAATCATAACGTATACAAATTGAATATTTAAACAAAAATAAAAACGAGCTGAAACAATAACATTAAAAGATTAGTAATTGTTTGCCAGTTGGGTAATTCAATAGCCTGTTTCTTCCCCCACATAAATAATAGTGCTACTCCGAACAAAACACTCACCACAGGGGCCATCTCCAATCCTAAAACAGCAGCAAAATTTGATACAGGAACTGGGTAATTAATTTTGGGCACAAACATCACCATGAGTGAAAAAACAAAACAGCCATTACAGATGATGGCCAATTTGGACAAAAACGCTAAAATGGTATTAAAACGGCTCATTTTCGGGTCAGTAATTTAGAATGGGAAGATAAGAAAATTTGGCTTCCCGTCATTTTTTCAATATCCAATTAAGTTGTAGGTTTGTTGACACAATGAAACCATTATAATGAAACCATTTTTTAAGGCTAATTTGACTCATTTTATAGCAGTGGCTATATTTTTACTCTGCTCCATTATTTATTGTAAACCAGCATTGGAAGGAAAGGTATTGCAACAATCTGATATAAGTCAATGGAAGGGAATGGCGCAGGAAACCCTAACTGCAGGTGCTAAATATGGTCAAAATCCATTATGGACCAATAGTATGTTTGGGGGTATGCCCACATATCAAATTACAGGGGTGGCAGGCTTTACTTTCACCATTGGTTTATTAGATCGAATTTTAACGTTGAACTTAGCAGAACCTATTAATTTGTTTTTTCTTGCCTGTGTATGTTTTTATTTTTTAGCAATCGTTTTAGGCATCAACCCACTTATTGGAATCATTAGTGCACTCGCTTATAGTTTTGCTACTTACAACCCCATCATCATTGTAGTAGGTCATATTACCAAAATGCACGCGATCGCTTACCTACCCTTTTTTGTGGGCGCTATCTTACTCATCTTTAAAAAGAAATATTTAATTGGCGGAATTCTTACGGGCATTGCTACTGCTTTATTTGTGCAAGCCAACCACTATCAAATAACTTATTACGGTTTAATTATTGTATTTTTTATGACTTTGTATTTTCTAATACAATGGATCCTAAAAAAAGAATATACGCATATTTTAAAAACAATGGCAACCGCAGTGATTGCAGGATTATTAGGCTTAGCGGTGAATGCCCCTATTTTAATTAGCACTTATGAATATGGTAAAGAGTCCATACGCGGTGGAAGTATTTTAGCAACCAAAGGAAGCAACACTACAAGTGCTGGTTTGAATAAGGATTATGCTTTATCCTATAGTATGTTTAAAACAGAACCACTGGTATTAATGTTCCCTAATATTTATGGCGGCGGAAGTGATCCAAGTGCGATTGATCCTGAAAAATCAAAAGCGATTGAAGCATTGCAACAAATGCAACCGCAGGTAGCACAGCAATTACAATCATTTATTCAGTTTTATTGGGGTGGCATTGGCTTTACCGCTGGCCCTCCATATATTGGTATTTTGATTTGCTTTTTTGCCTTTATTGGCATTTCATTTAAAACCAACGAACATAGATTGTGGATTATCCCAGCCGTTATTTTTTCATTATTATTATCTGCCGGTTCTTACCTTGAAAGTTTTAATTTTTTCATGGTAGATCATCTACCATTTTACAATAAGTTTCGTGCACCTAGCATGATTATGGTTATTCCAACTTTACTTATTGGCATTATGGCGATGTTTGGATTACAAGGAATCACCGAACAAAATAATTTTAAGGAGTTTTATAATAAATATAAACCAAGCTTTATTGCTTTGGGCGTTTTACTGGCTTGTGTACTTTTATTTTATATCAATGGTGATTTTAAAAGTGCCAATGATAAAGAATTACTTACGCAAATAAGTCAAATCACAGATGCAAATCAACGAACTGCATTTGAAGCGCCCGCACGTGATTTAACCAACGCATTAGCGCAGGATAGAAAAGGATTTATAGAAGGTGATTTATATAGGACATTTATATTTATTGTATTCGCTTTCTTATTCATTTTCTTGTACTTCAAAAAAACCATCAATCAAACGATTTTTATTGCGGCTATTGGTATCATTACCATGATTGATCTGTTTCAAGTCAATGTAAAATATTTAAAACCGGAGAACTATATTGAAGCAGCTGAAAATGACAACACATTTACTGAATCACCTATTGATATTGCGCTGAAAAGAGATGCATCCAAATACCGTGTATTGGATATGAGGGGCGGTATTCAAAACGCATTTAATGGTGGTGCTTTAGTCGCCTACCACCACAACACAGTGGGTGGATATAACCCTGCCAAACTAAGTATCTACCAAGATTTAATAGAGAACCAATGGTATAAGTTCCCAAATTGCTTGCCAGTTGTGAATATGATGAATACCAAGTATGTTATCACAGGAAATATAGCCACTGATACCATGGCAAATCCCGAAGCATTAGGCAATGCATGGTTTGTTAAAGGAATAGAATATAAAAAAGGGCCAGCCGAGGTTATGAGCAGCTTAAGTAGTTTTAATCCAAAGGACACAGCCATCATCGAGGAAAAAGACAAATTAAATGAATTGAGCACCATAGCTTATGATAGCGCTGCTACTATTAGTTTAATTGAAAATAAAAATGATATTGTTACTTATAGTTCCAATGCAAGTCAAAAACAATTTGCAGTATTTAGTGAGGTCTATTATAAGCTAGGATGGAAAGCATATATTGACGAAGTTGAATCCCCTATTATCAAAACAAATTATGTTTTAAGAGGCTTGGTGATACCAGCGGGCAAGCACAATATTAGATTCGAATTCAAGCCAAGTTCTATTGCAATGGCACAAAAAGCCTCAACTTTTGCTTCCATAGTTTTGTGGGGATTACTTATTGGAATAATCATTAAATCATTCAAGAAAGAAAAATCACTTTCTTAAAAGATAAACCGACTGAATGACATTATCGATTATTATATGTAGTTATAACAGAGCAAGCTATATCAGCGATGCATTGACAAGTTTATATGGTCAATCTGCTGGCTTAGCAAATTTTGAAGTAATCATTGTAGATAATAATTCAACGGATAATACTAAGGAAATATACGCACAATGGAGACATACAAATGCGAGTGGACAATTTACTTTCATTAGTGAAACAAAACAAGGCGCTTCTTTTGCACGAAATACTGGAGCCGCAATGGCTAAAGGGGAATGGGTTTGTTTTATGGATGATGATGCAGTAGCTACTAATAATTATGTTGAAAATATTTTAAAGCATATTCATACCCAACCGGAAGCCCTAGGTTTTGGTGGACGAATCATTCCAAAATATATTCCAGCTGAACCTAAGTGGATGAGTTATTATTTATCCTCCCTTGTAGGTAATTTTGACTACGCCCCTACTGCCTGTGCATTTGAAAATGGGAAGTACCCTCTTGAATCAAATATGATTGTGAAAAAATCAGTGTATGATCAGATCGGCGGCTTTAATGTGAATTTACCCGGGGTTGTGGGCACTTTAAGAATTGGCGGAGAAGGTAAGGAACTATTTTATAAGATACTTGCATTAGGTCATATTATTTATTACGACCCAGCTATTTGTGTTCATCATGTAGTGGAAGTGAAAAAGTTGACATCGGAATATTTGTACCGTGTAGCTAGTGGTATTGGTCGTGGTGAAAAAACAAGAACTTTGAATATTTCAATAGGTGCATACTTAATGAAAATTATAGAATATATTTTTAAGTTGGGTGCAGCAATAGTTTTAGGAATAAAATATATCTTGCAAGGAACTCCTGCTAAAAGCTGGCCCGTAATACAATTCAGAGTTGACGCACTAAAAGGACTATTAGGATAACTTAATACAAACATTAATATAATGAACGAGCTTAGAGATTATTTCGAACACAATGAAAAACGATTAATAAATAAATTTGATCATTATTTTGATGTGTACGATAGATATTTTAATCAATATAGAAATAAAAAAATAACGATTGTTGAAATTGGTGTTTACCAAGGTGGGAGCCTTCAAATGTGGCGAAAATATTTTGGCCCTGAAGCCACTATTTGGGGAATTGATATTGATCCAAGATGCAAACAATTGGAAGAAGAAAATACCCATATAATAATAGGTTCACAAGAGGATCGAAATTTTCTTAGATCAATTGTAGATAAAATAGGTCCTATTGATATTTTAATAGATGATGGCGGACATACACAGGACCAACAAATAGTATCCTTTGAAGAATTGTATAAGCATATTAAAATTGGCGGTGTTTACTTATGTGAAGATGTGCACACTTCTTACATGAATGCATATGGTGGAGGCCTAAAAAGGAATGGCACTTTCATTGAATATACCAAATCATTGATTGATCAATTAAATGCACATTATACAGAACAGCCCGATTTCATGGTAGATGATTTTACCAGAACTACCAATACGATTCATTATTATGATAGTATTGTTTTGTTTGAGAAAAGAGCAATGGTAAAACCAAGTTCAAAAATGACAGGCCAGTGGTCATTTAAATATGATAACTCAAAAAAGACTTTTGCAGAGAAATTTAAATTCCACCTACTAGTAAGGATAAATAAAATATTACAGACTTTAAAACTAAAAGGCATTTTTGTTGACGAAATGCTAAGATTAAGCAGCAAGGGGTAGTTTTACTTTTTACCCATTTTATTAAAACAAAAAGCGAAAAACCCTTTCATCACGTTGATATACACCTGCGTTAATTGCGGATGGTATATTAAATCGTTTTTTAAAATCTTCATGCATCTAATTACATCTTTTCTCATTTCTTCACTTAACCCCTTGTGTTTAAATAACAGGAATAGCCCATTTCTTGTAATATAAAAAGCACGAATAGGTTTATGAATAATACGTAATGATTTTTTAAAGGTCATTATTGATCTCCCGGGCACTAATTTACCTAGCGCATGATTGAGCAGAATATTCGAAAACATTAAATTAATTAAACCATTTTGAATCACTCGGTATGAAAATTCCGCATCCACAAAATCAATAAACAAATCCTCATTAAAGTCCCCTACTTTTTTAAACAATGACAAATTTAAAATGGAACCTGATGTAATTAAAGTAAGGGCTTCTTGTGGTTGCTCACTGCTAATGGTGATATGCGGCTGACAATTGATGCCAAATTGAGCCACCTTAATATAATCTCCTTTTTGAATTAGTGATTTGTACTTTTCAAAATCACCCGGCTTAAAAGAGGAGTCCTGATCCATGGTCAATAAATAATCATGCTGAGTTTGCATTGCCGCTTCAACTGCTTGATTAAGGCGTTTAGCAATACCTTGATTGCTATTAAAAAACTGATACTTTATACATGGATGTAGGTTATTTAATGCCGCTTCAATACCTGGGGTTTGGATTTCAGAATTATCGTAAATATAGAGTTGCTTAAGTCCAAGGACATAAGTGTTAATATTCTCCGACAACTGCTTAATATCAGGATGATATAATATTACAACCCCTGCAATGTTCATCCCACAATTCATTTAGTGTAACCAAATTTAAGCCAATTACATAAAACCGCCTTCATTTACCCAGTAAAAATTGAATATGTTTAAATTTTAAGCATAAATATTTATCTTGTAGATGATATGAGCGGTAAAATAAATAATTTTTCAATAATCATCCCTTTCAAAACGGGAAAGCAATATTTGCTAGATTGCTTGCAATCAGTTTTAGCGCAGGACTATCCGCACTACGAAATAATTATATTGGCTGATATTACCAGTAATACAGATGATGCCTTGCATGCAATTAAGGATTTGAAGAATCGAAAAATTAACATTGAACTTTCTGATGAAAATTTGGATATTTTACAAAACTGGCGCCGCATCAAGGACCTTGATAAAAAAGAGTACATGACCATTTTAGGTTATGATGATATTTTAAGTAAAGGATTTTTAAATTGCATTAATAACTTAATAAATAACGATCCAGACGCAAGTTTATATCACACTCATTTTAACTATATCAACAGTAATAGTGAAGCCATAAAAAAATGTCAGCCATTACCTACCCAAATGACCGCATCAGACTATTTGGAATATTCTTTAAAAGAATCCATTGACATTATGGCCACCGGTTATGTTTTCAGATCCAAGGATTACGATGCCATTGGAGGCATCCCTACTAGTTATCCTAATTTGATATATGCAGATGCACAGTTATGGATTGAACTAAGTAAAAAAAGTCACTTAGTGGTTGACCCATCTATCCAATTCTCATTTCGTATTCATTCCTCTGTAACTAAAACATCAAAAGATAAAATTTTACTTGACGCTTTTATTCTTTTCCTAGATTATTTAAAGGGATTAAAGCAAGAATCGGCCAATTTTGAATTAACCATACAATCTAACCTAACCGCTTTTGCAGAAAGTACGACAAAAGCAATGGCACATAGGCTATTACGTACACCAAAAATAAATAGGCAAGGATTAACTATCGACAAAGTAACGAATGAAATAGCCGGTAAATGCAAGCAAATGGAGGTGCCCTATTCCCCATTCAAAATCAAGTCCATTCAAATAGCACGATTTATTGAAACCACACCCCTACTAAATGAACTGTTTTTGATTTTTAAAAAAATTTACAAAAAGCCAGTATTGTAGATAACTACTTTAGATAGTTGGCTTTAATAAAGTATAAAAACTTTCCGAAACTAGATTTTAATAAATAGTATAATATCCTTAATCGAAATTGCCAAATACGCGCAGCTATAGAGTACCCAAAATAAGATTCATACACTTTTGTGTTTTCTTGAATCGAATTTAAATATTGATTTGTACTTACACCAGAATCATCAAACTTTATTAAAGTTTCATTTAAATAAGCATAGCCTTCCCCTTTTAATCTGCACATCAAATCGTAATCCATTGCTATTTTAATATCAATAGAAAAATGACCCACCAGCTCATAAACCTCTTTTCTTACAAACCAAGTTGGATGGGAAACAGCACGCATGCCCTTGTATAATTGTTTAGGATCAAAGGGCACACCAACATGTACCCACATTCCGCCGCGTTTCATGTAAATATTTCCACTTATCCACTGCGTTTGCGCATTTTGATTAAAGTAGTTGGCTACAGTTTCAATAACCGAATTGGAATAGTAAATATCTGCCGAGTTTAAAAGATGGATTAACGACCCAGATGCCAGCTTGATCCCTTTATTAAATGCATCCGAAATACCCTTATCTCTTTCACATAACCATTTGCGGTATACTGGCTGAACTGTATTACTTAACCATTCTGAAATTTCATTATTACTGGATCCGTCGATAATACAATGTTCAAATGGAGGCAAGGTCTGATTATCCACCGAATCACATGTTTGCTGCAATTCCTTTAAATTATTAAAGCTGATGGTGATGACCGACAATTGTTCCATATTGTAAAAATAAGCCCATTTCATTACATATTTACTTTTACCACATTTACAATATATTTGTAGTATGGGTATTATTCAGAAACAAGGGGTTAAATCATCATTTTTTATCATGATCGGCTTTTTAATAGGAGCCGTTAACCTATTGGTATTATTCCCGTTGTTCTTTTCAAAAAATGACCAAGGACTGGTTAGGGCCATGTTGGATATTGGCGCTACACTCTCTGTATTCTGTACACTAGGAACTTTACCTGTGATTTATAAATTTTACCCCTTTTATAATCATTATTTAGGGCCTAAAAAAAATGAGCTCCCATTCATCACCTTAATCATTAACTTAATAGGTTTTGGTATTTTATTGATTATTGGCTGGCAACAAAAGGATTTTATTATTCGTAAATTAGGCAAGTCTCCCAGCTTAGCACAGTACTTTAATTATGTGTATCCTTATACCTTTTTCTTATTAATTTTTTATTGGTTAGAGGCTTTTGCTTGGGGTTTAAGAAAAGGGGTTTACTCGAATTTTTTAAGAGAAACTTTAATTCGTATTTTAACTACCCTACTTATTATTGCTTTTGGATTAAAATACATTGACCTTGCTGTGTTTTTAACCTTTTTTAGTTTATTATATGTAATACCTAGTTTATTATTAATTAACTTAATTAAATCGAATCAATTTTCATTTAAAAGTTTGCAAATTAGCAGTGTCACCAGACGACTCAAAGGGAAGATGTTCAGCTTTGCGTTATTTGTTTTCGCAGGACAATTTTTCAATTTATTAGCACGCACAAATGATACTTTTTTAATTGTGGGATTAAGAGGATTAAATGATGCTGCAATTTTTGCTATTGCTACTTATGTTTCAGCTATTTTAGAAATACCACAACGTAGCTTGAATTCAATCAGTATACCTGTATTAGCTACCTCTTGGAAAAACAAAGATTTTGCGAACATCAAAAATATTTATCATAAAAGCGTTTCTAACTTATTAGCCATTGGATTATTGCTATTTGGACTCATATGGTTAAACATAGACAACCTGGTTAACTTTTTAAATTGGGTAAGTAATAAGGAAGCTGGCGGATATGACGCCATCAGTAAACTAATTTTTATTTTAGGATTGGCTAAGCTAATTGATTTAGCCACGGGCGTAAATAGTCAAATTATTGGCACTTCTAATTTTTGGAAGTTTGATTTTTTTACCAACTTATTTTATATACTTTTATCATTACCATTGAACTACTATTTGATAAAAAATTATAATCTCGAAGGTTTGGCATATTCAAATTTGATCGCACTTTGTTTATATAACAGTATTCGTTTCCTATTCTTGTACAAAAAGTTCAAATTACAACCCTATACTTATAAGCATGGCCTATTTTTATTACTAAGTATTGGACTCATTTTACTTGTGCACCAAATTCCAAGCGTAAATAATATTGTTGCAAATATATTTTTACAATCCTCTGTTTTTGGAATCAGCTTTTATTTATTGGTTTCATGGATTAACCCTGCACCTGAAGCACTTGAAATAGTCAATAACTTTTTTAAAGTAAAATTACCAGCAATTTTTAGCAAAAAATAAAAAGGCTACTTTTTTTGCGCAATACTCACCAAATGAAATGGCGGATAAGTTTGTTGATGTACCATTTCAAAACCACAATAGATAAGCAGCTCCTTAATTAAGCCTAGGTTAAAAACATGGTGATGTACTGCCCTATTTTCAATATTTAAATGGGTACGATTTATTAAATCATCCTTCGACTTTACAAAAGTATCATATTTGAAATCATGCAATGCAATCACTTCCTCGAAATGCGTAGTATCTGATTCGGTCACATGGTTGTTATAATCTTCAATCAAATGTGTCAAAGTGGTGATGGGTCGATTATGATCAAAAGTAAATTCTTTATCAGGCAGCACTAATACTAAACGTCCATGCTGCTTCATTACCCTACTCCAATCTTTTAATGCCTTTATTGGATTTGCCACATGCTCTAAGGAATGACAGGAAAGCACAAATTCATAACTTGCATCTTTCACGGCGCTCAAATCCGCTGCTTCCCCAATAAATTGAAAGCCCTGTTTATTTTTATAGTATTTATATAAATTACCTTGTTGAATTTCTCCTTCCCAAATGGTATTATTGGAAAAATTAACGCCATCAATCATCTTCGCATGTAAATAAATCGGAAAGGCACTCTTAAAATTAAATAAAGTACTTGGACCACCAACTTCCAACCCTACTTGATTGTGGAATGTCGCAGCCATTTTAATCATCTTCCTTTTTGCAGGCTGTTTGATATAAGAAATCAGGGTAATTAGTTTTTCAAATAAAGTCATGCGTAAAAGTAATTAAGATTTAATAAAGTTTAAAAAAGCAGCTAAGCCCTTCTTCATTTCTTCATCATACACGTAACTAATATTCTTCGTGTAATACTTATGCAAATCATACACTTGCTCCTGCGCAGGTATCAAGGCCATTACCTCATCTAAATGCGCTAAACCATACCCATTAGCTGCATCAAAAGCAGCCATAAATTCGGCAGGAATTGGTTGATTCGCCACCCAAGCTGCAAATACAAATGGCAACCCTGTATGCTGTTTCCAAGCCAAGCCAAGGTCATACACGTAAGGGAACTTACTTAAATTATCTAAGGCCCTATCACCAATGATCAAACCTGCAGTGGTACCCGAAATTTGGTCAATATACCCTTCCGAAGCCGTTGAAAAATTCACTTCTACTTTCCAATATTCTGCTAATAAAATCTTTAATAATTGAACCGATGTCCTGCTCTGATAATCTAAATAAACAGTTTTAATTTGTTCCAATGGGACTTCACTAAATAAGGCCACCGACGCAACCGCTCCATTGCTACCAATAACGTAATTGGATATAATATGGGGATGGGTTAATTGAGGAATAATAGCGACTGGCACTAAACCAATATCAATTTGACCGGATAACAAATCCTGGGCAATTTTAGCGGGATAAGATTTAACCAAATCAATCCGATTTTTAAAGCCCTCTTGGGCTAATCCTAATAATAATGGGCGGGTATTTAAATAACTTACCGCGCCTATGCGCCATCTTTTGTCCAATTGAATTAACTTTGCACAAAGAAAAACCTTTTTTTTAATATAGTAACTACTTCTTTAAAGCACAAGCCAATGTCAAAACTTACAGCCATATCTCCTATTGACGGTCGTTATCAAAAGCAAACGGCCTCATTAAGCGCTTATTTTTCTGAATTTGGCCTTATCAAATACCGTGTATTAGTCGAAATACATTACTTCCTGTTTTTGGCAGATAAAAAGTTTTTTAAAGTGACTCCTGCTTTACGCAAAGCTTTACTTGGGGTAGTTGAAAATTTTAGCGAAGCAGATGCTGAAAAAATTAAAACAATTGAAGCTACCACCAACCATGATGTAAAAGCCGTTGAATATTTTTTGAAAGAAGTGCTTGACAGCAACAAAGCAAGTGAATTAAAAGAATGGATCCATTTTGGATTAACCTCTCAAGATATTAATAACACCGCCATCCCATTAAGTTGGAAGGAGGCAATGGAAAACAATGTTTTACCTGCGTACATCAATTTGCAAAATAATTTATTTCAGTTGGCAAAAAAATGGAAGAAAGTTTCCTTGTTAGCAAGAACCCATGGACAAGCGGCTTCCCCGACTACCTTAGGAAAAGAGTTAATGGTATTTGTCGAACGATTACATCATCAAATTGAATTGTTTGCTTCAATTCCTTATGCTGCTAAATTTGGTGGCGCAACTGGTAATTTTAACGCCCATCATATTGCTTTCCCTAAAAAAAATTGGGTTAGCCTAGGCAATGAATTTGTGGATGATGTGTTGGGTTTACAAAGAATGCAATTCACCACACAAATTGAACACTACGATCATTTTGCTGCGCAATGCGATACGCTTAAGCGATTGAATAATATCTTGATTGATTTTAGTCGTGATGTATGGACCTATATCTCCATGGATTACTTCAAGCAACAAACTAAAAAAGGCGAAGTTGGATCAAGCGCTATGCCCCATAAAATAAATCCAATTGATTTTGAAAATGCCGAAGGTAATTTAGGTATGGCCAATGCGGTATTAGAACATCTGGCAGCGAAGCTTCCTATTAGTCGTTTACAACGCGACTTAACCGATTCAACCGTATTAAGAAATGTGGGTGTTCCTGTTGGTCATATCATCATTGCATTAAATTCTTTAGAAAAAGGTTTGAGCAAATTAATCTTGCATGAAGAAAAAATGCAGGCCGATTTGGAAAATAATTGGGCAGTAGTGGCTGAAGCAATACAAACCATTTTACGCCGCGAAAACTACCCTAATCCTTACGAAGCTTTAAAGGATTTAACAAGAGGTAATAATAAGATTGATAAAAAACTTATGCATAAATTCATTGATGGCTTAAAAGTAAATGTAACCATCAAAAAAGAATTAAAAGCAATTACCCCGCATAATTATACTGGTATTACTGCGGAATATTAAAATGTCCCAATCAAGCAACTTTTATTAATCTTCGGCATCTGACCGATCATTCGGTATTTCATTAAAGGGCGGAACTATTTTTTTCCTTG
>Ga0114978_10001626_pt1 | contig 18856 bp, 19 predicted proteins | sample S_140212_EF_Meta_FD_87027 | JGI IMG/M metagenome (GOLD analysis project Ga0114978, IMG submission 87027) | Freshwater microbial communities from Lake Simoncouche, Canada to study carbon cycling - S_140212_EF_MetaG | ecosystem: Environmental > Aquatic > Freshwater > Lake | place: Lake... | reverse complement strand
GATTTTTGTTGCAAGTCTGCACGAAAAGCTTTCATGTCCATAAATTTATTTAGAATAAATAGATACATGGATAACTTCTTAAATTTTCTATTAAACGAGGCTGGGTACAAAAAAGCTATAAAATCTGGTAACAGAGGCGATAGAAAGAAAGAAGCAGTAAAGCAATCTTTACGAGCAGCAAAGAAAAGAAAAGAAGCCGAAGCCAGAGAAAAATTTGCAGATAGATTAGGAAATACGAATCCAGACTTACGCGCAAGCCTTGACATGGCTCGTAATTCTTTAAAACGTTCTGCGAGCGGAAATACACTCAATGTACGAGCATTAAATGCTACTCTTCCAGGAGAACCACCTTCAAAAGAAGATATAGAAGTAAAGAAATTTGTTGCAGCGATGATGCAAAATTTAAAAAATCCTGATAATGAACCAAAACCAGATAGAGATCACAATTATGATCCAATATACGGGTCAGTGTACGTTCCACCTAAACGTTTTGATTTTTAAATTACGATAAAAATCTGGCAAAATTTAAAAAAATAGGCAAAAGCGAAAAAGCGAAAATTTGTTCTGAAAAGATATTGCAGTACTCTAAGTTACTTTAAAGAACCTTTAAAGATATTCTTTTAAATAGTTTTTTAAAGTTTCTTTAGAGATTGTTCTAGAGTATATTATAAGAACTCTTCAAATCTTTGTCAAGTAAAATATCTAAATAATTCTATGAGCGACAAAAGACATGACAGAGAAATTTTTGCTAATGCCCTGAAGCAAGTTCACCTAAACGAATCAAAAATTGAACTGAATAATAAGGGTGATATCGTCTTTAACAATAAACAACCCATCAATGAACTTCTTGGGACTATTATTGGTGCAACTTTGCTCGCTGGTGTTGCTGGCTTTAAAGCAAAACAAATTTATGATGCAAATAAAGCAGCAAATAAGAAAGCTGCTGATGATGCCGATGCTGCAGCATTAAACAAACAAAATGTTTTATCTAGCATTGAGGATCGAAAAGCTGCGGCAGAACATCGTAAAACTGCACTAGAACAACAAAAAACCGAAGCTGATGCAAATAGAAAAGATAATAGACGTGCACGTAGAGGTAATAGAAGACATGCTACCAAGATAGCTCAGGGTACAAACCAAAACGCATTAGATATTGCTGCAATTAAAGCTGCAGCTGCATTAGCAGCAGCTGGTAAAGCAAAACCATAAGAGTTATATGGATAATAATAATAAAAATTTACAAGAAGCTGATGTTTCTACATTTGGTGCTCTTTTACCTGTAGCAGCTGTTGGACTTGCTGCTGGTGGATATTTGGCAGCAAAGGGTATTGGAAGTTTTAGAAACTTTCTTGCCAATAGAGCAAAAAAGAGATCTGATGCTGAAGCTGCAGCAGTCCCTGCTCCAACTCCAGTTCCTGCCCCCGCTCCTGTTCCTGTTGATAACAGTGCAAAACTTGCACGTATTGCTGCAAGAAAAAAAGCCAGACGTGAAGAAGAAGCTAATTATGAATCTCGCAAAGATGCAAAAGTTCAAGGTATTATTTCTACATATGGTGAGGTCGGTAGAGCTGTTGGTGAAAGTAAAGCTGCTGCGGCTGCTGCTGCGACAGCACGTCAAGCTGCGTTAGATAAAGCACACGCCGAAAGACAAGATAAACTTAAAACATCTGCTCTTACTAGAGATGAACGTTTGGCACAAACAGCGGCTGATGCTGCAGCTAAAGCAGGGGAAAGACAAACAGCAAGAGATACAACAGATGCAGCCCGTGCCGACAAAGCATTAGAGTACGAAAAAAATAAAGATGAACGTGCAGCATTGGCTGATGCAAATAGAACTTCAGCATTAGCAGCCAAAACTCAAGCAGATCTTCTTAAAACCAAAACTGAAAGATCTAAAACAGCTGCTGCATTGTTGGCATTGCGTCTTAGAAGACAAATAGCACAAAGTAAATTACCAAAAGCCTCACCTACATTTACTCCAACTCCTGCCACACCTCCTGTTTCACCTGAAACTCCAAGTGAATCAAGTGAATTAAGTGTACCAAGTCCACCGGCTGATGCAGCAGCAGCTATTGCTGCTATGCTTAAAAGCAAATCAACATCTAAATTATCGCTTGACGTAACACCTGATTTATTTGATAAAGTTAAAGATACAAAAGTTGAACCTAAAGTTGAACCTAAAGTTGAACCAAAGGCTAAAACAAAAGCTAGACCAAAAGTTGAACCTAAAGTTGAACCTAAAGTTGAACCTAAAGTTGAACCAAAGGCTAAAACAAAAGCTAGACCAAAAGTTGAACCTAAAGTTGAACCTAAAGTTGGACCTAAAGTTGAATTAAAAACTCCAGCACCAACATCAGCACCAGTTCGTGTACGCGACGAAAGAACCGAAGAAGAAAAACGTAAAGATGCCGAGGCTAGAAATGCAGCAAGAATGGCTGCTAATAGAGCAAGAGATGAAGCTGCATCTAAAGAACGTAATGCTTCTAAAATAGCTTTAGCAAAACGTGCTCCATCAAGACCAGTGAAAAAACTTAAACTCAAAGAACAAGACGGTCTTACAGCAGAACAATTAAAAATAAAGCAGGACATCAAAAGAGAAAATTTACAAAAAAAAGACAAAGAAGATGTTCCATTTAATGATATGACAGATTCTACTCACTATTATGTTACCTCAATCTTAAAAAATCTTTTAGGTTGATTGTATAAATACATATGTGAAAGTAATAGAAAAAGTTTCTTCTAGAGAGACTATCTTTAATTTAATGCCGTCATCAGATAATTTTGATTATCAGGCATTTGTAACTAAAATTAAAAATTTAAAAATGCAACCATTTCATGATGTGTATATTTTTACACCAAATGAAATGTGTTTTGCTATTTTAAAAGAATTAAAAAATAAAAATATTGATATAAAACAAATGGAAATCAAACATGGGTTGGCTAAATTTGAGGTAACATAATGGCTGACGATTATGAAATTGTAGAAAACGGTACAGATGACATGGATGTCGTGAGAGATCCACGTGCAAGTGTTCGTGATGCAATGGCTAGTATCGATGCTCAACGCAATGCATTAAAAGCCCAAAAAGAATTTGGTTTTGATGAAAGTTCATTTGGTTATAATGTTTACGAAAATAAAGAGATTGAAACTTACGGTTTAACAGAACAACGTAAAGACAATTTAAAAAATGTTATGGAGAATGATATATTGTATTCTTCGTATTTTTCTAAAAGATATGGAAGTTTATCTGTTTACTTGGAGATGGATGATCAATTATATCCAAAAGGATTTAATCCATTAAGTGATAAATATGTTTCCGTAAAAATTGCCAAAGAAGGCAAACTTTATATTGCTGACTTTATAAATCCAAATCAAATTATTGAAGAACTATTAGATGGTATTGTTTCTTTTCTGGTTATGAAAGTAAATGGTCAGGTTGCTATCATAATGGGATCGCTAAAAGAAGGTATTGTTAACGGCGAAGAAAATGTAAGACAAGCAGGTTTTAGTCCATTAGGAGATGGTCGTATTTTGTTGTGGAGCACAGTCAAACAAAAGTGGAGTTCTTTCTACCCAGACAATCTTCTTTCGATGACACGCGATGACACAGATGATTTAGAATAAATATCAGTAATGGAAGACTTTAAAGATTTAAAAACTGAACGTCATCTAAATGCTCTTCTACTAAGAGAAGCTAAACTCTTAATAAAAAATTATGAAGCATATTTATTGGATAAAATGACATCCAAAGAGTTAGCCACCGAAATGTTGAATCTTACCCATATAATACAAAGAATTGAAAACAGCGGCAAATAACATTGACGTTGGTGTTATAGTGTGGTAAAATATACGCATGATCGTAAATTACGAACCAAAACTTGATTACTCTGATGTTCTGATTGTACCAAGACTTTCTGATGTAAAATCTAGAAATGATGTAAAGTTAGAAGTTTCAACGACTTTTAAATGTGGTAGAGTTTGGAATGGTATTCCAATTATGGCAACAAATATGTCTACCATCGGTACACATAAGATGGCTTTATCTCTTTCAGAACATAAGATTGTAACTTGTCTTAAAAAAGGTTTTGATTATTACGAATCCTTTGTATCTCAGTATCCTGATAAAGAACAATATGTTGCTTTGAGTTTAGGACTAGATGCACAAAGTAAATTGTGGGTTGATACTCCACATACAAATGATCCAACGTTTATTTGCTTAGATGTAGCAAATGGGTATATGAAAGAATTTCATTCTTTTGTTAGAAAGGTAAGAGAGAAATGTCCGAAGTCGATAATTATAGCAGGGAACGTAGTGACACCAGACGGAGTGGAAGCCTTGTCGCATGCTGGTGCAGACTTGGTGAAAGTGGGAATAGGTGCCGGGTCAATGTGCCTGACACGGAGAATAGCGGGAGTGGGTTACCCACAATTATCCGCAGTAATGGAATGTGCAGAAACCGCAGCAGCATTAGATATTGGGATCGTCGCTGATGGTGGAATAGTACATTCTGGTGATATTGCAAAATCTTTTGTTGCTGGTGCTGCATTTGTTATGATTGGTGGGATGTTTGCCGGGCATGACGAGTGTGGCGGCGAAATTCGTCATAAAGAGCATGGACAGCTTACGATGTTGCATTACGGCATGAGCAGCAAAACTGCAAATGAAAAATACAATGGTGGGCTGTCCACATATCGTGCGTCAGAGGGACGTACAGTGGAGGTTCCTTACCGTGGACCTGTATACAATACGATACAAGAAATTCTTGGTGGTTTGCGCTCGGCTTGTTCTTATGTTGGTGCTTTTGATTTGCCTTCTTTATACACCAATGGTACAATGGTGAAAGTGAACCGTACTATCAACAACATTTTTGAAGAGAATGAAATATGAATATTTTTGCTTTAGATAAAGATCCGCTTATTGCTGCACAGATGATGTGTGATAAACATGTTGTAAAAATGATTCTTGAAGGTTGTCAAATGCTTTCAACAGTTCATTCTTTAGATACGGTACAAGAAAATAAAATAACATTGTACAAACCATGTTTTCATAATCACCCATGTACTATTTGGGCAAGAGCATCTAAATCAAATTATTATTGGTTGGCTAATCATACATTTGAATTAACAAATGAATATAGTAGTCGTTATTGTGGTAAAATCCATAAATCTACTGATATGGCATATTGGTTTACTAAAAATGCACCAAGCAATCTCCCAAATACTATTTGTACTGACTTTGCACAAGCAATGCCAGAACAATATAAGAACGTAGATGGAGTAGCCGCATATCGTGCGTATTATCTTGGAGAGAAAGCTAAATTTGCTAAGTGGAAGTTAGGAAATGAACCTATGTGGTTTACCGTCGCTTCCCTTTCTGTTTAGGTGGCTCATTTAATAATGGTGGAATAATTGGACTATTAGGGTCTTGAGTTGGTGTAACTTTTGGAGTTACTACAGGTTCTACTTTTGGTGGTTCTGTTGGTTTAATAGGAGTTTGTGGAACAGGCTTGGGTTCTGCGACTGGTGTACATACTCCACCTTCACAATTTAAAAATCCACTTTTAAATTTTTTAACATTACCAGCCCAATTTTGATTTAACTTAGTTGGATCGTTTGCAACATTTGGTGGTGCCCATCGGGCTCCCATAAAGTCTTCAAATGATAATGTTTTATCAGATGCTTCATAACGTTTTCTATTAGAAATAATAGAAGCTGCAGCCCAACCAGCCTGACGATCTAAAGACGTTTCAGGAGTATCTCCTGGTTGTCCCATGGCTTTTGGATCTAATACACCAAATTCGCGACCCTGTCTCCCATTTTCTGCTCGTCGTATTGCACCTAACATTGCTAGACCATCATAATCTTCTTTGTTAATACCATTTCGTTCTGCTGCACCCATCATTATTGCATATTCTTTTCCAAATTCTTTTTCTAATTTATTATGAAAATTTTGATGATATGTGTTAACTGGTTGTTTTACTTCGCCAGTATCTTCAAGCAAAAATTGTTTAAATCTTAGCATATAATAACCTTTGACTTTGTTCCAGTTCATGGTATAATATGACAAAGGAAACATACAATGAACGTTCAACTATTTAGACTAAACTCAGGCGAAGAAATTTTGACTCGATATGAAGAAACTGAAACTGGATATGTCTTTAAAGACCCAGCAGTTTTAATTCCAATGGAACAAGGGCAAATTGGTATGATGCCTTGGATGATGTATACAGACATTTCTAAAGGTGTTACTATTCCAAAATCATTTATTGTTTTTCATGTAAGCCCAGTAGCTGCACTGAAGAATCAATATGATGCTAACCTTAACAAAGGTATCGTTGCACCTTCGAAGTCTTCGAAGTTAAAGTTGACGATGGATTAAATTGGATATAAACACGATAACTAAACTTTATGTTCCTATTGCCAAACCTATATCAATGGCAATGGAAAGACAAAAAAAACATATTTCTATTATTTTGTACAAAAAAGAAATTGTTGCTATTGGGCAGAATGAGTATAAGACTCATCCACAAAGTGTAAAACTTGGGTATAGGTATCCTGAGATGCATTCTGAGTTAGATGCATTCAGAAAAATCCCAAGAAGTTATCGTGATAAAAAATTAATCCTTCTTAATTTTAGATTTAATCGGTTTGGTGTTTACAGAAATGCTAAACCATGTCCAATATGTCACAAATGGTGTGCTGATATTTTTCATGATATCTTTTATACAAGTGATGACGGAATTCTTAAATTAGAGGATTAACCAATGGAAACACGTAATATAATTGATCATTACCATTATTGGGAGCATGATGCAATATTATCCGATTTGGACGATAAGCGTTTTAATTATTCAGTTGTCTGTTGTAATATTGGCAATGATTTTAATATTGCCACCGTTATACGAAACGCTAATGCGTTTCTGGCGAAAGAAGTAATTATCTATGGCAACAAAAAATATGATAGGCGTGGCACTGTTGGCACTCATCACTATACCAATTTTCGTCATGTACGAACTATTGATGATTTTGGATCGTTTATTGAATCCAAATCATGTGACACCGGAGGACAGATCCGACTCATAGGAATCGATAATGTTCCTACTGCTAAGGATGTAAGTACTTATGATTTTGATCCAAATATTCATTACATAATGATTTTTGGGCAAGAACAAATTGGTGTACCAGCAGAAATTTTAAATATCTGTAATGATATTTTGTATATTCCACAGTACGGTTCTGTGCGAAGTATTAATGTTGGTACTGCTAGTGGAATTTTGATGAATTCTTATTGTTCCAAAATCACACAAACTCTGGGCCTCGGAGTATAAAAATTTGGGGCTTTTTTGCTTGATGGTGTAACGGTAGCACCGAACCCTTTGAAGGTTTTTGTTTAGGTTCGAATCCTAATCAAGCAATTAATAAATATCTGGTATGCAAATAATCACACCCCTATTAACCCTGCAGAATCAATTGAGACTGCTTCATTGGCAAACTAAGTCCTATTCCGAGCATAAAGCCTTAGGACACGCCTACAAGGATCTAGACGGCATTGTAGACAACTTTGTAGAGACTTACTTCGGTAAATACGGAAATGTAAACGCCAAAGAAACTTTTAAGATTAATATTGAAAATTATTCAGAGAAAAATGTTAAAGAAGTTCTTCAGGATGGTATTCGATACCTTGAAAATATGACAACAAATTTGTCAGAAAATGACACAGAGCTACTAAATATCAGAGATGAGATGCTTGCTGTTCTTCAGCATACAAAGTATCTGCTTCGCCTGACATGAAAATAACAGAACTAACCTACGAAATCCGTTTGTTGGCTCGCAAAGAAATAGATCCTTCTCGTAAGGATCTATTTTACCAAGTAGCTAGTCTACTGGAATATACAGATGACCTTGTGAAACAATGCGATCTAGCAGTTTGTGATGGACTTAAGTCTGGCACGGGCCCCATTGAATTGAACGGGGAACAAATATGCCCTGTGGATAAAGAAGTTTTGGGAATGATGGATGATTTCATCACCGAACTTATCCATAAAGGCTATTTTCCCCAAGAAGATCGATGGGAAGAAATAAGAAAATTAGACGCAGCGTAATAAGGCTGTTCTAATATTCTTAGGTAGCGTGCTATGACTCTGTGCCTTAAAATTTGAAGGCATGGTTTTTTGTACTGCTTTATTCTTGTATGGGTTCTTTTTAAACATCCAAAATTTGCGTGTTTCTTCCATGATAAAATGAGTATAGATATAACAATTTGCTTGCTTGATATACTTCTTTTTGTCAATCGGAAGATCGTACTTGTGTATTAATTTTACAGCAAATTGTTCGCATTCACGTTCCATCTTACGAACCCAGTAAAATGCTTTTTTGATAGTTTTAACTGAATATTCTTTTCCACCAAACCAATCAACTACAATAGAACAATGTCTATCGGCTGTATTATAAATTTTTGATTTTTGAATCCATTGTAAAAAATGGCAATATTCGTGTAAGAGCACATCTAAAAAATTTGGTGCTTTTCGGGCTACAGAAATTGTTATGTTATTGTCATCAAAACACCCGGAACAACGGCTACCTTCAACATTTATCGCTTTACCGCGCCCTATGACCAATTTTCCATTGTAAAGTTTTAAATGTTTACGTACATGGGAGACAAACTGACGGTGTTTGTGAGTCATGGCGTAGGAGCCTCCGTTAGAACTATTTATGAATACAAATGACCCAAAAGACAATATTTTTTTATTAAAATAAGGGCTTGACAATAACCTTCATTTGTATTATAATATGCAATATAGAAAGGTTACTACTATGAATGTTACTAATATCAAGCGTCCGACTAAGATTCAGCGTGTTTGCAACTATATGTCACGGGGAAACACCTTGACTGAGGGCAAGGCACGATCCATGTTCAAGATTCGAAATGTCCGTGCCACGATGAGCGATCTTCGTGAAGCATTTGACACCTTCGGTCATCGTATGGACGTGGTTCGTGAGACCAAGAAGGGTCGTACCTTCTATCGTCTGCAAAATACGCGTTCCCGCTAAACTTTCAAAAAAGTTTAGCCTTTCAAAAACCACTCCAGTAATGGGGTGGTTTTTTATTTGAGCACCTAAATAGATGTAACTAGTGAGTAATTTATGATAACAAGAAAATGCTGTTGTACTACGGGTACATGCTGTGACCCAATTTTAAAAGATCAATTCGTAACTTTATTTGATACTGAATTAGATAGTGCATGTCCAGTATCTGATCAGGATTTAATTGTATTAAAAATTAATCGCCCGGGTTCTCAATCAACTACTAGAAACTTTGCAATAGCAGCATCTTCAACCAGTAGTGGTCCTGGTGGGGGTGGTGGGGGTGGTGATCTTGTGTGTCCACCGTGCTGTCGACAATGTTCTCGTCGTGGATGTGAATGTGGTTCCCCCGATCCTGGTCCACTCAATACTCCATTTTATGATTGGGGTGCTTCGTTTAGATGGGATCCACCTGGTAAAGCCACACCAGTTTGTGGTGCATGTTGTTGTCTAGCTCCTTCGAGTGATGATCCACGAGGTTGTGCTGGGACATGCCGATGCCAAAATCAGGGTAATGGTCCAGGGTGTATACCCCCTGGAGGTACACCATGTGATGGAGTTGGACCGTGTCCATTAGATGGGACGGGACCCAAAAAAATATTACCAAATAATGTACCATCTGTGTTTAAAACTTTTGTAAAGAAATTTTTTAAAAATTCTACTGCGTATACAGGTGATTATAAAGTAGCTACATTAGGGTATTTGAATACACTAGATGTTAGTCAAAACAAAATAACAAAAGCAAATGAAAAACAGGTATTACAAAATAAGATACCAGGCAATTTTCAAAATTTAAGATTTAAAAAGTCGTTAGAATTTTTAAGTAGATGCAAAAAATGTTTAGAAGATAATAATATTGATATTGATTGTGTTGATGCTGATAATAGTATAAATTGTCAAAATAAGAATACTAATATTTGTGAAAATTGTTCTGAAGAATGCATTAGTCTTTGTGATCCAATTTATGGTGGCACAAAACAACAAATAAGCAATAGTGAATTATTATTAAGTAATGTTAATTATAAAGATAATACGCTAGTATTAGATCCAGAATTAGATACTACCGAAGTATATTATGGAACAAAAGATGTTACAAATTTAGTAAAAAGTCTTGATGCAGGTGATTATGGTAATGATGTCAACTTACCAACCGGTCAAGACCCATGTAAAAAATGTGTATTTAGTGGTGGTAACCCAGCAGCCCCTCCAATTTATTTTATTTACAGATATTCATCTTGTAATTTTATATGGTATCCACCAGAATATGTTTTTAATTATAACCGCACACCAAGTCAGTGTCCCGGGTATATAAATCCCAAAGGAATAAAAACATGTGATTATTTCTTTGGAAGAGTAAATAAACCAGATGGTTCAGCAGAAGAGTCTTCTTTCGAAGAAAGTTGTATATCAAATATATTTGATACTCCTGGTTCTGATTGTTCCAGAGATTATAATACCTATCCTTGTCAATGTACTCAATTTCCACATTTAAGTGGTGGAATATATGATACTCTACAAAGACGTATTAATATTTCTAAGAGACAATTTTTTGGTGGATATATTGCAGGAAAAAACCCATTTTTACCAAAAGTAAAAATAGCAGAATTAGGGTGTTGTACTTGTTTTACCACTCAAGATACTAATACTCCTGGTAGTTGTTCCAACGGACTAGAGACTTTTAATCTTAGAAGAAGTAAGTTTTTAAATTATCCAAAAGCAAGCGGTTGGGGTTCTAGTATACAAGCTATAGGCATTGGGTGTACTGAAGATCGACGGACTAGCCCACCAGCTTATAATCCCAATTATAATACTAGTTGTTTTAGTCGTGGTATTTCTCCATATTTAAGTAGAATATCTATTTCGCTTTATACTTTAGCATTTGATATTTTCCATTATGGTTCAGATAATCCAGCACAACAAGAAACTTTAGGGGCAACATATAGATCTGCTTCTATATTAGAAGATGGTAAAAAGTGGACAGCATTACGTTTTACCAAAATGTATAATAAAAAAGATTCTTTATACAATAAATTGGTTGGAATTGTATCTTTAGAACACCACTTTGAATCATGGGCTTATCACAGTAAAGCTCCCTTTTCTCCGCAACCACCTTTATTGATGAATCATGGTTTAATTTTATTATTACCATATGAAAGAGCATACGCTGGATTTGTAAATACATGCAGCTTTAGGTATGAACCAAGAGCTGCAATGCGTTGGCAAATTCAACATTACCTTCCACGAACTGTTATGTATGGTGCTTCTGGTGTTCCTATCTTCTTTTCAGATCTTTATGCCTTTGAACATTTATCCCGTGAAAAAAATATTTTAATTGACGGTGAAACATTTAATGGTTCTAAATTTTTAGAACAATATTATTTGTATTTTTACAATAATATTATCAAACCATCTGTTGCAGGTGAACCTTATGTTGAACCAATAGATGTTTCAATGTATGAATATGTAAAAACATGTCTTACTGAAATGATTAGATACAATATCATCAGTATCAAAGATCATGCAAAAGATATTGCGGATGAATTAATTGAAATATTAGATCAGATTACGGTTACAACTATTGAAGGTGAATCTGTTGTAGTATTCCCGAATAATTTTATTAAAACACAAATTGGTGGATCTGCTGGTTATTATTATATGATAACTTTTTTAAAGCGTTTAGTTGGTTTTGATGTTGGTAATAATCCTATTACCGATTGGGCTTCACTTAAACCATACGTAACAGCTAAAGTTATTAAGAGAATGATTAACCCAAATAGTGTGGGTGCTTTAGCAAATTATAAGAAAGTTCTTCCTGGCCCAATGTTTAGAGGACCAAGACGAGTTAAATTAATCCCAACACCAATTTCATCTGGGTTAACAGCATGGGGTTGTGACCCAGAAGAAGGATGTTCTTCGTATAACCCATCTCCACTTGATATACAATCAAATGTTAATTTAGTGTATTCTTCTGTCCATACAAATGATCTGGGGACTAATTTTGCTATTACTGTGAACGGTAAAGTTCAAATTACAGGAAATAATTCTCTTCCTGTATGTAATACAGACACCGATTCAAATAATTTTAACTCATCTCTTGGGTGTGTACCTTTACATTTAAGTTATGTTCAAGATCTTCTACAAAATCCAGACGATGCTGCTCCTGGAAGTATAGAAAAAATTTCTTGCAAAGGTAAATTTGCTGTTGCCTTAGTTAGCTATGGAGCATTTCCTGTAGGAAATCATCTTGGTGATAATAGTAGCGTAGCAAATAGAAAATTAGATTCTAATTCTGGTGTTCAATGGGTTGCTAGTGGTCCTTCTGACCCAAACTATGGTGGTGTATATCGTAGTGATTCCCCGACATATGGATATTGGGGAGTTTATCCGAGTTGTCCTGGTTATGGATATGGTGTTAATGATAATACATTTGCTTTAAAAACGTGGGGACCAGATAATCAGTATGGTATTTTTTATAATCCTCCGGGTGACCTATACTATTGTCCTTCTTCCGAGGATACTAATATTAGACCAGGAGGCGTTTCAAATACAATGCCTTTAAAAAATAGATATAGATTATGGGTAGATGTTGCCGCAGGAGCAAAACATTGTGTAGCTATTACTGGTGATGGATGTTTATTTGTAACCCCAGAGAGTGATAATACATACAATCAGTCATCTTATGGAAAGGCACCAACTGAAGTTATTCCTGATTCTGATTTAACATATATAGCAAATATGCCTGTACCAGGGTATTTCAAAGATATTGAATGGAATGCAAATAGCCTTTCAGCATGGAGAACTACTAATTGCAGTAATAACATTCCTTATAATAATAGTTCAACTGGTAGCAGAAGAAAATGTGATATTAGATGTTATTTGTATTCTGTTAATAATTATCAAGATTTCAATTATGCTGTAGATGGTACTCCTGGATATTCGGATATTACACCAGAAAGACCTTTTTATACAAACGTTGGTGCAGGACAATATCACAGTATTGCTGTTTCTTCTGATCAGAATTTAAAAGTCTGGGGGAGTTATGTTAAAGTTGATCAGTCTGGTAATGTTCTTGGACCAAATCAACAAGATAGGACAGGTAATACGGGAATAAATCCTATACCAGCATTTGCACCAACTAATCTTATTAATCCAGATAGCTGGACACTTGGTGGAATGACATTAGGTTGTAGGGGGGATGATGAAGATAATCCAGATAATTATGTTTACACAACGGTAAAAAAAGACCCAGCTACTATTAAGATATTTCAAGTAGATGGTGGTCCTGATTATAGTCTTGCTGTAACGGGATCAGATACACCAGTTAATGTTATTATTTGGGGACACTCAGAAATGGTTTCTGCATTAAACAATACTGCAATTTCTGGTTTAACCGGATCTGATACAAAATCTTACAACTATATTGAAAAAATTATAGCTGGTGTAAATTCTTTTGGTGTGTTGTACCGAAGACAAAATAATGCACAAAAATACTTAGATATTTTTACGCGACCTTCGCGTACAACCAAATCATATGATTTTGGTGTTGATAAATTACCATATACTGAATATGATTTTGAAGATGCTGCTCTGAGTTATGGGCATGCAATTGGTATTGTTAATAGTGGATTCAGAATTAATACATGGAAACAAAGTTCGTTTAATTCATATACGGGACACAATTTATTACAATTTACTAGTACTGGTGATCTTCCTTTATATTTCCAAAGTCAAGCTTTCTTTAGATGTGTAAAAGGGCATTGGGATTTTTCCAAATGGTTATTTGGTAGATCTTGTAAGCAATTAGGTGATGAACAACTAGATAATGAAGTATTGCAACCAGATAAATGTAGTATTTATTGGAAAAAAGGTGAAGCTAATTTATGTTATACTGGTCATCCAAAATATTATTGGATGAAACCCAATGACAGAAGATACCAAAAAGTTACTCCATTACACACAAGAGATCCACAACAGGATGGAACTGGGTGTGGGCTTTTGCGTGATGAAAATGGTGATGATGGATTACAACCACCTGATTTTGGTACAAGCAATGGTTCTCAAACAACGGGGGACGTAAATAGTCAGGTGACTGGACTGGTTGGTGGATGTTATTCTGGTATAGGTGATATATGCTGGATGGGTGATGGATTACCAGCCGCATACAAATATAGAAAAATAGGAACTCAATTTGGTAGCGGATATAGATGTGATTGTGAAGAACCATGTGGATGCCCACCAGAATCAGAAATTTATTATAAGTATGAGTGTGGTGATAATTTTCAAGGACTAGGTACGTTATGTTTTGAAGGTAATAGTGTTTACGGAAGATCGGGTTTTTCTTCAAATAAAGATTTTTTTGTTCAATCTCACAAATATTTTGGAAAAAACAAATTGGGTTGCTGTGGTGTTGTTGACACAAACATAACTTATTTTTATTATGCAAAAAAATGTTTTTATTATGGATATAATTCTACTACTGGGTTATATGAAGTAAAAGATGCACCTTTAAAATATCGGTCTTATTATTGGGGAGAGGGTAGAACTGGTGCATATGCAGGTCAACCCATAGGTGTTACGTCGGCAATTTATATGAATTATACAATGACACCAGAAGATTGTATTGTCTCTGCATATCAAGTAGATTATTATATGCAATACCCAACAGTTTATGTTGGTGGTGCTGGTTTAAGGAATTTAAAACTAGATTTCTCATCGTCTGTAAATATTGGTAGTGCCGGATCAGGCGCATGTTCCAGTTGTTCGTGTAATGCAAACGATGTTTGTGATCCTAATAATACATGTCAAACATGTTCTGGTTGTAAAGATAAAAATGCTGGAGCTAATTTATTGGGTCCAGGTGGGTGGATTTACAATCCTGGTGCCGCGTGTAGTGATGCTAGCTCTGGTATTCCAGTATATTCTAATGGAACTCTTAGTAGTTCGATTGCTTTGTTTGATCAAACTTTATACTTCGAAGCTGGTGCATCAACATATTTGGGGCCTTTAGTGAAATTTGGTCCATACACTGGAAGATTGCCACCAGGGTTTACTGCAACATGTTATACAGGTCCAGCTTGTCCTTGTCCAAACTATGAGGCACAGTGTGCTGGGTGTAATTTAAAATGTAATGCAAATGCAGTTTATGATGTTCTTGAAGAATATGATATAGATGATTTAACAAAATATAATTTAGTTGGAGATACAATAACATATACACAAGAACAATCAGCTAAATTGTTTAGAGTTTATGAAGAATTAAAATCTGTATGGGTTCCGACAGGTGCGACATATGATCCAATAGCATTTCAGGGTGGTTGGGACTTATCTGGAAATCAATGTCCAAATATTCCTACAGCTAATAGTATTGACGTTGACAAGTTCTATGGGTTTCTTAAATATGAGAATGGAAATACTGCTATGTACGGAATTGCATCAGATTTAACTTGTATAGCAATGACAGATTAAAAATAGGAAAATATATATGCATTTTAATAATACACATTTTGTGTCAGGAGAATCTTATTCAGGGGATGGCACAAACACATTTACACGAGATAGTTTAAACACAAACCCAGGATTAGATGTAGATCTTTATACTGAAACTAAAAAAGAAACTTTACCATCAGAATATACCAAATATATTAATTTTACTTTTACGTTTAAAAGAGCAATAAAATTATATAAACATACTATTGGTTCTGGTGATATAGTAGATTATTTTACATCTATAACAGGTATTAAAAAATTTATAATTTATATTACAAAAGGAAATTGTGGGTGTGAAGCTCGAAGAAAGAAATTTAATAAAATTTTAACTATTCCATATTATACACTAACAATTACCAAATTTTCATATATTGATGAAATTATAAGTGGATACAAACAAGAATCAGTTAAAGTAAATTCTAAACCAAAATATGTTGATCAAGTTTCAGCTGAACATATGGAAGGACATATTGCTCTGTTTAAACCAAAGCCTGCATTTACAGAACAAGCCAAAAAATCAGGTTGCGGATGTGCAAACAAAAAACGTTGACACTTTACATACTGTGTGATATAATACAATTAACGAAAGGTTACAAATGGAAATTAAGTATTTTAAGATGATGAATGGTGAAGAAGTAATTGCAAAAGCCAAAAAGGTAAACTCTGATTGGTACATGGAAGACCCTGCTCAAATTATTCATTTACAGGAATATAAGCTAGGGTTAGCAAACTGGCTACCATACACAACAATCAAAGAAGGGGCATTGATTCCTACCACAGCAATCATGTTTGCTACTGATGTCGCAGAAGACATGATTGAATATTATGGTCGTTGGGTTGATCCAAATCTTGTTGTCGAACAAGATGCAGTTACTGAAGTGAACAAGTAATTTTAATAAATATTTGCGTGTTTAAAGGCAAATATAAAAAGAAACTATCTGATGGTTCTTTGGCTACGTATTCCACGAATGATGTTGTTATGTTTCATGGAAAATTATACGCAGCCAAAGAACCTATTTCTTTGTCTCCACTAGAAAACACAAATTCATGGACTTTTGTTGGATCTACTGAAATTTTTAATTCAGACAACCCACCGTTAAATCCAGAAATTGGACAAATCTGGGTGAAAGATGGTATATATTATTCTTATTACTACGATGGTAATAACTATGCTTGGGTTGCTATTTAATTTACTAAAATTATAAGTTCTAGAATAGAAGTAGTTTCTCGTTCTAATTTAAGAAATATATTTGTATTCAATCTAGTTTCTGTACCAGCGAATACAAATGCAGCACCTTCAAATCCAGGGGTACCAAGTAAATACGACAACCCCGTTAATGGAATTGAACAACTTCTGTCAGCAAAAGCACTGATAAGTGTTCCATAATTTCTTGAATCTGACAAATCAATTTTGAAATTAATATCACGAACAAATGATCCTGCTGTAATGGTTAATGTATTTGTTACAATTTCATCAACATAAATTTCGTTTATCGATGTGGTTGATAATAGCAAAGGTATTTGAAAATCTGTTGAAGTAACAAAATCAGTTACAACTGAGTTTCTATAAGTTAGGTGATATATTTTTAACAGTTCCAAAGATATCGGTGTTGTTATCGGTGTGTTGGTTGATAAATTTAAAGTTTTTAAAGTTGTATTCTGGTACCACGATTTTAAAATATCATAAGTTGCAGTAGTCAAATATCGCAACTCAAATTGTTTTTTATTCTGGTATTCAATAAATCTAGTAAATACACCAGGATCAACATAGTTGTACCTAATAACACCATTAATAGTTTCGTCATAGTTTAATGCTTCAATGCTAGGAATACCACGCATATAAGTAGATACTAAACTATTCTGAAAATATAGATTTTCATTTGTGATCGTAGATGATTGGGATAGTAATACAACTTCAGACCCATCGTTTAGGACAGTAAAGTTTTTAACTGGAATACGTCCAGTGTTTAAAGCACTCTTTTCAACTTCTACGTATTCTTCATAACCAAAATCACTACCGTATAAACCAAGGTACTTAAGGTTTAATGGGTCATTATTTGGTAACTTAGACAACAGAATATTTGCTGTAGAACCATTAATGGTTGTAAACTGAATTGCATCTGTAAATAAATTTGCATCATATATGCCAGCTGCTAATCCAGATGTACCAGTTAAACCAGAAAAATATAAAAACTCATTATATGCTCCGGTTTTTCCCTGCAAAGTAAATTGACCAGACCAAGTTGTCTTTGCGCCTGTATCGATGTTTACATAAACACCAGAGCTAAACGCACAGGTATTACCAACAGACATAGTATCAAAAAATATTTTTAAGAATTTTAAATCGTTTGAATTCTTACTGTGAGAATAATTAAAGAAATAACTATTTCCCGAAGCCAACACATTTGGAGTTGAGTTAATTATGCCTTTAGTTAAACATGGATTTGCTGTTGCCCCAACAAATTCCAAAGTAAAAGATTGTGTTGATTTTACTACTGTTAGTGGGACAGCCATATTTAACTAGCCATGTATGAAATTATTTGTGTGGATGACTTAGCGCGAATATAAATTTTATTCAGGTTGATTACATTCAAGAAAACATTCTGACCAGGATCAAGTTCATATCCTATACTTGCAGCACCATCTGAATTAATATAGATCAAATCTGTGTTTGCAGATGATGCTTTTAAATTTACGCCACTCCCGGAAGTATAACCAGAAGCCAACAACCAAGTAACTCCAGTTGTTGCGGTAACTCTGCCAGCAGTAAACACTGATGGTCTTGCCGCACCAGACGCAATCAAGGCTGCATTCAGGGTAGTCATCAACCCATAGATGGCAGTCATTCCGGTTAGAATATTTGTATCATTGATACCAGCGGTACCAGTTACAGTAACATTTTGTGATACACCACCAGAGAGACCTTCAACTCTCAGAGCAGAAGTAGACCCATAATTTTGCACGTAGATAATTGGGTTAATACTAGCAGTTATATTAATATCTTGGAGATAAACTTTAAGAGCATCACCTGATACGCCAATGGCTGTGTTACCCACAGTAACAAGAGCAGATCGAATAAAGGGGTTACCATCGTAACCATATACCTTGATGCTGGAGTTCGTATATGTGAGAGGAATGCCCCCAGTGATCGCTATGGGAGCTCCGCTGACACCAAGGACACTTACGGTCCCCTGAACAGTTACAGGACCTCCTGCGCTGTTTCCTTGTACAATTATGGGAGTAGTAAAATTAACAATATTTGCAGTGATGCCTGCTGATAGGATG
>Ga0114978_10001623_pt1 | contig 18874 bp, 14 predicted proteins | sample S_140212_EF_Meta_FD_87027 | JGI IMG/M metagenome (GOLD analysis project Ga0114978, IMG submission 87027) | Freshwater microbial communities from Lake Simoncouche, Canada to study carbon cycling - S_140212_EF_MetaG | ecosystem: Environmental > Aquatic > Freshwater > Lake | place: Lake... | reverse complement strand
GTGGCAGTGATCGACGATCCATCGCTTGCCGTGCACGGGCTCGACGGCGTCGATGGCTTCGAAGGCCTCGAGCACCATGTCGATCGCCACGTCACCGCCGGCGTGAATCACGGGTCGCCAGCCCGAGTTGGCGACCGCAGCGATGACCTGGTTGTAGGTGACCTGGTCGACCCGCTGGATCCCGTGGTAGCTCTTGTCGCCGCGCGCGGCCGGCGGCAGCGTCTTGTAGGGCCAGCTCACCAGCATGCCGTCGGTGGACTGGTCGACTCCCAACTCACCCACGCCGTGGAACCGCAGCCATTCATCGCCGAAGGGCTGCGTCACCGCGAAGTGCGCGAGCGCGCTTGCGATGTCCTCAGGTGGCTGATGATGCGGCTCGAAGCCGACGTCCATCGCCACGCGCAGTGTGAGCGCCCCGTCCTCCCATAGGCTCTGCAGAACGCGCATCTCCTGGGGTTCCGTGTGGGGATGCCGCACACCGGTCAGGCCCATGGCATTGGCCTGGCGCTGACCCCACAGGAAGGCCTCCCGCATCTGGCTGGAGCTGTAGATCCGGGCGCCAGCGCCGCCACGCGAAGCGGCTTCCCAGATCAATGCTGTTGCCGTTCCGGCCACCACGCCGGTCAGTCGGCCGTTTATGGGGTCGCGTTCGATCGCGCCGCCCGCAGGGACAGGCATCTGCGGCGTGAAGCCGGCCAGGTCCAGCATGCGCGTGTTGACGTGCAAGCCATCTTCCAGCGTCAAGATGACTGGATTGTTTGGGGCGGCTTCGTCCAGTTCGGCCAGCGTTGGTGCGCGCAACTCATCGAGCAGCTCGATGGCGTTTCCGGCGTTGCTAAGGATGAGTTGGCCCGACGAAGCCTCGCGGGCCTTCTCGGCCACGCCCGCGATGACCTCGGCGACGCTGGTGTAGAAGTCGATGCGCACGCCGTTGTGCGCGCGTGCGGCCCGGTTGGTGAAATGGTGGTGAGAGTCCACCAGACCAGGGATCACGCAGTGGCCCCGGAGGTCGATGACGGTCGTGTCTGGCCCTTGGGCCTGCAAGCACTCGGCGTTACCGCCCGAGATCAGGATGCGGTCTCCCGAGATCGCGAGCGCCTCAACGATGTCAAAGGCGGCGTTCGCCGTGAGGATCCGACCGTTGTGGAGGATGAGGTCGGCCGGGCCCTTCAATGGGGCACCGCGTCTGGCCTGTGTTCGCCAGTAGCCGGCCTGAAGGTCTATTCGGTTGGGTTTGATCATGGGGATGTCATGGTGTTGTCCTGGCCCGCGGACTCCAGCCAGGCATCGAATCGCGACTGGATGAGTTCGGGCGCCAGGTCGTCGGTGATGAAGACAATGTGGCTGGTGTGATCCTCGTCGGCCCAGGCCCGCAACGGCACGGGTGGATGCAACAGGTGCTGCACGCCGTGCACCGCTACCGGCGCATCGCGGCCATCAATGCCAACGACGCCCTTGATGCGAAGAATCCGTTCGCCGTGGTCCCGGACGAGACTCTCGAGAAACGAGGCGACCGCCCGCAGAGGCCGGCTGCCGGTGTAGCTCACGCACAGTGAACGAATGTGGTCGTCGTGGTGGTGATGGGTGTGCCGGTCCGCGGGGTCATGGGTGATCGGCGACGACGGCACCTTGCTGACACGCCTGACATCGGGGTCGGTCAACAGCGCCGGCAGGTCGTCCGCAGCGCGCACATCGCAGGTGTCTGCATCCCGATTGAGACCCTGAAGCCGGGACCGCAGCGCCGACACCGCATCAGCATCCACAAGGTCGGTTTTGGTTAGCAGCAGCCGGTCAGCCATTGCTACCTGTCGGCGCGACTCTGGGTAGCGATCCAGGTTGGAAGCAGCGTGGAAGGCATCGACAACGGTCCATACCCCACCAAGGCTGAATGCCGCCGCAACCATGGGGTCGCCTGCCAGGGTCTGCAACACCGGCCCCGGATCGGCCAGGCCGGTCGTCTCGAGCACCACGCGACTGATGGGCGGCAAGTCGCCACGGGCAAGTCGCAGGGCGACGTCGCCAAGCGTCTGGGCCAGATCGCCGCGCATGGTGCAGCACACGCAGCCGGATTCCATCAGGACGATCTGTTCATCCGACGACTCGACCAGCATGTGGTCCAGGCCCACCTCGCCGAACTCGTTGATGATCACCAAGGTACCGGCCATGCCGTCGGCACGAATCAACCTGGACAGCAGCGTGGTCTTGCCACTGCCCAGAAATCCAGTCAATACGAAGACCGGAATTCGACGTGCAGCTCGGGCCGGCGTGCCCATGATCATCTCTTGCGAAACCGTGCACCAATGTGTTTGGCCACGATGCTCATGTTCCGCTCTGGTTCTTCGATGTTGCGCGGGTAGTAGTAGTACACAAGCATGTCCACGTTCTTCGCCAACACTTTGGGCAACCCAGCATCCAGCGCGGGCAACATCACGGCGGGCAGGTTGTGGTTCTCGACGAGAAACAGTGTCTTGATGCCCTGCTGTCGTGCAAGCTCCAGCAGCCTCTCGCCGTTGCCGAGCAGGACTTTTCCTTTGCCGCTTTCGTTGCCTTCGCCGAAGCCCTTCCACTTGGCGTCTTCCTCCAGGTCCCAGGGGCGACCGTCAGCGCCGAAGTAATCCAGGAGTGCCACGCGCGACGCGGCTTCGCTGAAAGCGCGCGGGAAATGCGGCTGAGTGAAAAGACAGATTGTCTTGTCGGGATACCGCCCCTTGATGTAGCGGTTCACACGGCTGTGGAAGTCGGTCGTTGCCTTGAAGTGTTCAACTTCCGGGGCGTTCTTTCCAAGCGCAGCGACAGCGCGTGGCGAGTGGTCCACGCGGAAGCCTTTCGGTTCATCCCAGATCACGCCCTTGATGTCGAACTGCTTGCAAAGCGCATCTAAAGACTCACAGAAAAACTGAAATGTCTCCGGATAGTGAATGCTGCTGACAGGCCCCGTCAGGCCTTGGATAGGCGAGCCATCCTGTTTGAGCATCCACGTTTGCGGATTCTTGGCAGTGAAGACACTGGGTACTCCCCCTGCAGCGGTCAGCGCACCCCAACAAGCAGGAATCGCATAAACCTGCAGCCCGGCTTTCGCCGCTTCGTCGCAGATCGTGTCGATGTTCTTGACTGCCGTGACGAGCTCGTGCTCAAGCACAGCAATCGACACGATGCTGGTGCCGATGTCAGCCATCCATCGCAGATCTTCTCGCACTTGCCGCGGCACACTGGTGTACATGTGTGCGCGCAAGTAATAGGCATTCAGGAGCGCCGAGTTTGGCGATCCTGCTGCCTGTGCCAATGTGGCCTGCGCGACGAAAGGCGCTGCAAGCGCAGCCTGATTGAAGTCTCTACGTTTCATGAGCTCCAAGCGGTATGGTCATCGACTGATGCCTCAGGAAATGAAAGTCTTGTCGAGCCACTCAGACCCCCGCACTGAAGTGCGCCCCATTCTAGGGCAAGGTGCTGCTGCAGCCCTGGCCACAGCGAGCACTTGCAACATCGAGCGGATGTGTGACGGATTAGCACGATCGCAAAACCCTCAGACTCTCAGTCAAAGCTGTAGCTGACGGATGCGCCAACCCAGCGCGGCCGGCCTGGGAACTGCTGGGCGATCCGGATCGAAGAGACAAACCCGATGAAGTTGAAGTATTCCTTGTTGAATACATTGTTCACGTAGAGACCAGCCTGCCACTTGCCGTTTTCAGGCGAATAGCCGAACCGCAAATTGGTCAGGCTGTAGGCGGGAGAGCGCTGAACCGGGTTGTTCTCCAATTCACCGTAGGTCGCAGCGCGGTAAGACTGGTTGAGGACGGCAAAGGCGTTGCCGCCCGCCACCGCCCAGTTGTACTTGGCCTGGATCGACGAGCTGACTTTGGGCGCGTTGGGCAACTCGGTATCTCGATAGGTCGGTTGGGCGGCAGCGTTGGGCAGCCGCCACTGAACGTTCTTGACCTTGCCATCGATCAGTCCCAGGCTGCCGGAAAACTCCAGGCTGGCCGACGGCTTGACGATGAGCTCAATCTCACCACCAGTGACGACAGCATCCTTGTTGAGCTGGAACGACGCAGTGCCCAGGAAGGCGTTGGTCTGCATCTGCTTGTAGTCGTAGTGATACAGCGACGCGTTCAAGCGTACCGGCAGTGAGGTGAGGTCTGTCTTGAGCCCCACCTCGGCCGCCGTGAGCAGTTCGGGCAGAACGACTGCAGGCGCGGCTGGATTGGTGGAGTTCTGGTTGAAGCCGGGCCTAGCGCCGCGGCTCAGGCTGCCGTACACCAGGGTGCGCTTGTCGACTTTCCAGTTCAGGCCGACCTTGCCTGAAGGATCGTCCGAGCGGAAGCTGGACACGATGTCCGGGCTGATGTCGACCACGCCGGTGGCCACGCGCAGCAGCTTGGGCGTATTACGCGTGTCCTCATCCTGCCGATAGGCGCGCACGCCTGCAACCGCCGAGATGTCCTTCGTAAGCGGATACTCGATCTGTCCATACAGCGAGACACTGGTGGACTTCAGGCGGCCCTCGCTCAAGGTCTTGTAGTTGAGCGAAGCCGGGAAGAAGCCCTTGCCGATGGCCGGTGTGAAGTCGACGCCGCCGACGTCGATGTCGTTGCGCGTCAAGTAGAAGAGGCCCGCGTTCCAGGCGACGCCGCCGCTGGAACCTGACAATCGGAACTCCTGCTGAAACTGTTTGGCGTTGACGTCGGTCTCGAAGTAGGTTGACTGGCCGGGAGCGCCCGAGCTGTCTTCCACGTAATGCTTGATGACCTTGCTGAAGTCCGTCACCGATGTGAGCGTGGCAAAGTCGAGCTGGACGTCTGCCTTCAGCCCGGCGCCGCTTCGCTGGACGCGCAGTTCGCTCGGGCCCGAGCTGGCGATGCTCCAGATGCCGCCGTCGGCGATGCTCACCGGGTTGCGGGCCGAGTCGCAGCCGGCCGGGCAGGGGCCGTCGACCACGGCTTCGCCCAGACCCGTAACCGTATTGAGGAAGGCCACGCGAGGCTTCCATGCCGGGCCAGCGCTGGGCGAGTTGTCCGATGCGTACGCCTTGAACAGGAGGTTCACACCCTTGGTCGGTTCAAGTAGCACCTGGGCGCGGATGGCCTTGTCGTCGCGCGAGTTGCGCGCGGAGCCGATGCTGTTGCTAACAAAACCATCGTGCTGGTCGACAACGGCCGAGAGGCGCCCTGCCGCGCTGTCGCCAAGCGCGCCGCCGACCGCGGCCTCAATCCTGCGGGTGTTGTAGCTGCCCACATCGACCGAGCCGTAGCTCTCGAACGTCCGCGTCGGCTTGCGCGAGATGTAGTGAATCAGGCCGCCCGTGACGGTGTTGCCGTAAAGAGTTCCTTGCGGCCCGCGCAGAACCTCCACCCGCTCCATGTCGAAGAGGGCCGAGGTCAGGCCACTGGTGTTGGCCACATAGACGTCGTCGACGTACAACCCGACGTTGGCTTCACGCAGATTCGACGAGCTGTTAAGACCGACACCGCGGATGACGACGTTGGCCTTGTGACCTTCGCCCGCAGACGTGGCAAAAGTCAGGTTGGGCGTGAACTGCTGGATGTCCTGCGTGCTGATGACGCGTAGGTCTTCGAGTTTGCCCGCACTGATGGCGGTAACGGATGCCGGTACCTCCTGCAGACTCTGCCTACGGCGCTGCGCCGTCACCTCTACGGTCTGGAGGATGACGCGCTGGTCATCGAGCTTGCTCGCACCGACCGGAACTTCCGGCGGACTCTGCGTGCCGCGCTGGGGTGTCGCTTCGACGGGCTGGACGCCCGAGCTGGCGCCTTCGGAGCTTTGTTGGGCATACGCGCCGCCTGCCATACTCTGCAGCAGTGCTGCAGCGGCCAAGGCAAGCTTGCATCGGGGATGTAGTCTGTTTCGCATGGGCTTTACTCCTAGGTTGGTGGTTGGCGTCTGTCTCAACTGCGGTTCAACTGGGCGGCCGTTGGAAACGTCAGCTAGCCCGAGGCGGATACTAAGGCGTCGCGAAACTGGGCTTCAATAGCAGCACGGGCATCGCTTGTTGCGCATGTAGCACCTTCAACAGCCGCCACGGCGTGCCCCGAGTTCCTGGTGTGGTGCGCGGCCCGCACGGTGTCGCGACGCCGATGCTATTGTTGGTCGTGCGTACGGCCATGTAGCATGAGCCATCATTTCAATCCTCCTTGCTAGGTACTTTCTGTGGATCGACACTCTGTCCAATGGCGCGGCTACATGCCGGCTATCACCACGCCCTTCCGCGCCGATGGGGCGCTGGATCTGGCGGCCTTGGAGAACTTGACGGATTGGCTGTTGGCCGAAGGCATGCACGGCCTCACCTTGCTCGGCACGACGGGCGAGTGGTTCTCGATGCTGCCAGAGGAGAAGCGCGATGTGTTTCGCACCGTTGCTTCGCGCGTTCGCGGGCGCATCCCGGTCATCGGTGGCTGCAACGCTTTCACGGCACGCGAGGCCATCCAGACTGCGCAGGCTGCTGCGGACGCGGGCCTGGACGGAATACTGATCACGCCGCCGCCCTACATCATGCCGTCGGAGCGCGAGATCCTCCGGTTTTTCGAGACCGTTTCGGACGCCTGCCCGCTTCCGATGTGCGTGTACAACTGGCCACCCGGCACAAACCTCGACATGTCGCCCGATCTGCTTCGCCGGGTGGCCGACATCGAGAATGTGGTGGCCTTCAAGAACTCCACTTCCAACACAGCGGCCTTTTGTGAAGCGTTCTTTGCGTTGCGTGACAGAGTTCGGACTTTCGGCTTTACGTCCAGCGGCCTGGGCATGGCGATGGTCCAGCATAGCGGCCTGGATGGAAGCATGGGTGCCGGCGCCTTGCTAGGTCGGGAACACCCGCAGTTTTTCGAGGCCTTGTGGTCGGGCGATGACGCTCGGGCCGAGGCCTTGCTGCAGCGCGACGTGACTCTCATGCGAGCCTTCTACAAGCCGACGCTGACAGCCGTGTTCGGGTCCGCGCAGGCCGTCTGTAAGGAGGCGTTGAACCTGATGGGCCTGCCCGGTGGATATCCGCGGCCGCCCATCCTGCCACTGCTGGACGACGAGAAACAGTATGTGCGCGACGTCCTCCTATCGCTGGGCAAGCTTGAGCCGATGAGTGCCAATGACTGGCGAAAATATCTGCCCCCCGAAGGCTGACCGCCCCCCGGCTGCGCCTGGCTCGAGACGTTCCACTATGACCCAGCGCGAGGTAGTGGTGATCGGCGCGGGGCTGCTCGGCGCAGCGACAGCCTTTCAGCTCGCCAGGCGCGGCTTAGAGGTTCTCGTCATCGAGTCAGACGACATCAACTCAGGGGCATCGGGGCGCAACGCTGGATCGCTGCATTTTCAGCTGGAGCCGCGGATGGCCGATGCTCTGCGCGCCCAGCCTGACCAACTGGCCCGGCTGCTGCCCGTCAGCCTGCAGGCCATTGAGGACTGGCGTCGCATTGACGAAGACATCGGTGACGTCGGCGTGGGTCAAGCCGGCGGCCTGTTGCTAGGTGAAACGGCGACGGACGAGGCCCTGCTAGAGCGCAAGGTCGAGCTGGAGAACCGGCATGGGCTGCGAACCGAACTGGTCGCCGGCTCCGAATTGCGCCAGCTTGCACCCTATCTCTCCAGCCGCGTTCGTGTGGCCAGTCATTGCCGCTACGAGGGGCATGCCGATCCTTTGCGCGTGACACCCGCGTACGTGCGGGCGAGTCAAGGCCTGGGGGTCGAGTACTGGCAGCTGACACAGGTCGACGGGATTGCCAAGGTTGGAGCGGGCTTCCAGCTTCGGGTCACACGCGAGCATGCCCCTGGGGATGCTCGGGCCGAGATAGTTCGCGCTCGCCGTATCGTCATAGCCGCAGGGGCCTGGTCACAGCCCTTGGCCGCGCAACTCGGAGTGAAGCTGGATATCGTTCCCGCCGCGTTGACGATGAACGTCACCGAGCGCACGTCACTGCTTATCCCACACCTGGTGCAGCACATGGGGCGCAAGCTGTCGCTGAAGCAGACTGAAGCAGGCAACCTGCTCATCGGTGGAGGCTGGCCCGCGCTGCTGCACTGGTCCGGCCGGGCCAAGGGGATGGACAGCGCTAACACGCTGCCGCAGGCGCTGATCGGAAACCTTCGTGTCGCGCGCGATGTCGTCCCGGCGATCGCGTCGCTTCGCCTGCTGCGATCGTGGACTGGCATCGCGTCGGACACGCCGGATCATCTGCCGGTGTGCGGGCCGCTTCCCGGGGTGTCCGACGCCTTCATCGTGGGCGCCAGTTCGTCGTTCACCCTCGGGCCCACGCTGGCTGCGGCCCTGGCCGAGATCATGGTCAACGGCCAGTCAAGGCTCGATTTGCGCCACTGTGACCCTGCCAGGGTCCTCCTCCACTAAGGCCGCCATGAGTCGTGTCACCACAGGCATTCAGCGACCCGAGTCGCTGGTCATCGAAATCGACGGCTGCAGCGTGCCGGCCTACGAAGGCGAGACCGTGGCAGCGGCAATGCTCGCCTGCGGCACCGTTCGATTGAGCGATTCCCGGTACGGTCTGGCGCGCGGGGTCTACTGCAATATGGGCGTCTGCTTCGAATGTACCGTCTGGGAACAGCGCGTGGCCGCGGACGGTGAACGCCGGTGGTCTGCGCAGCGTGCCTGTCTGCTGCCCGTGCGGCCGGGGATGCAATTGCGAACCTCCAGAGACGCGGATCGCGTGTGATGGCGTCTTCCTCCTTCGATCTCGATGCTGCAGTGGTGGGCGCAGGCCCTGCGGGAATGGCCGCAGCACTGGCACTGGCGGCCGCCGGGCAGCGTGTTGCGGTGTTCGATGAGCAGCCAAGGCCGGGCGGCCAGCTCCTGCGCCAGCCGCCGTACGGTTTTGAGGTGGCCAACTGGCTCCCCGGTCGGGCCTACAAAGAACAAAAGTACAGGCTGCGCCGCGCCGAGGCCCAAGCCGGTATCGATTGGCGACTGGGCACCACCGTGTGGGGTGCCTTTCGCCACGGCTCGGGAGCTGGGTTCGATCTGCATTTCGTTGCGGGCGAGCGCACCGAGTGCCTGAGTGCCAGGCGGCTCCTGATCGCCTCCGGATGCTACGAAATGCCGGTACCTTTGCCCGGATGGACCTTGCCAGGGGTGATGACTGCTGGCGCCATGCAGACCTTGCTCAAGAGCCAGGGCTTGATTGCAGGGGACCGCATCGTCTTGTCCGGCTCCCACCCGTTGCAGTTGGTGCTGGCGGACCAGTTGTTGGACGCCGGAGCAAAGATCGAAAGGGTCTGTTTCGCTCAACCCTGGCAGCGGGCCCTGACGACGTGGCGCTCGCCACTGACACTGCTGTCCCGGCCCGGACCTTTGCTCGAGGTCGTTCGCATCCTGTCGCGTTTGCGCCGAGCCGGTGTCCCGGTGCAGTTCTCGAGCTGTGTTCAGCGTGTCGAGGGCAGCGACCGGGTCCGCAGCGTTCGGATCGGTGCAGTCCGCAATGGGGTAGCCGTGGCGGCCGGGACCGAGACGCTCAGCTGCGATGCGGTCGCCCTGTGCTTCGGTTTTCTTCCATCCAGCGAGCTGGCCCGGCAGGCTGGCGCCCGCGCCTTGGCCTGCGCAGGAGGAGGTTGGCGAAGTGAAAGCGACGGCGCAGGGCGCACTTCACTGGCCGATCTGTACGTCGCCGGCGAGACCGCTGGCGTCAAGGGCGGCGATGCTGCAGCGGTCGAGGGTGAGCTCGCGGCCTTGTCGATGCTGGCCGACGGGGGAGACCTGGCCGCCGCGCCGTCGCGCGTCGCAACGCTGCATCGCCAGTTGGCACGCCATCGCCGGTTCGCGCAGGTTCTCGACGAGGCCAGTCGCATGGGCGACGGGTTCTTCGGTTCGCTTCCAGACGGCAAGACCATCGTCTGCCGCTGCGAGGACGTCACCTACGGTGATCTTGAGGCGATTCGCCTCGACAACCCCCTCGCCAGCACCGTCGGCGCCGTCAAGCGCCTGTCCCGCGCCGGGATGGGCGTGTGCCAGGGGCGCCAATGCGAGCTCAGTCTGCAGCGCACGCTCGGTCGTCCTTGCAGCAGCGAGCCGACGATGACCTCCGCGTACACCGTACGGGCTCCTGTGCGGCCGGTATCGATCGATCAACTGTGCGAAGCGCGGCAACCCATTCCTAACAACGCATTCGAGCTCGAACGCGAGCTCGGTGCACTTCGGTTCACTTCAAAAAAGGACTCCCATGAAAAACCACTATGACGTCGTCATTGCCGGCGGCGCCATCATCGGCAGCTCAATCGCCCACCACCTCGGCGCCGACCCAGGTTTCCAGGGCAGCGTGCTGGTCGTGGAGAAAGACCCGACCTACGCGAGTTCTTCGACCACCAAGTCAGCCAGCTCGATCCGGCAGCAGTTCTCTACCGAGATCAACATCAAGATTTCCCAGTTCGGCATCGACTTGCTGCAGCGGGCCGAGGAAATCCTGTCGGTGAGCGGTGAATCGACGGGCATTCACTTCACCGAGCGGGGCTATCTGCTGCTGGCCAACGATCAGACGCTGCCAACCCTGCGCGAAAGGGTGGCCTTCCAGCAGTCACACGGTGTCGCCGTCGACTTGTTGGACATGGACGCGCTGCTCGCCCGCTTCCCTTGGCTGAACCCGGAGGGTTTGGCCGGCGCCGCCACCACCCGCCATGGCGAAGGCTGGTTCGACGCTCACATCCTGCTATCGGCGTTCCGGCGCAAGGCCATCTCCAATGGTGTCACCTACGTGTCCGGCGAGGTCACGCAGGTTGAACAGGCTGCGGACGGACGGGTGACCGGCATACGCCTGGCCGACGGCACGCGAATCGGCTGTGGGACCTTGGTCAACGCCACCGGCGCCTACGCCGGGCTGTTCTCCGAGAAGGTCGGCCTGCGCATACCGGTGGATCCACACAAGCGCACGGTCTTCGTGGTCAACTGCCCGACGGAGTTGGTCAACGGCACCACGGTGATCGACGCCGACGGCCTGACCTTCCGCCCCGAGGGGCGTGGCTACATCATCCATCTGGGGCCGGAACCCGACAACGACCCCGTCACCTTCGACCTCGACATCGATCACAGCGACTTCGACGTCCGCATCTGGCCCCGCTTGGCCCATCGCGTACCGGCGTTCGAGGCGCTTCGAGTGGTCTCGGCCTGGGCCGGCCATTACGACTTCAATCCGTTCGACCACAACGCTCTGTTGGGCGTGATGCCGCAGGTGCCGAACTTCATCTTCGCCAACGGTTTCTCGGGTCATGGTGTGATGCAGGCCCCGGCAGTGGGGCGCGGCATCGCCGAGCTGATCGTGCATGGGCGCTACCAGACCCTGGACCTTTCGCCGCTGTCGGTAGCGCGCTACTTTGAGAACCGGCCGCTGGAGGAGCTCAACGTCTACTGACCGACGTTGCCTACAGCGCACGATGTGTGATCGGCGAGGCTATTGCTTGCACGCACGGGTCAATCAATCATTCGGGCTCCATTCGGCAAAGGAGCCTGCGCGATGAGTCACCCCGCTAAACGTCTGTTTCGAGGCCTGGATCATGTCGGGCTGACCGTGCCGGACGTCGAGGCCGCTGTGGCCTACTACACCGAAGTCTTCGGGGCCAAGCGGCAGTACACCATGGGCCCGCTGGACGCGCGGGACATGCCGCCGGCCGCGCGAGGCGACTGGACTGCCAGTCACATCAATGTGGCCGATGCGCGCCTGACCTTCATCGGCATGGAGCTGATGCCGGGCCTGAACGTCGAGATCTACCAGTTCGACCGTGCCGACCAACCGCGAGCGGGCGCAGCACGCAATTGCGATCAGGGTTACCACCATCTCGCCCTGCGCGTGGACGACGTGGACGCCGCAGCGGCCTACCTCATCGAGAAGGGGTTCACGGCCTTCGAGGGGCCGATCGTTCCGCCTGGAGGACCGTTGCTGGGCTCGCGCAACTGGTACCTGAGAGACCCCTGGGGCAACCAGTTCGAGTTGATGGAGTACAAGCAGATGGCCTTCATGGTCGAGTAGGCTGGCGGGAGCGACAACATGCCACGCGAGACCCTCAACCCTCCTTCGCTCTACGCCAGCACCAAGTTCGGCTTCTCGCACGCGACGCGCACGACGTCGCGCACCGTGCTGCACCTGGCGGGTCAGGTCGCGTGGGATCCGGAGTACCGACTTGTCGGTCCTGGCGACATCCGCGCCCAGGCGGCGCAGGTGCTGGACAACCTCAAGCAGGTGCTCGCCGCTGCCGGCGCCAAGCCGTCGGACGTGGTGCGCATGCACACCTACCTGGTCAACCACACGGCTGATGACCTCAAGGCGATCGGCCGTCTGCTGGTGGACTTCTACGAAGGCGCCGAGCCGGCTGCGAATACAGTCGTCGGTGTCGCCCGGCTCGCAATGCCGGAGTTCCTGTGTGAAATCGAGGTGACAGCAGCGATCGACTAGTGGCCGCGAGCCTGACCCGACACGAGCGATGGGTTTGAACGCCGGGAACAAACACTGTCACAAGGTCGAGGAGCCCTGTTTGTGAATATCTCTTTTCGCTGGCTGTTTGCCGCCGCGTTGATCGCGATGGGCTCTTCCATGTCCGTGTCAGCGGCGGAGAACTCCGGCCGCCCGAATGTGCTCTTCATCATGGCTGACGACCTGAACATGGACGTCGGCACCTTCGGGAGCACGCGGGCCATCACGCCGGAACTGGATGCTCTGGCCGCTCGCGGCGTTCGCTTTACGCGCGCCTATGCGCAGTATCCCGTCTGCAACCCCTCCCGGGTTTCGCTTCTGAGCGGCTTGCGACCGGTTCGAACCGGCGTTCTCGACCTCGTCACACCGACCCGTCGCCACTTGAAGACGGCCGTCATGCTGCCCCAGCTGTTTCGCCTGCAAGGGTACAAGACCGTTCGAATTGGCAAGATTTTTCACGCCGAAAACAACGAGTCTGCAGGGGCACCTGAGGTTGCGGTCTTCCAGGATCCGTTGTCATGGGACCTTGAGATTCCAGAAAGTCCCCAAGCACGACGCCCCCCGCGGGAACAGATCATCCGCGACGATCCGAAGTCGGGCACGTTGGTCTTGCGTGCCGACGATGCCGATACCTGGGATGGCCGTGCTGCACGTCTGGCGGCGGCACAGATAGACTCACTTGAAAGCGGCAAGAGACCTTGGTTCTTGGCGGTCGGCTTCAGGCGCCCGCATGTGCCGCTGATCGCGCCCGAGCGATATCACGATTTGTATCGGACCGCGTCAATCGAACTCCCGACAACGGACTCCGGCGCCTTGGACCGCGTGCCCGATGTGGCGCTGACCTATCGGCGTGGCATCGCGAGCGTGGAGGCTGCGGCTGCGCGCGAACGCACGCGCTCCTACCTGGCGAGTGTCTCGTTTATGGATGCCCAGGTGGGCGTCATCATGTCGGCTCTGCGGCAAAGCGGTGCCTTGAGCAACACGATCATCGTGTTCGTGAGCGACCATGGTCTTCATCTTGGGGAGCATGGTGAATGGCGGAAGATGACCTTGTTCGAAGAGGCCAACCGGGTCCCGCTCATCATCGCCGCGCCGAACGCACCCATGCCGGGGAGCGCCAGTCGAGCAATCGTCGAGCTCATCGACCTCTATCCGACGTTGGCCGATCTGGCGGGCCTGAAGGCGCCCGCGGGCCTTGACGGCAAGAGCCTCACCGGGCTTTTGCGCAACCCCAAGATGGACGTCGACTCGGCTGCCTGCTCCGAGCTTTTGCGCTCGACTGAGTTCAATGCCCGGGGACTAAACCAGTGGGAGGGTGCCTTGGATCCAAAGCGACGAGGTGTCAGTCTGAGGACGGATCGCTGGCGCTACACGACATGGTTCGATGGCAGCCGGGAGCTGTATGACCACATGGTCGACCCACAGGAGCAGAGAAATCTTGCTGCCGACGAGCGGCAAGCCTCGTTGATGGACGAATTGAATCGGCGCGCAACGACGATTTGCGGGTCGATCACTGCGTTGGTCCAGTAGCGTCGAGCGGTGATTGAAAAGGTGCGCCGCATGCCATCAATGAACTGGGCGCAGTCCGGACAGTTCAAACTCAATACCAGAGCGCGATGCGCTCGCGGTCTCGTTGCCCTTGCGGCACTGCTCTGCGTCTGCCTGTTCAGCGCACACGCTATGGCGACGCAGCGCCCCAACATCTTGCTGATATTGGCTGAAGACATCGGGCCCGATCTCGGCAGCTATGGAACACCGCTGGTGCAGACGCCTCATCTGGACCAACTTGCTGCGCGCGGCGTGCGATACACCAATGCGTTCACCACATCACCGGTTTGCTCGGCAAGCCGCTCGGCAATCATGACGGGCATGTACCAGACCAGCATTGGTGCGCACCACCACCGCACCTGGGACTGGAACAAGAAGCCCCTTCCTGACGGCGTTCGTACGATCACTGACTACCTGCGCGAGGCGGGTTACTACACGGCCAACCTTCGGGCGGCGCCGGGAGAGACGACGTCGCGAGCAGCTTACCCAGGCTTGAGGATCTTTGGAGCCCAGGGCAACGGAAAGACCGACTTCAACTTTCTCGTAGCGGGCCAGCCATTTGATGGGAACGACTGGAAGCTGCGCAAACCCGGCCAGCCGTTCTTCGCTCAAATCACGATCTACGAAAGCCACAAAGGGGATGGATGGACCTTGGCAGCAACGCCAGCATCCCCTGTGGGTCGTGTCGATCCCGAGAAAATCAAGCTGCCTGCCTACTATCCCAATCATCCGGTAGCCCGCGCCGAGTACGCCAATTACCTCGAGGCCATCGCGCTCATGGATCACTTCGTCGGCGAAGTGCTCGAAAGGCTCCAGCGCGAAGGGCTGGCAAGAGATACGGTCGTCTTGTTCCTGGGTGACAACGGCCAGGCCTTGTTTCGTTCGAAGCAGTTCTTGTACGACGGGGGTATCCACGTCCCGCTGATCGTCGCTTTCCCCGATGGCAAGGATGCCGGCGCCGTGGACACGCGAATGGTCTCTGGGATCGATGTCTCTGCAGCGATCCTCGGCTTGGCGGGCGTCCGGCCCGGGCCGAAGTTCCAAGGCATTGACTTCCTTGCGCTGGGAAGCGCACCTCGATCGCATGTCTTCGCCGCGCGGGATCGCATGGATGAATCGATCGATCGCATGCGAGCACTGCGCAGCGATCGCTGGAAGTACATCCGAAACTACCAACCCGGTACGCCCTACATGCAGCGCAACCGGTACAAGGAGCAGTTCTACCCGACGTGGAATCTCGTTAAGGAACTGGGCCGGGCTGGAAAGCTGTCGCGCGATGCGGCACTGTTCGCCGCGGAAGGCAAGCCCGTGGAGGAGCTCTACGACCTGGCTGTCGACCCCGATGAAGTCAACAACCTGGCGGCAGACGCACGCTACTCTCCAAAGCTGGACGAGCTGCGCCTTCTGCTTGACAAGTGGATCATCGAGTCGGGCGACCAGGGCGCGGTAATGGAGGATCCAGTCGATGTCCAAAGGGGCCTGAACCGCCGCCGGCTTGAGACCGCGTCGCGGGCGGCCAGCACGCCCGAAAGGCGCTGACTCTCAGCTGTTCTTGCGGTCCATTGAGCGGCCCTGCGGCAGGTCATTGATTTACGGCTGCCTGCCGCCGCGGTGTTCAGCTCAGTGGACGAAGATCACTTGAGCCCGCCAGGTCAGCGGCTGTCACGGTGTTGGCGAGTTCGCCAAGCCCTGAACCGCGAACAACCACACGGTCACCGTCCTTGAGGTAGACCGGCGGTGTCCTGGAGTTGCCGACGCCACTGGGCGTGCCAGTCAACACAACGTCACCGGCATGCAAGGTCATCCCGAACGAGAGTTCAGCGATCAGCTCGGCAATCGGGAACGCCATCTGCTTCACCGACGCATCCTGCATCAGTTCGCCATTGAGCAGGCATTGCAGCCGCACCGAGTATGGATCAATCTCGCCGGCCGGCACGATCCACGGCCCCAAGGGCATGGTGCCGTCTATGCTCTTGCCCTTTAGCCACTGTCCACCGTGGCGGCGTTGCAAGTCGCGCTGTGACACGTCGTTGGCCAGGCAGTAGCCGAACACATGGTCCATGGCCCGGCTTCGGGGGATGCTGCGGCCGGTCTTGCCGATGATGATCACCAGCTCGGCCTCATAGTCCCACTTGGCGGAGATGCGTTGGTCGAAGGCGATCGCCCGGCGCGGGCCGATGACGACACTTGCGCGCTTGGTGAAGAAGGTGGGCGCTTCAGGACGGGGTACGTCCTGCGCACGTTGCGCCCGACCTTCGTCGAAGTGCTCCCAGTAGTTCCAACCGGTACACAGCACGTCGCGCAGCGCGAGATCGATCGGTGCCAACAGTTCAATGTCTGCGATCGGAATCCGTGTGGACTGCGCCGAGTCGCGCGCGGCACGGGCCGTTGCAAGGCCTGTGGCCCCTTCGTTGATCAGGGCCAGCATGTCGCCGTCGAAACGTGGCAACAGCGTCGCAGCGAGCTCGCCGATCACCGCCACGTCCACGCCCGACTCGTGTCGAACGCGGCCCAGTTGCAGTGGCAGGCTCATGTGCGCACTCCGCACGCACCGAGGCTCACAGTGCCACCCCAAGGTCGGCCGTGCGGTGGACGACCTGTCCACCGACCATCGTCGCGAGCACACGCAGCGACTTCAAGGCTTCGTCGTCGACCTCAAGGATGTCGTCTGAAAGCACGACAAGATCGGCAAGTTTGCCGGGCTCGAGCGAGCCCTTATCGGCCTCCTCAAAGGTGGTGTAGGCGCCGTTGATCGTCATCGTTCGCAGCGCCTGCTCGCGGCTCAAGCCTTCATGGGGATTCGCCTTGCTCCAGCGCAGCGTGTTGCGCGTGACGGTGAAGTAGTAGCCGGGAAAGTAGTTCAGCGGGATTGTGGAGACGTCCGTACCTTGTGCGACGACGATGCCGGCATCGATCAGTGACTTGTAGGGCTCGATTCGCTGCGCCATCGTTTCGCCGTGGTAATAGACGACGGTCGGGTAGTAGTAGTAGTGATGCCACATCGGCGTGACCACGCAGCCCAGGCGCGCGATGCGACCAATCTGATCGGGTCTGGGGTAAATCACGTGGGCAAGTACCCAGCGCTTGTCGCGGATGCCATGTGCGGCATCGGCCGCCTCCAAAGCATCCAGCGCGATATCCAGGGCTTGGTCGCCGGCTGCCATGATGCTGCCCGTGAAACCCATCGCCGCCATACCGACCACGATCTCGGTCAACGATTCGACGTTCTGCTCGACTTCGAAGTGCGGCTTCCCGTCCACCGGCACGCCTGGAGCGCCATGAGCATAGGGGCCGCTGATCTTCATGCGGTGGTAACCGCCATCGGTATAGAAGTAGCCGGCACGGTCGACGCGGAACCGATGGTCGCCCAGCGGGGTGTACAGCGAGGATTCACGCAGTGTCTCCAGCACCTTATCCGGACTGCCTTGCGACGCGATGAAGCGCTGCACCGACAGCCTGAGCGGCAACTGCCCTTGCTTTTGCAGGCGCTGGTAGAGACGAATCTCGGCCGGGGTGCGCTTGGGGTCGCGCAGACTCGTGATGCCCATCGTCACCATCTGCTTCGCAGCCCAGCACAGGGCCTCCTCGCGCTGCGCGTCGGTGTAGGTCTTCCAGCCTGGGTGAGCCAGCGCCACCGCGCTGCCGTAAAGCACACCGTCGGGCTCGCCTTGCTCGTCTTTGCCTATCCAGCCGAACTCGGGTTGCGGCGTGTCACGGGTGATGCCGCTCTGGCGCAGCGCCTGCGAGTTGAGGTAATGGAACTCGCCCCACAGCACGACCGGGTGGTTGGGTGCGGCCGCATCCAACTCGGCCCGCGTGGGCGGGCGCCCCTCGCGCAGCATGTGCGGATACCAGCCGGGATTGCAGGTGATGAAATGGCCCTTGGGCAGACGCGCGGCAGCTACCCTAACGGCGGACAGGACGTCGTCGACGCACTTAGGCAGTTCGACATGCGCACCAAAGTACTGTGCAGCGGCGCGATCAAAGAGCTGGAAGTGGACGTCAATCAACCCTGGAATCACTGTCCGACCGGCCAGTGAGACGCGCCTTGTGCGTTGGCCGCACAGAGCCAGCATCTCGGCGTCGCTGCCGACGCCGACGATTCGATCGCCTCGGATTGCGATCGCCTGGGCGACGTTGAATGTAGCATTGACGGTGACGACTTTGCCGCCATGCAATACGAGGTCGGGTTCAAGGATGTGCTGTATGTGCATTGTATTTGCGCTTTGCGATCGGGCAGAGGGCCTCTCGCGTGGGGTCGTGACGAAAGAGCAAGCGTAGCGGCCAAACGAGGGCGTTTCGAGATCCGGGCGGGCACAACTTGTTGCGCGAGGTGCAACCCACGCGAGCCACACAGGAAGCCGTCAGGCCGCGCTCAGGATGCGGCGCAAGGTGTCCAGGATCAACTGAGCGCCGGAAGGGAGCTGGCGACCCAGCCGTGTGATGACGTCGGCAGTGGTGCCCTTGAGGATGGGGTTGTCGATCGACACCGCAACCAACTCACCTTCGGCGAGCGGTCGGGCAGCCGGCAGCTCGGACATCACGGCGACGCCAAAACCCCGCAGCGCACCCTCGATGGCGAAGAGCATCGAATTGGTCGTGACCAAAGGCCGCAGCTGGACGCGCTCCTCGCGCTCGGCCATCTCGAGAATGCTGCGGATGCGAAAGCCGGGACGTGTGAGGATGAGCGGGTATGCTGACAATTCTGTCAAGGTGACGGAGGTGCACTTCGCCAGTGGATGGTCGGCACGAACGATGGCCTTCAGCGGCTGCGGCACCGACAACTGCACGCGAAGCCTGGGGTCTGGTGCCGGCGAGAAGACGAAGCCAATGTGCGCATGGTCCTCGCAGATCATGGAGATCACCTCGGGCGTATTGGCGGTCAACACGTCGAGCTCGACCTTGGGGAACTTCTG
>Ga0114978_10001621_pt1 | contig 18884 bp, 21 predicted proteins | sample S_140212_EF_Meta_FD_87027 | JGI IMG/M metagenome (GOLD analysis project Ga0114978, IMG submission 87027) | Freshwater microbial communities from Lake Simoncouche, Canada to study carbon cycling - S_140212_EF_MetaG | ecosystem: Environmental > Aquatic > Freshwater > Lake | place: Lake... | reverse complement strand
TGGCAGTTCAACGGGCAGGCGCCGTCTGCGCCGTCCGTGCCGGTGGCGCAAAGCCAGCCTGCCCCCAACCCGCCGCCCGTGGAATCTCCGGCGCCGCTGCACGCTGCGGGCGCGCCAGCGTCGCGTCTGGCGCTTGATCTGGAGCAACCACCATCTGCTGCCGCGCGTCCGCTGGCGCCTGCGAAGCTGAAGGCCGTGCCGCCGCCGCTTGCCGCCGCTGCAGTAGTGGCAGAACCGAAAGCGGCAGCGCAGCCGGCGCCCGCCGCAGTCAAGGCTGAACCCGCGCAGGCAAAGGCGCCGCCGGTGGAAACACCCAAGCCCGCGCCGCCAACCCCGAAAACGGTCGAGGTGTTGCCCGAAACGAAAGCGCCGGTGAATGCGCAAATCGATAAACGCGCGCAAACGTTGACGCCGCAGCAACTCGCGGAAAACGACTACCGCGAAGCTGCAAATTTTCTGAACCAGGGACGGATAGCCGAAGCGCAGAACGGTTTCCGGCGCGCGCTGCAGCAAAGTCCTTCGCACATTGGCGCGCGGCAGGGGTTGTTCGGCTTGCTGGTCGACGCCAAAAAAACCGCTGAAGCCGAACAGTTGTTGCAGGAGGGCTTGAAACTTAATCCCAACCAGCCCGGGTTCGCGGTGGCACTCGCCAGCTTGCAGTACGAGCGCGGCGATATTACGGGCGCTATCGATATTATGCAGACGTCCGCGCCCGCAGCCCAATCCAGCCCCGACTATCTGGCGCGCCTTGCCGGGTTGCTGCAACGCCAGGCGCGCCACCGCGAGGCGATAGACAATTACCAGGCGGCGTTGCGACTGGCACCGGGGTCCGGCGTGTGGCTGATGGGGCTCGGCATCTCGTTGCAGGCGGTGAACCGCAACAGCGAAGCGCAGGAAGCGTTTCGCCGCGCCAGGAGCAGCAACACGCTCAATCCGGAGTTGCAGGCATTTGTCGACCAGCGCCTGAAGCAACTGCAGTAGGGCAGGATTCAGGATTCAGAGCACGGCGTAACCCGCGCTGGGTTTTATCCTGAATCCTGTTTTTCAACCCTGTTTCAGCGTTCGCGCCACCACCCAACCCTGAATTTCGATTGCGCCGGCTTTGCGCAGGTTGCGCGCGAGTTCATTGAGCGTGGCGCCGGTCGTCAGCACATCGTCGATGACAGCGACACGCCGGCCGGTGAGATCCATGTCGCAGACAAACGCGCCGCGAATATTTTTCGCGCGTTCCTCCCACGGTAATGCCGCCTGCGGCGCGGCTTCGCGCACGCGCCGGCACGCTGCCGCCGCCAGTTCGATGCCGGTTGTGCGGCTGACATGGCGCGCGATTTCAAGCGCCTGGTTGAAGCCGCGTTCGCGCAGTCGTCGCGGCGCCAGCGGCATCGGGATGATGAGATCGACAGAGCCTGCCAACCGTGAAGTAAGCGCGCGGGCGAAGAGGCGCGCGAGGGCGAGATTGCCGGCATATTTGTAATGGTGGATCAGCGGCGCCAGCGGCCAGTCGTAAGTGAATGCCGCACTTACCGCGGAAAAACGCGGCGGGTGAGCGAGGCACGTGCCGCAGAGCCGGCCGTGATGGGTGGGCAGCGCGCATTGCGGACAATGCGCATCCGGCAGCCATGGCAGTTCCGCGTAGCAGTCGGCGCACAACGCCTGGGCGGGTGCCGCGGCGTTGCACAGCAGGCAGTGCTGGGGCAGGGCCGCATGTACAATCTGCGCGCAATTGTTCAAAATGAGCCGGCGCCAGTTTGACAAGCGGCCGGTGATCGCTGATGATGCAAAGCTCATGATCTAAATCAGTTTTTTAAAAAGTCTGCACTTACCCGCGAGTCTTATGCCCATGGATACCCTTAGCCACAACGCGCCAACCCCGGCAACTGCCGACAGCCCCCGCAACGTGTGCTGGAACGTCGAGCAGGTCGCGCAACTGCTCGAACTGCCGTTCAATGATCTGCTCTATCGCGCGCAGGGCGTGCATCGCGAAAATTTCGACGCCAACGCGGTCCAGTTGTCGACTTTATTGTCGATCAAGACCGGCGGCTGTCCGGAGGATTGCGGTTACTGTCCGCAGGCGGCGCGCTATCACACGGACGTGGACAACGAGGACATGCTGGCACTCGATGTGGTGGTAGCCGCGGCGCGTGCTGCCCGCGAAAAAGGCGCGACGCGTTTTTGCATGGGCGCGGCGTGGCGCGGCCCCAAACAGCGTGACCTCGACCGCGTGGTCGAAATGGTCAAGGCGGTGCGCGGGCTCGGCATGGAAACCTGCGCCACGCTCGGCATGCTGAAGGAAGGCCAGGCCGAGCAGCTGAAGGACGCCGGCCTCGACTACTACAACCACAACCTGGACACCGCGCCCGAGTTTTACGGCGAGATCATTTCGACGCGCACCCAGAACGACCGGCTGGATACGCTGGGCAAGGTGCGCGAGGCGGGCCTGCACGTATGCAGCGGCGGCATCGTTGGCATGGGCGAAACGCGCCGCACGCGCGCGGCTTTGATCGCCCAGCTCGCAAACCTCAATCCCTATCCCGAAAGCGTGCCCATCAACAACCTGGTCCAGGTCGAAGGCACGCCGCTCCATGGCACCGCTGCGCTCGATCCTCTTGAGTTCGTGCGCACCATAGCGGCAGCGCGCATCACCATGCCCAAGGCGATGGTGCGTTTGTCGGCGGGGCGCCAGGAAATGTCGGAAGGCATACAGGCGCTGTGTTTTCTCGCGGGCGCGAATTCCATTTTCTACGGCGACAAGCTGCTGACCACCGGCAACCCCGAAGCCGAGCGCGATCGCGCATTGATGGACCGGCTGGGAATGCGTCCCATGACGCGAGAGGCGTAAGACCGTTAGGTCCGGCATCACCACGGTTTCGTTTTTCGCGCCTGACGCCTCACCGCTGCCATGTCTTTTACTGAACTCGCCGCCGACCTTGCCGCGCTCGATGCGCGCGGTCTCAAGCGTCAGCGCCGCCTGCTGCAAAGCCCGCAAAGCGCGCACGTCCGGGTCGATGGGCGCGAAGCCGTTGCGTTCTGCAGCAACGATTATCTCGGCCTCGCCGCCGATCCCCGGCTGGTGGCGGCGGCGTGCGAGGGCGCGCAACGCTGCGGCGTGGGCGCTGGTGCTTCCCACCTGATACTCGGCCACGCAGCATCGCATCATGAACTCGAGATGGCATTGGCGGAATTCGTCGCATTGCCCAGCGCATTGCTGTTCTCGACCGGCTATATGGCGAACATCGGCATCGTCACCGCGCTCGCCGGACGCAATGACGCTGTGTTCGCCGACAAACTCAACCATGCATCATTGAATGACGCGGCACTTCTGTCGCGCGCCGATTTCAAGCGTTACGCGCACGGCGACCTTGCGGCGCTCGAACGGTTGCTCGCGGCATCGAAGGCGCGGCGCAAACTCGTCGTCGTCGACGCCGTGTTCAGCATGGACGGCGATATCGCGCCGGTGCCGCAATTGCTGCAATTGTGCGAGCGCTACGACGCGTGGCTGATGCTCGACGACGCGCATGGCTTCGGCGTGCTGGGCGCGACTGGCGGCGGCGTGTTGCAGCATTTTGGCGTGACTTCACCGCGCATCATCTACATGGCAACTCTCGGCAAGGCGGCCGGCGTGGCCGGCGCGTTCGTGGCCGGCAATCCCGATCTGATCGAAACGCTGGTGCAAAGCGCGCGCACTTATATTTACACCACCGCGACCCCACCGCTGCTCGCGCATGCTCTGCTCGCCAGTCTCAACATCATCAGGAGCGAGCAAGGCCGGCGGGATTTGCTGGCGCGGCTGATAGCCCGGTTTAAAGTGGGCGTGGCCGGCCTGCGCTGGCCGCTGATGCCTTCCGATACCGCGATACAGCCGCTCGTCATCGGCGGCAACGCCGAAGTGCTGCGCGTCTCCGCGGCATTGGCGGCGCGCGGCGTTCTGGTGCCGGCAATTCGTCCGCCGACGGTCCCGGCGGGCAGCGCGCGCCTGCGCATCTCGTTGTCGGCGGCGCACACCCAGGAAGACGTTGCGCAACTGGTCGAAGCTTTGCGTGAAGTCGAAAAAGAATCTTGAACCGCGAAGGATTCCTTTCAATGCCCCCTTGCGGGGTACGCGAAGGTCGCAAAGGAACGCCTGGAGCCTTCAAATGTACATAAAAAAATTCACCGCGAATATTGCCCAGATACCGCTGGATGCCGTTATCTGGAAGTCCTTCGCATTTCCTTCGCGTCCTTTGCGGTGAAGCTGCAATGAATTTGCATGTCAAGGTTGCGGGCAGCGGCCCAGATCTCGTGCTGGTGCACGGCTGGGGCATGAGTGCAGGCGTATGGGACGACACTGCAGCGCAGCTCGCGCAGCAGTTCCGCGTGCACAGCGTTGAGTTGCCCGGCCATGAAAGCCCTGCATGCGCGCCGTATACGCTTGATGCAGTCGCTGCGGCGCTGGCGGACATCTGTGCGCCGCGCGCGACGGTTTGCGGTTGGTCGCTGGGAGGGCAGATCGCGCTGCGCTGGTCATTCATGCATCCTGAGCAAGTCGAGCGTCTGGTGTTGATCGCGAGCACGCCGCGCTTTGTGCGTGGCTCTGATTGGAGCAGCGGCATGGACGCTGCGGTATTCGATGCTTTTGCGCAGGATCTGGCGCACGACGCGCAGGGCGCGTTACAGCGATTTGCGATGCTGCAGGCGCATGGCGACGCGGACGCGCGTAATGTGTCGCGCCGGCTGCGCGCATGCCTGTCGGTGCGCGGCGCAGGCGACGTGGCATCGCTGGCCGCGGGACTGCAGATACTTAGGGACACGGATTTGCGTGCCGATCTGCCGCGCATTGCTCAACCCGCCCTGATCGTGCACGGCGAGCGTGACGCCGTGGTGCCGCTTGCCGCCGGCGAATACCTGGAGCGTACTTTGCCGCAAGCCACCTTGGCAGTTATCGCAGGCGCGGCGCATGCGCCATTCGTGACGCAACCACAGGATGTCGCGCGGCGCATTACGGAGTTTTGTCGTGGATAGCGCGCCCGCGCTCGACAAGCGCCTGCTGCGCGTCGCGTTCGAGAAAGCCGCCCCCGGCTACGACGCCGCGGCAGTGCTGCAGCATGAGGTGTGTCAACGCATGTTGTCGCGGCTCGATTTCGTCAAGCTGCAACCGTCCGTGCTGCTGGACGCCGGATGCGGTACCGGCAACGTCGTGCCGGAACTGGCCGCGCGTTTTCCACGCGCCACGCTCTACGCGCTCGATATTGCGACGGCGATGGTGCAGCGTGCCTGCGCGCGCGTACCGTGGTGGAAGCGGGCGCTGGGGCGCGGCGTGGTGCCAGTGTGCGGCGATATCGAACGGCTGCCGCTGCGCGCCGGCGCGGTCGACATGGTGTGGTCCAATCTTGCGCTGCAATGGATGAACGACCCGCCGCACGCGTTTACCGAGTTGCGTCGTGTGCTGGCGCCGGGCGGCTTGCTGATGTTCAGCACTTTCGGTCCCGACACGCTGAAGGAGCTGCGCGCCGCCTATCAGGGCACCGACCGCTATACGCACGTCAACCGTTTCATCGATATGCACGATATCGGCGACATGCTCGTGCACGCGGGATTCGCCGACCCGGTGATGGACATGGAATACATCACGCTGACTTACGCCGACGTGCGCGCGGTGATGCACGACCTGAAAGCGATAGGCGCGCACAACGTGACCGCTGGCCGCCGGCAGGGCATGACCGCACGCGCCACATTTGCCGCGGTCGAGCGCAACTACGAAGGTTTTCGCCAGGCCGGTCGCCTGCCGGCGACATTTGAAGTGATTTACGGTCACGCGTGGCTGCCGCAAAAGCGCACCACGCCGGATGGCAGGCGCGTGATCGATATCAAGCCGCACCAGGAGTTTTGACGTGCCCCCTCACGCCCTACGTGGCCCCGGGCCATCGCCCCTCACGCCTCACGGCTTTTTTATCACCGGCACCGATACCGGTGTCGGCAAGACTTTAATCGCATGCGCGCTGCTGCACGCGCTTGCGCGCACGGGCCTGCGCGTCGTCGGCATGAAGCCGGTCGCAGCCGGTGCGGTGCACAGCGCCGAGGGGCTAATCAACGATGATGTAGCGCAATTGCGCGCCGCCAGCACCGTCAAGGCCGAACTTGCGCTGGTCAATCCCTATTGTTTCGAGCCGGCGATCGCGCCGCATATCGCCGCTGCGCAGGCGGGCGTTACCATCGATTGCGCCCGCATCGCGCAGGCGCACGCGCGGCTGGCCGCCATGGCTGATGTCGTCGTCGTGGAAGGAGCCGGCGGTTTTTGCGTGCCGCTGAATAGCAGCGAAAACGCTGCCGACCTTGCCTACTACTTCGGATTGCCGGTGATACTCGTGGTCGGCGTGCGCCTCGGCTGCATGAATCACGCTTTGTTGACGGCACAGGCGATACGCGCGCGCGGACTGAAACTCGCCGGCTGGATTGCCAACCGTATCGACCCCGCAATGCCGGTTGCCGAGGAAAACGTGACCGCACTCGCCGAACGCCTTGCGGCGCCGCTGCTGGGCGGAATCGAATTCACGGTGGCGCCCGACCCGCAGCACCTCGCCGCCTTGCTCGATTTGTCCAATCTGGCCTGAACCCTGCGGCGTCGCGCGCATGGATCGGCTTTGTACGGCGAAAGCCCGAGGATTTCACTCGGACTATGGTTTGCCTAGACACTGCCCAGTGTGATAAATTCCAAATGATTTTCGCGTGTTGGCTTGTGTTGTTTTGAATTAGGGAACGGTTCAATGGGGTGCAGCGACAGAGGGCAGGTCCGGTCAGGTGCTGACTGCCCATCGCTATCCCGCCCCGACATCTTGCGGCCGGAATCCCGCGGCCGGTTTCGCAGCGCTGTTTACGTTTTGCACGCCCGATCCGGAATGTCGGCGCGGCGCGCAACCGTTGCGCGCCGTATGACCAGTCCCGCGTGACGCGCGGCGGGAACGAATTTAACGCACTGTTGGAGTCAAGCATGATCAGTAAGTGGACCAAGCGTTTTGCGGCCGCCGCCGCGGCGGCCTGCATCCTGGCGCCGGCGCTCGCAGCCGCCAGCCAGTACAACCTGCAGCCGCCGCAAACCATCATCGCGCGCGAGATCTACGATCTGCACACGCTGATCTTCATCATCTGCTGCGTGATCTTCGTGGTGGTGTTCGGCGCGATGACTTACTCGATCATCATGCACCGCAAGGCGGTCGGCCACAAAGCCGCGCAGTTCCACGAAAACACCACGGTCGAAATCATCTGGACCATCGTGCCGTTCTTCATCCTGATCGGCATGGCGATCCCGGCGGCCAAGACCATCATCACGATGAAAGACACTTCCAGCCCGGACATGACGATCAAGGCCACGGGCTACCAGTGGAAATGGGGTTACGACTACCTGCAGGAAGGCATCAGCTTTTACAGCAGCCTTTCCACCCCGCGCGAACTGATCACCGACAATACCCCCGAGGGCTACAAGAAGCGCGAGGCCTACGCCAACTACCTGCTTGAAGTCGACAACCCGGTGGTGGTGCCGGTGGGCAAGAAGGTGCGCATTATTACCACTGCAAACGACGTGATTCACGCGTGGTGGGTGCCGGCATTCGGGGTGAAGCAGGATGCGATTCCCGGGTTCGTGCGCGATACCTGGTTCAAGGTCGACAAGCCTGGCACCTACCGCGGCAATTGCGCCGAGCTGTGCGGCAAGGAGCACGGTTTCATGCCCATCGTGGTCGAGGCTGTGGAGCCCGAGAAGTACGCGCTGTGGGTCGCCGAGCAGAAGAAAAAAATGGCGGCGCAGGCGGATGATCCGAACAAGGTCTACACGGCCGACGAACTGAAGGCGCGCGGCGAGAAAGTGTATGCCGCGAACTGTCAGGTTTGCCATCAGCCGAACGGCATGGGCACGCCACCCGCGTTCCCGGCGCTGGCGGGCTCCAAAATCGCCACCGGGCCGAAGGACGGCCATATCGGCATCGTGCTCAACGGCAAGCCGGGCACCGCCATGGCATCGTTCAAGCAGTTGTCGGATGTCGAAATCGCGGCCGTTGTGACGTATGAGCGCAACGCGTGGAGCAACAAGACCGGCGACATGGTGTCGCCCGCCGACGTCAAGAAATTACGCAAGTAGGACCTAGGAGATTCCCATGGAAGCAGCACACGGACACGATCAGGCGCACGGCCACGACGATCACGCGCACCACCCGTCGGGCATCATGCGCTGGGTCCAGACGACCAATCACAAGGACATCGGTACGCTTTACCTGATTTTCAGTCTGACGATGTTCTTCATCGGCGGCATACTCGCGTTCGGCATCCGCGCCGAGCTGTTTCAGCCCGGATTGCAGTTCTGGCGTCCCGAGTTTTTCAACCAGTTGACCACCATGCACGGCCTCATCATGGTGTTCGGCGCGATCATGCCGGCGTTCGTCGGCTTCGCCAACTGGCAGATCCCGATGATGATAGGCGCGCCCGACATGGCGTTCGCGCGCATGAACAACTGGAGCTTCTGGCTGCTGCCGCCGGCGGCGATCCTGCTGGTCACGTCGTTCTTCGTGCCGGGCGGCGCACCCGCCGGGGGCTGGACGATTTACGCGCCGTTATCGACGCAGATGGGCCCGGGCATGGATCTCGGCATTTTCGCGCTGCACATTATGGGCGCGTCGTCGATCATGGGCTCGATCAACATCGTCACCACCATCCTCAACATGCGCGCGCCCGGCATGACGCTGATGAAAATGCCGCTGTTCGTGTGGACGTGGCTGATCACGGCCTACCTGCTGATCGCGGTAATGCCGGTGCTGGCGGGCGCGATCACGATGCTGCTGACCGACCGCCATTTCGGCACCAATTTCTTCAATGCGGCAGGCGGCGGCGACCCCGTGATGTTCCAGCATATTTTCTGGTTCTTTGGCCACCCCGAGGTCTACATCATGATTCTGCCGGCGTTCGGCATCGTCTCCCAGGTGATTCCGGCGTTCGCGCGCAAGCCGCTGTTCGGCTACGCCTCCATGGTTTACGCCACCTCGTCGATCGCGATCCTGTCGTTCATTGTGTGGGCGCACCACATGTTTACCGTCGGCATGCCGGCGGCGGGGCAGTTGTTCTTCATGTTCGCCACCATGCTGATCGCGGTGCCGACCGGCGTTAAGGTTTTCAACTGGGTCGCCACCATGTGGAAAGGCTCGATGACTTTCGAGACCCCGATGCTGTTTGCGGTGGGTTTCATTTTCGTGTTCTCGATGGGCGGCTTTACCGGCCTGATCCTCGCGATCACCCCCGTCGACATCCAGTTGCAGGACACCTATTACGTGGTGGCGCACTTCCATTACGTGCTGGTCGCCGGCTCGCTGTTCGCGATTTTCTCGGGCACCTATTTCTGGCTGCCGAAATGGACCGGACATATGTACAGCGAGACTCTCGGCAAATGGCATTTCTGGACCTCGCTGGTTTTCTTCAACGTCACGTTCTTCCCCATGCATTTCCTGGGCCTTGCCGGCATGCCGCGCCGTATTCCGGATTACGCGATGCAGTTCGCCGATTTCAACATGCTCGCGACTATCGGTGCCTTAGGCTTTGGACTGTCGCAGCTGCTCTTCGTATGGGGCATCATCAAGTGCGCCAAAGGTGGTGAGAAGGCGCCGAACAACCCGTGGGAAGGCGCCGATACGCTCGAGTGGACGCTGAGCTCGCCGCCGCCGTATCACAGCTTTGAGACGCCGCCGGTCGTCAAGTAATGCATGCCGCGATGGATGAACGGTCGCCAGCGGGCAGGCGGAAGACCGCGCTGATACTGGCATTAATCGCGGCCGTTTTTTTCGTCAGCGTTATATTCCGGCATTGGCAATGAGCGCTCAGGCCCAGTCGAACCTGCTGACGATGCGCAAGCTGTTCGTCGTCGCCGTGGCGATGTTCGGCTTCGGCTTCGCGATGATTCCGTTCTACAAGAAAATCTGCGAAGTCACCGGCGTCAACAACGTGCTCAAGGCCGACACGGTCGAGAACACGCAGATCGATACCGCGCGCTTTGTCACGATCGAATTCGATTCCAACCTCTCGGGCAAGCTGCCGTGGACTTTCCGTCCGCTGCAGTCGAGCGTGCGCATACACCCGGGTGAAATGGCCACCGTGATGTACGAAATCCGCAATACAGCCGATCGCGCGGTCACCGGCCAGGCCGTGCCGAGCTACGGTCCGCAGCGGGCGGTGCAATTCTTCAAAAAACTCGAATGTTTTTGTTTTACCCAGCAGACCCTGCAGGCGGGTGAGACGCGGCAAATGCCGGTGGTCTTCGTCATCGGTCCGGGATTGCCGGACGACGTCAATACGATCACGCTGTCGTATTCGTTTTTCGAGATCGAAGGCACGGCCAGGAAAGCCGGCTGATGGAAATGGCGGAAGAAAACAAAGCGGCGAGCGCGACACTGCCACAGGTGATCAAGGCGGTGTTCTGGTCGTTCCTGGGCATACGCCGGCGCGCCGAGTACGAGAAGGACGCAGTGCGGCTGAAGCCCGTGCAAGTCATAGTCGCCGGCATAATCGGCGCGATAGTTCTGGTTTTGAGCCTCATCACGCTGGTGCGTTTTATACTCAGCTGACGAAGGCAGGCGCAATCTGAAGTTACGAAGGAGAAAGTATTATGATGAACCAATCTGCACGTTATTTCATTCCGGACCCATCGCGGTGGCCGATCTTCGGCTCGCTGGCGCTGCTGTGCATGGCATTCGGCGCGGCGTTGTGGATGAATGACGCGACGTGGGGCAAGTTCCTGCTGATTTTCGGCGTGTGCACGCTTTTCTACATGATGTTCGGCTGGTTCGGCACGGTGGCCCACGAAAGCGAAGGCGGCAGCTACAACAAACAGGTCGATGCCTCGTTCCGCTGGGGCATGAGCTGGTTCATATTTTCGGAGGTCATGTTCTTCGCCGCATTCTTCGGCGCGCTGTTCTACATGCGCGTGCTGTCGGTGCCGTGGCTCGGCGACCTCGAGCACAAACTCCTGTGGCCGGATTTTTCCGTGCAATGGCCGACCGCGGGACCGGGGGTCGGCGAAATATTCACGCCGATGGGCGCCTGGGGCATCCCCGCGCTGAATACGTTCCTGCTGCTATCTTCCGGCGTAACGGTGACGTGGGCGCATTGGGGGCTGCTGAAGAACAACCGCACGCAGCTGATCCTCGGCCTCGCGTTGACGGTGGCGCTCGGCATGATGTTCCTCGGTTTCCAGGCTTATGAGTACAGCCATGCGTATTCGGAACTCAATCTGAAGCTGTCGACCGGCGCGTACGGCGCGACCTTCTACATGCTGACCGGCTTTCACGGATTTCACGTGACCGTCGGCACGTTGATGCTCATGGTGATTCTCGGCCGCAGCATTGCCGGCCATTTCACCGCGGAACATCATTTTGGTTTCGAAGGCGTGGCGTGGTACTGGCACTTCGTCGACGTCGTCTGGCTGCTGCTGTTCATACTGGTCTACTGGTTATAAACACCAGGCGCCAGAACCAATAACGGGGGGAGGTTCCCGCAGGTAAGGGGACTCAGCGCCGCACCGATAGTGCGGCGTTTTTTTTATAACTTGCCGCTGATGAAACCAAAATGATAGGCGAGCATCAAAAGCATGAAGAGAGTGAGCGAAAACACCACGCGCCAGGTCAGTGCCCTGGCGGTACGCGTCGAAGCCCCGCCCTTGTCCTTGACCATGAAGTAGAGCGCCGAGCCCAGGCTCGCCAGTATCAGGACGATGAATATTAAAACTATGATTTTCAATTGCAACCTCGCTGGCGGCCAGTGTAGCCCAGCCTGCGTGCACTGACCAGCCATGCCGCAGCTCCAGTTCAAGCCATCGCTGTGGCCTACGCTCGCGGCAATCGCGGGTGTGGCGGCGACGGCCGCGCTCGGCAACTGGCAGCTTGGGCGCGGACAGGACAAGGCAGCGCTGGCACAGCGTATCGCCGTGGCAAACCGCGACGCGCAGATCGAGCTGTCGCAAACCGAGGCCAGGGCTGAAGACGTGGCGTGGCACCGCGTCGAAGTGCGCGGGCGCTTTGAACCGAAATACGCGGTCCTGATCGATAACCGCATCCTTCACGGTGTCGTTGGTTACCAAGTCGTGATGCCGCTCAGGATAGCGGGTGGAGAGCGCCATGTGCTGGTCAACCGCGGATGGGTGGCGGCAAGCGGTTCGCGCGACATCCTGCCGCAGATCAAAACGCCGCCGCAAGAGGTGCTTATCACCGGCCTGGCAACGGTGCCGAGCAAACGCTATCTGGAACTTTCGAAGCAGGTGGCCGAAGGCAAAGTATGGCAGAACCTCACGCTGGAACGCTATCGCGCGGCCATGCCGCTTGCGCTGCAGCCGGTGGTGATACAGCAGGAAAGTGAAATCGACGACGGGCTCAAGCGCGAATGGAGCGCGCCCGACCTCGGCATCGACAAGCATTACGGCTACGCGTTCCAGTGGTTTGCCATGGCCGCCGCAATCGTCATCATCTATTTGGTGTGCAATGTCAGAAAACGCACGTAAAAGCCGCGCCAGCCTGTGGTTGATTTTGGCTCTGTGCATCGCGCCGGTGGTGGCGTCTTACGTGATGTACTACGTGTTGCCGCCGCAACAACATACTAATTACGGCGAGCTGATGGACGCTTTGCCGCTGCCGGACGCGCAGCTGCGGCTGGCCGACGGCACTGCTTTTCAACTGAGCCAGTTGCGTGGCAAGTGGACATTGCTGACGGCGGATGCGGCGCAGTGCGGTGAAGCCTGCCAGCGCAAGCTTTTTACGCTGCGCCAGTTGCGGCTCACGCAGGGCAAGAACATGGACCGCATCGAGCGCGCCTGGCTCATCAGCGACGACGCCGAGATTCCCAAAAGCGTTGCGGACAAAGTCGCGCAGGATTTTCACGGCACGTGGGCGGTGCGCGCCGCCGCCAGTGATTTGCTCAAACGCCTGCCTGCGGACGGGCCGCTGGCCGGGTATATTTACGTCGTCGATCCGCTGGGCAACGTGGTGCTGCGCTATGCGATCGACGCCGAGCCCGCGCGCATGATCAAGGATCTCTCGCGCCTGCTTAAAACGTCGAGGATAGGTTGAATTACAAAAAACTGGTGTTCGCGACGGTGTGCCTGACGTTCATGGTGGTGATCGTCGGCGCCTACGTGCGCCTGCAGGACGCCGGCCTCGGCTGTCCGGACTGGCCCGGCTGTTACGGCCATCTGGTCGGCGTGCCGCAGAGTGCTGAAGAAATCGGGCGTGCCGAGCAGGTATTTCCGCAGCGGCCGGTCGAGGCGCACAAGGCGTGGAAGGAAATGTTTCACCGCTACCTCGCGGGCGCGCTGGGCTTCCTGATATTCGCCATCATGCTGACCGCGTGGCGGCAGCGCCGCGCGCTGCGCCAGTCGCCCTGGCTGCCGACGGCCATCGTTGCGCTGGTTGGCGTCCAGGCCACACTCGGCATGTGGACGGTGACCATGTTGTTAAAGCCCGTCATCGTCACCCTGCATTTGCTCGGCGGCATGGCGACGCTCGCGCTCCTGACCTGGCTGGCGTTGCGCCAGACGACTCTGCCGCCAACGCCTGCCGACGCGCTGCGCCTGCGGCCGTGGGCGGTAACTGGCCTCGTGATCCTGATTTGTCAGATTACCCTCGGCGGCTGGGTATCGACGAACTACGCAGCGCTCGCATGCCGCGATTTTCCGACCTGTCACGGTGCATGGTTGCCGGCGATGGACTTCGCCCACGGATTTCATCTCATGCGGGAACTGGGCATGACCGCGGCCGGCGTTCCGCTGGAGCTCGACGCATTGACAGCTATCCACTGGGCCCACCGTGTCGGCGCACTGGTGACGTTTCTTTATATCGGCGCGCTGGCGGTTGCGTTGATGCGCGTTCCCGGGTGCTTGCGTCTGGGCGGCGCGTTGGCGCTGTTGCTGGCGGCCCAGATCAGTCTGGGCATCGCCAACGTGCTGCTGACATTGCCCCTGCCCGTGGCGGTCGCGCACAACGGCGTCGCGGCGGCTTTGTTGGTGTTGATGGTAGTGATAAACTGCGCCCTTTCCCGCCGCGGCAGTTCACGTTAAGCGTCAATGACTTCCCTCACCTGGCAGCATACCTCTTTGCGTTTCACCCAATTCCTGGCGCTGACCAAGCCGCGAGTGGTGTCGCTGATCGTTTTCTGCGCCGTGATCGGCATGTTTCTAGCCGTGCCGTTTGGCGCGCTGGATGCCCGATTCGCCGCTGCCGCGCTGGCGGCGACGGTCGGCATCGCATTGGTCGCGGGCGCGGCGGCGGCAATCAACTGCCTGGTCGAACAGAAAATCGACGCCATGATGGCGCGCACGCGCGGCCGGCCGCTGCCGCGCGGCGATCTGACACCGCGGCAAACGCTGGCGTTTGCGCTGGCCGTCGGCGGCAGCGGGCTCGCGCTGCTGTATTTCGAAGTCAACGCGCTGACGATGTGGCTGACGCTCGCGACCTTCGTCGGTTACGCGGTCGTGTATACCGTCGTGTTAAAACCGATGACGCCGCAAAATATCGTGATCGGCGGCGCGTCGGGCGCGATGCCGCCGGTGCTGGGGTGGGCGGCAGTCACCGGCGATGTGCCTTTTCAGGCGCTGCTGCTGTTCCTGATTATTTTTGCGTGGACGCCACCGCATTTCTGGGCGCTCGCGTTGTACCGCAAGCAGGAATACGCCAATGCCGGCGTGCCCATGCTGCCGGTGACGCACGGCGATAAATTCACGCGCCTGCACGTGCTGTTTTACACCGTGATCCTGATCGCCGTGACGCTGTTGCCATACGCCACGCGCATGAGCGGCCTGATCTACGTGGTGGCGGCGATTGTCCTGGGCGGCGTGTTTCTCTATTACGCGATCCGCATTTATCGCGATTACAGCGACCGTCTCGCGCAGACCACTTTCCGCTACTCGATTCTGTATCTGACGCTGATGTTCGCGGCGTTGCTGGTCGATCATTACTTCCCGTTTTGATTAACCTATAAAAAGCAGTTCGCGCCGCAAAGACGCAAAGGCGCGAAGGAAACGCAATGTAAATAAACTATGAAAATGAATGCTGCAGAAATGATCTGATCACCAAATGGGTGACGAATTTAAATGAACAAAATCTTAGCGGAATCTTTGCGCCTTCGCGTCTTTGCGGTTCGCTTTTTCTAGGATGAAGCGCTCCGCGCTCGCGTTGTTGCTGGGGTTCGCGGTGTTGAGCGCGGGCTGCGGGCCAGCGCAAAAGGGGCCGGCATTCGAGTTGACCGATATCACGGGCGCCGATTTCGGGCGCGATGTGCGCCTCACCGATCACACTGGCAAGGCGCGCACGCTGGCGGACTTCAAAGGCAAGGTCGTCGTCGTTTTCTTCGGCTACACCCATTGCCCCGACGTCTGCCCGGTCACGCTGGGCGAACTCGCCATCGTCGCCCGGGAACTCGGCAAAGACGCCGTGAATATGCAGGTCCTGTTCATCACGGCCGATCCGGAGCGCGATACGCCTGCAGTGCTTTCAAAGTATGTGCCCGCTTTCAATGCGGATTTTCTGGGGCTGTACGGCGACGCCGAGGCGACGGCGCGCACCGCCAAGGATTTCAAGGTGTTCTTTCAGAAGCAGGCGCCGGCGGGCGGCGGTTACAGCGTCGATCACTCGGCAGGAACGTATGTCTACGACAAGGCGGGGCACTTGCGGCTCTTTGCCAGCTACGGGCAGGGCGCACCCAAGCTGTTGCACGACATCCGGTTGTTGCTGCAAAGTCCCTGATGGAGCTTGGCTTAAGCGGACGTGTTGCGGTGATCGTCGGCGGCAGCACGGGCATCGGGCGGGCAACTGCGCTGCGCTTCGCCGCTGAAGGGACAAAACTGGCAGTCTGCGCGCGGCGGCCGGAAGTGCTCGCCCGTCTCGCCGCCGAAATCGCCGGCAGCGGCGCGGAACTGATGACAGTCGCCACGGATGTCTCGCGCGCCGGCGAGGTCGAGCAATTTATCGCCGCAACGGCACAGGGGTTTGGCCGCATAGACATACTCGTCAACAATGCCGGCAGCACCTCGCAGGGCCCGTTCGCCGAGGCAGATGACGCCAAGTGGCAATACGACCTGGAAGTAAAGCTGATGGCGCAGGTGCGCGCGGCGCGCGCCGTGCGCCGTGCTGCCACTGATGCGCGCGCAGGGTCAGGGCCGCATCATCAATATCAGCATGGCCGGCGCCAAACAGCCGCATGCGGCGTCGTTTCCGACCAGCGTCAGCCGCGCGGCCGGTCTTGCCTTTACCAAGGCGCTGTCAAAAGAAGTGGCTGCCGACGGCATTCTCGTGAACGCGATTGCGCTCGGCTGGATCAAGTCCCACCAGCAGGAGTTGCGCGCGAAGCAGGCGGGACTGGCGATCGATGAACATTACCGGCAGTTGGCGCCGAAAGTGCCGCTGCAGAGACTGGGTGAACCAGACGAGGTCGCCAGCGTGATCGTGTTCCTCGCGTCCGCCGCCGCGAGCTATGTCACCGGCTCGTGCATCAACGTCGATGGCGGCACATCGGGCGTGCTTTAGAGCGGGTCGGCGCGCTCTACTCGGATTACGCGCAGGCCGAGCGCGATATTCTCGACGCCGGCGAAGCGCTGCTCACGCGCCATCCGGACGTCGGTGCGATCGTTTGCGAGAACCACAACATGGGGCCTTACGCTGCCGCCATGCAAAGACATCTGCGCGTGCCGATCTTCACGGTTTATACGTTCGTCACGTGGTTTCATGCCGGACTGCAGCCCCGCGACTTCGGCTTTCCGGGTGCCGGCGGCCATACGCATTGGCAGGAGCGTTGACCGTTCCTTCGCGGGTGGCGATCCGCGGGCAATAAAAAAAGCGGGCGGGCCGCTGATGGCCGTCCCGCTTTTCTGCAGATGAGATCTGATCAGGCCGCGGCGCCGATCAGCCCGCGCATTTTCTGCATGGCCTTGTGTTCGATCTGGCGGATGCGCTCGGCTGAAACGCCGAATTCCGCAGCCAGATCGTGCAGCGTTGCCTGGTCTTTTTCCTGCAGCCAGCGTGCTTCGATAATGCGGCGGCTGCGCGGATCGAGGCTCTCGACGGCGTGGGCAAGGCCCGCGGATTTCAACCGTTCTTCCTGCGCGTGTTCAAGCACGCGTCCCGGTTCACTGTCCGTGTCCGCCAGGTAGGCGATAGGCGCGTAGCTTTCTTCCGCATCGTCGTTCAGCGGTTCAAGCGCGATGTCCTGCCCGCCCAGACGGGTTTCCATTTCGACGACTTCCTCCGGCTTGACGCCGAGGGTCTTCGCCATCGCCTGGACTTCAGCGTGGCCGAGCGTATTCAATCCCGGCTTCATGCTGCGGAGATTGAAGAACAGCTTGCGCTGCGCTTTGGTGGTCGCAATTTTCATCATGCGCCAGTTGCGCAGAATGAACTCGTGCATTTCGGCGCGGATCCAGTGCACGGCAAACGACACCAGGCGCACGCCGCGTTCCGGGTCGAAGCGCTTGACCGCTTTCATCAGGCCGATATTGCCTTCCTGGATGAGGTCGGCCTGCGGCAGGCCGTAACCCAGATAGCCGCGCGCGACCGACGCGACCACGCGCAGGTGGGAAACGATGAGTTGACGTGCCGCGTCCAGGTCTTCATGGTCGCGCAAGCGCCGCGCCAGATCCGTTTCCTCTTGTTGGGTCAGGATGGGAAAGCGGTTGACCGTCGAGATATAGCTATCCAGACTGCCCGTCGCGGAAGGTATGGGTAACGCAAAACTCGTCATGGCTTTAGCCCCTTTCTAAGAATTTTAGCACTCTGGGTATATGAGTGCCAAATGGCCGGAAAGTTCCGCCACATCCGGCCGGGGATGGCATGAAAAACTATTGATTGATCAATAGTTTAAACAGCTAAGGTTCGATCACCGCCAAGTGCCTGCCCACGGAGAGCAGGGCGCCGAACCAACCCAGAGCAGCCGGCAGCAGCAGCAGGCATAAACTATCGGCCGGCGTCAGGGCTATGAGCTGAAAAAGCGACGCGTATACGTGTGACAGTTCGCCGAGGTTATGGTTTACCAGCCAGACGCCGCCGCTCACGATCAGCCACGCGACCAGCCCGCCTGCCGCCCCCTGTAGTGCGCCGTAGTACAGGAAAGGCCGCCGGATAAATGCGTCGGTAGCGCCAATCAGCTTGACCACTTCGACTTCATCGCGCTGGGTCAGCACCTGCAGGCGGATGGTATTGAAAGTGACCGCGATAAGCGCCACCGCGAGCAGTCCGCCGAGGAACAGGACCACGAGGCGGCCGAAGCGCAGTGTCGCATCCAGCCGCCGCGCCCACGCGGCGTCGAGCTGGGCATGGACGACGCGTGGTAACTGCTTGATTTCGTCGCGTAACGCGTCGAGCGCCTGCGGCGCATTGTCTTTCGCGGTGACGATGAACGCATCCGGCAGCGGGTTTTGCGGCAGGCTGTCGATGACGTCGGCGAGCCCGCTCGATTGCTTGAGTTCCTGCAATGCTTCGGCGCGCGGCACGAAACGGAAACGCAGCACGCGCGGGTTTTGCTTCAGGCGCGTCTCGATTTGCGCGATTTCAGCGCGGCTCGCATCGAGTGCAAGGAAAGCGCTGATTTGTGGTTCGGCCGCCAGCTGGCCGGAGGCCGTCTGCAGATTGTCGATCAGCAGATAGAGCCCGACCGGCAGCGAGAGTGCGATGCCGATGACGACAATGTTGAGCGCGCTGCCGAGCGGCGTGCGCGCCAGCTTCGTCAGCGTGAGGCCGGCGCAGCGTGCATGCTGGGCGAGCCAGGCCTTCATGCGGCCGCCGCCAGTTCGCCATTGCGCAGTGCGATGACGCGCGGTTGCAGTCTCGACAGCAGCGCCTGGTCGTGGGTGGCGACCACCACCGTGACGCCGACCTGGTTGAAGGAGCGGAACAACTCGC